>ERZ772957.1865-NODE-1865-length-12842-cov-45.504731_pt1 | contig 12842 bp, 10 predicted proteins | sample MGYA00580682_ERZ772957 | MGnify/ENA primary metagenome ERZ772957 (study PRJEB29015, sample SAMEA2737921) | human oral metagenome | biome: human oral; feature: human-associated habitat; material: dental | place: China | collected 2025 ...
GTGGCTTCCAGGGCGGGTTCGGCCGCCTTGGAAGACGCTCGCTCGATGAGCCACGCGTGGCTCATCACCGGCCCCCCGGGATCCGGACGATCCGTGGCCGCGCGGGCCTTCGCGGCGGCCCTGCAGTGCACCGGCGAGGAGGTCGGCTGCGGAACGTGCCCGGGGTGCCGCACGACCACGGGGCGCACCAATGCGGACGTTCTCTTCGTCGCGACGGAGACCTCGATCATCAACGTTGAGACCGCGCGTTCCCTGGTCCTCCAGGCCCAGTCGTCCCCCTCCCAGGGGCTGTGGCGCGTGATCGTCGTCGAGGACGCGGATCGCCTGGGTGAAGCGGGGGCGAACGCCCTGCTCAAGGCCATTGAAGAACCCCCCGAGCACACGGTCTGGCTCCTGTGCGCCCCCAGCCCGGAGGATATGATCGCCACGATCCGGTCGAGGTGCCGCCACCTCGGCCTGCGCATCCCCACCGCCAACGCGGTCGCGGACCTCCTCGTGCGCGAGGGCGTGGCCACCCCCGAGGTTGCCCTCGAGGCCGCGCGAGCCGCCCAATCCCACATCGGCCTCGCCCGAGCGCTGGCCGCCGACCCCGAGATGCGAGCGCGCAGGCGCGCCATCGTCACCGCCCCCGCCTCGGTGCGAAGCGTCGGAGAGGCGGTGCTCGCCGCCGAACGGCTCCTGGAGACCGCCAAGGCTCAGGCCGACGCGCAGGTCAGCGAACGCAACGCGCGCGAGAAAGCGGAGCTGCTGCGCCAGCTCGGGATGGAGGAAGACGAACGCGCCACCAAGGCCTCGCGCACCCTCATCCGCCAGCTCGAGGAGGATCAGAAGCGCCGCTCCAAGCGCGCGCTCACGGACGCGATCGACCGCGCCCTCATCGACCTGCTCGCCATCTACCGCGACGTCCTCATGACGCAGGTGGGTGGAGACGGAGAACTCATCAACACCGACCTGGCCGACCTGGTCCGTTCGATCGCGGCCGAGTCGACTCCCCGCCAGACGCTGAGCCGCGTCGACCACATCGAGACGGCGCGGCGGCGGCTGAAGTCGAACGGAAACACACTCCTCGTCCTGGAGGACATGGCGATCTCCCTGCGGCCCCAGGCGTAAAACTAACCCCCGCAATCTCCGTTACAATCGGGGCCATGAAGACACGCTCCATCGCGGCCGTCGCCGTCGCGATCCTCGCCGTCGTCGCGATCGTCCTGACAGTCCTCGGCTACTACGGGACTCAGCACAGGGGACCCGTTCCGGCAGCGACGGCCACGTCGTCGGCGCCTCCGATCCCGGTGCAATCCGGATCGACTCAGGCGTACTACGAGCAGACCATCACGTGGGGCGCGTGCGCATCCGGCACCTTCGGCTCCTTCCAGGGGGTGGACTCCTCCGACGCCAGCGAGTACCAGTGCGCCTTCCTGAAGGCGCCCCTCGACTGGGCGCAGCCCGACGGCAACCAGATCTCGTTGGCCCTCGCCGTCCACCGCTCCGGCTCCAAGAACGCCCCCGCCCTGTTCATCAACCCGGGCGGACCCGGCGGGGCGGTCGTCTCCGCTCTTCCCTACTACGTGAGCCAGGGACTGGGTGAGTCCGTCGTCAACGCCTACGACATCATCGCCCTCGACCCGCGCGGGGTGGGCGACTCCACTCCCGTCTTTTGCCTGAGCGACGAGGAGAAGGACAAGCGAAACGCGGGCGAGGACGGCGCGAACGACACCGGGGATGAGTCCCCCCAGTCGGCCATCGAAGCGGCCCAGGAGGACTCGCGCACCCTCGCCGCCGAATGCAAGGAGCGTTCCGGTAGCCTCTTCGAACACATCGACACCGTCAGCGCGGCGTGCGACTTCGACATGGTGCGTGCCGTCCTCGGTCAGGACACCCTCAACCTTCTCGGATACTCCTACGGCACGTTCCTGGGGGCCACCTACGCCGGGCTCTTCCCCGAGCGGGTCGGCCGCTTCGTCCTCGATGGTGCCCTCGATCCCTCCCTCAGCGTCAACGAGGTCGCGGCCCTGCAGATGCGCGGCCTGGACGCTTCCCTCCAACAGTGGATCAGCGACTGCGCCACCCAGGCCTCGTGCCCGATGGGGCGCAGCCGCGACGAGGGGATCGAAACGGTCCGTTCCTTCCTGGACTCTCTGCAGGACAAGCCGCTGCGCACGTCGAACCCGGATCGCCCCCTGACGGAGAACCTGGCCGTGACCGCCATGACCGGAGCCATGTACAACACGCAGTGGTGGCCCCAGCTCACCCAGGCCTTTGCCTCCGCGTGGCGCAGCGGGGACGGCAGCGCCATGCTCGCCATCGCCGACACGCTCAACTCGCGCAACGAAGACGGCACCTACGAGGACAACTCCTCCGACGCGATCAATGCGATCAACAACCTCGACTACGCGCCCGAGGGAACCAGCGAGCAGTGGGCCGCCGAGGTGGACTCCCTCAAGAAGGACCTGCGGATCCTCGGCAAGTACGTGGGCTACCCGTCGGCGGCCCTCGAAGCGTGGCCCACGCGCCACGCCCCGCGCTCGCGCATCACCGCGCAGGGGGCGGCGCCCATCGTCGTCATCGGGACGACCCACGACCCGGCCACCCCGTACTCGATGGCTCAGGGGCTCTCCGGTCAGCTGGCCAGCGGCGTCCTCGTGTCGGTCGAAGGCTGGAATCACACGGCATACAGGCGCGGCGCGAACCCGTGCGTCGTGCGGGCGGTCGAAGACTACCTGGTCAAGGGCACCGTCCCCTCCGACGGGCTCATGTGCCAGTAGGTGCGTGACCCACGACATCCCTCAGGGGGGTGTCCTGGTTTGCGCTCGCGGCACACATTCCAGTACAGTTGTGCCGTTGCCTGCGCGCCCCGGAGACGGTGGAACGGCAGGTGCGGCCGCCTTAGCTCAGTCGGCAGAGCGATTCACTCGTAATGAATAGGTCGTGGGTTCGATTCCCACAGGCGGCTCGGATGCGCCCACCCCGCTCGGGGTGGGCGCTCGTGTCTTCTCCCCCGCGCATGTCTGGATGCGGGTGTCGAGGCGCAGCCGAGTCGCGGGCAAGCCGTGGCTCGCCGGGGCGGACGGGACCGTGAGGTAACCGCGGCCTCGACCAAGATTGGTAAGGCGCTCCTATCCACCTGTCGCGTGCGAGCCAACGGCGGTATAACGCGCGCTTTCGGCGTTTTATTCCCGGAAGTGGCCGCGCCGTGAAACAGGCAACGAACGGCGAGTTAGGACTAGAAAATGCGGGACCAAAGGACCAAGATGGATGTGACCAAGAGGCGGTCCCGCGAGGGTAGGTCCGCCACGTAACAACACGAGCGAAGGAGAATCAACATGACCGTTGAGTCCACTGGTTTCAAAGCTTCCGACGTCCTCGCAGGCAACCTGCAGAAGGTCCTCACCGACGTGACGGCGCTGTCCCTCGTGGGCAAGCAGCTGCACTGGAACATCACGGGCGACGGATTCCGTTCGCTGCACCTCTTCCTCGACGATGTCGTTAACATCGCGCGCGAGGCCTCCGACGAGGTCGCCGAGCGCATGCGCGCCATGCAGGCCGTCCCCAACGGCCTGCCCGAGGTCGTGGCGCAGCGCAACACCCTGCCCACGGTGCCCGAGACGATCATCAAGACGGACGATGCCGAGGAGCTCGCCATCGCCGCGATCAACGCCACCGTCGCCACCATGCGCGACGTCCACGAGAAGGTCGACGCCGAGGATTCGGCTTCTGCGGATATCCTCAACGACTACATTCGTCGCCTTGAGCAGCAGGCATGGTTCATCCGTTCGCAAAACGGCCAGGCCTGAGCCTACCCTTCACGGCCGGGGTGTGAGCCTGCCCGGCTCGCCACAGCACCGGGGTGTCCCGCCTAGGAGGCGGGACACCCCGGTCCCGTTGAAGGCTCGGCTCCCGTGGGCCAAACCGGGAGGTCCGGCGTGCCCCGCCCCCGCGCTCGTCCACGCGCTCACCCGAGCTCCACCCGTGGGCGGAGGTGACACCCCGTCAGCGACACGCGGGACCGCGATCACTACGCTGGAGGCGTGATGAACTCCCAGGATCCCGAGGTCGCCGAGGCCTCGCTCGCCGCAGCCGCGCCCTCCCGCCCCGACGACGCCGTCGCCCTCGTCCTGGTTAACCTCGGAACCCCGAGCGCTCCCGAACCCGGACCGGTGCGCGCCTTCCTCCGCGAGTTCCTGTCCGACCGGCGCGTCATCGAGATGAACCCGTTCCTGTGGAAGCCGATCCTCGAAGGAATCATCCTGCGGGTGCGCCCCCGCGAGGTGTCCCGCAAGTACCGCAGCATCTGGCTGGAGCAGGGCTCGCCCCTCATGCACTACACCCGTGAGCAGGCGCGCCTCCTCGGCGAGCGCCTTCCCGGCGTGCGGGTGGAGGTTGCCATGCGCTACGGTCAGCTCTCGATCGGCGCCGCGTTGGATCACCTGCACGCCCAGGGCGTGCGCCGCGTGGCCGTGCTTCCCGCCTACCCCCATTATTCGGCGACGACGGTCGCGTCGATCAACGACGCCGTGTGCGCCTGGATCGGACGCAACCGAGACGGATTCGAGATGCGCCTGCACCGCTCGTTCCCAGCCTCGCCCGCCTACATCGACGCGCTCGCCGTCGCGCTGGAGGCCCACTGGGAGCGCGAGGGGCGCCCGAACTTCCTGGCCGGAGAGCGCGTGGTCGTCTCCTTCCACTCGATTCCCGTGGCGATGGATCAGGCGGGCGACCCTTACCGCGCCGAATGCCGTCGAACCGTGGCGGCCCTCGAAGCTCGGCTCGGGCTGCCGATGGGGACGCTCACTGCGACATTCCAGAGCGTCTTCGGCCGCGCCGAGTGGCTGGGACCGCAGACAATCGAGGAAATGGCGAGGCTCGGTGGCGAGCACTGCCCCCGCGTCGACGTCATATGCCCAGGATTTACGGCCGACTGCCTGGAGACGCTGGAGGAGATCGACCAGCTCAACCGCGAGACCTTCACCGAGGCGGGGGGCGGGGACTACCACTACGTGCCGTGGGCGAACGCGTCGGATGGGGCCGTGAGCGCCCTGGAGGAACAGGCGCGCATCGCGCTCGCGGGTTGGATCTAGGGCGTGCGCGCCGACCCTTTGCTGTCACAATCGACCGGCGGACGAACCGATCCGGCGCGGGGGCTGAACGCCTCGTAGCGTGAGGGCATGGACTCCCCCGACTGTCACGACCTTGCAACGCTGGCCATTCACATCGGCTGTGCGCCGGATCCGGTGACCGGCGACGTCGTCCCCCCGATCCACGTCGCCTCCACCTACGTTCAAGACCGGCCCGGGCAGCTGCGCGACGGCTACGAGTACGGCCGCTGCGCTAACCCGACGACCAACGCCTTCGCGGGGGCAATCGCGGCCCTGGAAGGCGCGCGGAACGGCTTCGCTTTCCCGTCCGGAATGAGCGCGGAAGACACGCTCATTCGCCTGCTGGCCAGACCGGGGGATCAGGTCGTGCACTCGACCGACGTGTACGGGGGCACGCACAAACTGCTCAGCGTCATCAAACCCGCCGAGGGCATCGCATCGGAGTCGGTGGATCTGACCGACGTGGACGTGGCGGCGCGCGCGATTCGGAGGGCTCGCCCCCAGATCGTCTGGGTGGAAACCCCGTCGAACCCGTTTCTCACGGTGACCGACATCGCCGCCATCGCGGAGCTGACTCACGAGGTGGGCGGCCTGCTGGTGGTCGATAACACCTTCGCGACCCCCGTTCTGCAGCGTCCCCTCGACCTGGGAGCGGACGCCGTGGTGCACTCGACCACGAAGTACGTGGCCGGGCACTCGGATGTCGTGGGAGGGGCTTTCGTGCTGCGCGATGGCCTGACACTCCCCGCCCACGTCACCCCCTTCTTCGACGAGGCGGATGCGGCCGCGGAGGCGGTCAAGCTGCAGATGACGCTCGGGCACGTGCCCTCCCCGCGGGATACCTACCTTGCGCACCGGGGCCTGAAGACGCTCGCTCTGCGGGTCGAGCGACACTGCGAGAATGCGCAGAGGGTCGCCGAGTACCTGGCCGAGCACCCCAAGGTCGCCTCCGTGCACTACCCGGGCCTGGCCTCGGATCCGGGTCACGGGATTGCGCAGCGCCAGAATCCGCGAGGCGTGGGCGGGGTCCTCTCCTTCCAGGTGGCCACCGAGGAGGCGGCCATCCGCCTGTCGACGCGTACGCGCCTCTTCGCGCTGGCGGCGTCGCTGGGCGCTCCGGAGTCCCTCATCGAGCATCCTGCGATCATGACGCACTCGACGCGCGCGGGCGGCGTGGGCGGGGTGCCCGGGACGCTGCTGCGCCTGGCGGTGGGCCTGGAGGACGCAGGGGACCTGATCGCGGACCTGGAACAGGCGCTCGCGCAGATATGATCGTGACGAGGGGGAAGCGGCATCGGTCGAATGACGCAGGTCCGCCGGGCCTCCTCACCGCCCGGATTCGTCCGTGAGCCGCGGGGATCCAGGTGTTGAGCTCGCGGTGAGACTTCCCCGGGGGTGCCTGCGGGCAAGCCAGCTGGCGGCTGCGGTGGCGCCCCCGACCGCGAGAACCGCGGGCACGAGGATCGTGGCGCCCTCGCCGGTGAACTCGATGACCAGGATGAGGCCGGTGAAGGGGGCCTTCATGGATGCGCCGAGGAAGGCTGCCGCGCCCAGGAACGCGAAGGCCGCAACCTGTGATCCCGGCCATGCGGCGGCCCAGGGCAGTCCGATGACGGCCCCGAGACCCGCCCCCAAGGCAACTGCGGGAGTCAGGACGCCGCCCCAGCCGCCGGAGCGAATCGTCGCGAGGGTTGTGGCGGTCTTGGCAACGAGGACAAGCGCGGCGAGGGCGACGCCGGCTCCTGCTGCCCAGGCGGCGTCGAACTGAGTTTGGGCGCTGGCCTGCCCGTTTCCGAGCACCGAGGGCACCCGGGTCGAGACGAGGCCGACGAGAGTGAAGCAGAGCGGCATGGCGACGAGGAGGCGCCAGTCGCGCGGGCGAGCCGAACCGAGGGAGGCGACCACCCGGCGAAACACCCACCCGGCCGTCCCCAGGAGCGGACCGACGAGCGCCCCAAACACCGTGAGAGACAGGGAAGGGGTGAGGGGGGGAAGCGAGTAAAAGAAGGCGGGCCTGGTGAAACCCGTCGACAGGAGGACTGCGATGGAAGAACTGACGAGGGCGGGTGCGACGGCGCGCGCGGATCGGGAGACGAGGAGGACCTCAAGGGTGTAGATGGCTCCCGACAGCGGAATCGAGTAGACGGCCGCCAGTCCCGCGCCTGCTCCGCAGGCGACGATGATCCTGCGGTCTTGCGCGCACAGGCCGAGCCGATCGGCCGCCGCGGCGGCGAGCGCTGCGGCCATCTCTCGGGGGGCGACCTCGCGTCCGACCGAGGCCCCGAGGCCGACGATGACGATCTGGGTGAGGGCGTGCCACACGGCCCGAAGAGGAGGCATCGGCGTGCCCTCCACCGCGGCGCCGACCGACGTGATCGTCTGATTGCGCCGGAAGAGGAAGAACCAGGACAGCGCGCCGATCGCTCCGGCCAGGGCGAGGACTCCGACGCGGCGAGCGGGGGAGGCGGCGCTCACGGCCTGCAGGAGCGTGCCCGAATGCATGTTCCAGGCCAGCGCCTGGATCCAATGCAGCAGGTGAATGCACGCCAGGCCGACGAGGCCGGCAATGATGCCGGTGGCCACGGTGGCTGCAGCGAGGCGGCGGGTGTGGCTCAGCACAGTGAATCCTCGTCAAGGCGCGCGCTGACCCTGGAGAAAAGGGAGGTGAGCATGGACACCTCTTCGGGTGTGATGTCGTCGAGGAACAGGCGGCGGATGACGGCGCGCTGGATGAGCGCAGCCTTGTCGAAGAGAGTCTTTCCGTCGAGCGTGAGGAAGACGAGGCCGCCGCGCCCGTCGCCCTGACAGGGGCGGCGCTCGATGAGTCCGCGTGATTCGAGGCGCTTCATCGTGTGCGTGAGGCGCGAACGTGAGAAGACGACCCGATGGGCCAGCACGGAGGGGCGGATTCCCTCTCCTCCCGCGCGGTCGGTCATGAGTAGGACGGAGTATTCGGGCATGGAGAGTCCGGCCTGCCCCTTGAGTGCCGCTTCGATGCGTTCGGTGAGGCGCGCGGTCGCCGTGAAGTAGAGTTCCCAGGCTGCTGCGCGGGGGTGGTGTGCTCGGCTCACTGCTTCTCCTCGTGTCGTGCTCCTCACCGGCGAGGCCGATGACGACCTCGCGGGCGGCTACGAGTATAACTTTCAATTACCCACAGCTAGAAATCAGTGCAGCGTAACTCACGTTCGGCGCGTGAATGGGATGATGAGAAAGATATGGCGAATTGCGTTAATCTGATTTCATTGAATTCCATGTTGATAGGGATCTGGAATTCTTGGAACGCATGAAGGAGTGAGTACATGAAGAAGACGACGAAGATTGTGGAAGTTGTCGATGATTTCGATGGATCGCCCGCCGATCAGACTGTCCGATTCGCATTCAATGGCGCCTCGTATGAGATCGATCTGAGTCGCGAGCACTTTGAGGAATTCGCCGAGGCCATCCAGCCCTACATCAAGGCCGGGCGCAAGACCGGTTCCACTCGCCGCCGCGGCAACGCAGGAAACCCGACGCAGCGTCTCGAGAACGCGAAGATTCGTGCGTGGGCTCTCGCCGAGGGGCATCAGGTCTCGGACCGCGGGCGCATCCCCGCCCCGATCGTTGAGGCCTACCGCAAGGCCAACGCCTGAGGAGCCCAACGGATTGGGGCGCGCAGCTTCCTGCGCGCCCCAATCGTCGTACTATCCGGGGGCCGCGCATCGCGCGGCCCCCGGATAGTGTTCGTCAGTTGTTTGTGACGGTGTTATTCGTTCCGGTATCGCTCATGACGTGGGGAGCGTTTCCGTTGTCGTATTCGATGACGTTGTTGGAACCCGTGAAGCTCACGTGCTGAACAGAATCCACGTCGATGTGGTTGTTGGAACCACTGACGGTGATCTCGGTGACGTCGTCGCCGTCAACCTCGAGGTTGGATCCGTTGATCACCACCTTCGTGGTTCCGTCCGGGATACGCACCTTGGTGCCGGAATCGTTGATCGTGAAGGGCGCGGAAGCGTCCGTCTTCTGGTCGGAACTCGCCGAAGAACCGGATGCCTCGGGCGAGGCGGCGGCTGCGGGGCTGGAGGACTCGGTGGAAGAGGGGCTGGAGGAGGGCGAGTTGATGACGCACCCGCTCAGGGCGGCGGACGAGATCGCAACGGCGGCGGCCAGCGGGACGAGGGACTTCAGGGACATGTTGTCTCCGTTTCGTAGGTCGGAATTGGGTTGCTTCGTGCCACAGGGTACTAGAAGGCGGGGATGTAGATTTCGACGCGGCGGTTGAGGGCGCGTCCGGCGGGGTTGTCGCTTCCGTCGGGGTTTTCGTTGGGGGCTACGGGCTTCGTTTCGCCGTAGCCGGTGGCGTCCAGGGTTGCGCTGACGCCGTCCTTCTTCAGTTCGGCGGACACGGCGTTTGCTCGGTCTTCGGAGAGTTTTTGGTTGAAGGCTTCGTCGGAGACGGAGTCGGTGTGTCCGTAGATGTGTGCGGTGGGGACTTTGGCGTTGTTGAGGACGGTGGCGAGTGTGGAGAGGGTTTGGGCGGCGTCGGGTCGGATGTCGGACTTGCCGAAGTCGAAGAGGATGCTGTCCTCGAGGGTGATCACGGTGCCGCAGGACTCCACCGGCTTGAGGGAGGTGACCGGCGGGAACTTGCCGAGCGGGGGAACCTTCTCGACCTTGGGGGCGTCCGTGATCGTCACCCCGTTCACCAATGCCGTCCCATCGCCATTGTTGTTTATTCTGAGGTTATCGCTGATGTACAAGCCGGACCCGTCACCGTTGTTGATGATTGATGCGCTCGGTGTCTTGTAGTTGCCCGAGCCGTCACCCTTGTTGTAAATTTTCTCATCGGTCTCAGAGTTGTCATAGAAGCCGCCTCCGTTGTCGCTCAGGGAAATACTAAGAGTTCTGGATCTGTAGGAACCGGTGCCATCCGAGTTGACGATGAGGTAGATGTAGGCATCGGAGTCGACGTAGGTTCCGCTGCCGTCACCGCCGTAGTTGATGCTGACAGTCCCTTCGCGGATAATCCCTCCGCCGTCGCCGTTGTTGACGACGACTCCGTTTCCTGTCGTGGTTGATGCTGAGCCGTCGCCGCTGAAGACCGTGCTGCCTGAGATGAGGACGTTGCCGTCGCACTTGGCGGGGGAGACTGTGATGCCCGGGACGGACTGGAGGGAGGAGGCGGTCTGGATGACGGCCTTGTCCGCGTTCGAGGCGAACACGTCAATGGAGGGGACGGTGAAGAGGGGGACCGGTGGGATCTCGCCGGGGCGATAGCCCGGCACCGTCGGCACGGTGTCGGTCGAGGCGGACGGGGAGGGGGTGGATGCTGCCGCGCTCGGCGAGGCCGCCGAATCCTGGGGCTTCGAGGCCGTGCAGGCGCCCAGCGTGAGGGTGGTCGCGGCGAGGAGCGTGAGAACTGTCAGGGAGGAGCGCACGGTGTTCATGCCTTCAGTCTAGGGAAAAACAACACGGCTGGATAGTGGTGTAGTAAATGTGTAGAAGCTCTGTATTTCGCTTACGTGGTGCCGCACGAGGCAGGGGTGATGAGGTTAAGCTGAGTGGTTGGGTGAGTATTTCTTGCCAAGCGCTCAGCTACATGTCGATGCTCGGGGTGGGTTAGAAGGCGGGGATGTAGATTTCGACGCGGCGGTTGAGGGCGCGTCCGGCGGGGTTGTCGCTTCCGTCGGGGTTTTCGTTGGGGGCTACGGGCTTCGTTTCGCCGTAGCCGGTGGCGTCCAGGGTTGCGCTGACGCCGTCCTTCTTCAGTTCGGCGGACACGGCGTTTGCTCGGTCTTCGGAGAGTTTTTGGTTGAAGGCTTCGTCGGAGACGGAGTCGGTGTGTCCGTAGATGTGGGCGGAGGGGACTTTGGCGTCGTTGAGGACGGTGGCGAGTGTGGAGAGGGTTTGTGCGGCGTCGGGTCGGATGTCGGACTTGCCGAAGTCGAACAGGATGCCGTCTTCGAGGGTGATGACCGTCCCGCAGGACTCCACCGGCTTCAGTGACTCCACCGGCGGGAACTTCCCGAGCGCAGGGAGCGGCTCAACCTTGGGTGCGTCCGTGATCGTCACGCCGTTCACCAATGCCGTCCCGTCACCATAGTTGATGATCGACAATGTTCCATCGCTATAGCTGCCCGATCCGTCTTTATTGTTATAGATTGTTGTTTTTCCGATCGTGTAGTTGCCCGATCCGTCGCCGTTGTTGACGATACTCTCGTCGGTCTCGGAGTTGGAGTAGTTGCCGTAGCCGCGGCTGTCAATGAAGACGCTGACCGGCCCGGCGGAGTATGTTCCCCCACCGTCCGCAAGGATAAACAGGGACACCTGGGTGTCGGAGTTGACGTAGGACCCGCTGCCGTCACCGCCGTAGGTGATGGTGATGGGGCCTTCGACGATCGAGCCTGCGCCGTCTCCGTTGTTGATGACGAGTCCGTCTCCTGTCGAGGTTGATGCTGAGCCGTCGCCGCCGAAGACCGTGCTGCCCGAGATGAGGACGTTGCCGTCGCACTTGGCGGGGGAAACCGTGATGCCCGGGACGGACTGGAGGGATGAGGAGGCGGTCTGGATGACGGCCTTGTCCGCGTTCGAGGCGAACACATCCATGGAAGGGACGGAGAACAGGGGGACCGGGGGAATCTCGCCGGGGCGATACCCCGGCACCGTCGGAACCGTATCGATGGAGGCGGACGGGGAGGGAGTGGATGCTGCCGCGCTCGGCGAAGCCGCCGAATCGTGGGGCTTCGAGGCCGCGCAGGCACCCAGCGTGAGGGTGGTCGCGGCGAGGAGCGTGAGAACTGTCAGGGAGGAGCGCGCAGTATTCATGCCCCTACCGTACGGGAAAAATACAAGATGGACAATGATCCGGTAAGTGTTGAAAACGCCGGTATTTCAACGTTCTGAGGTGAAAGTCAAGAGGTCAGTTGGGCAGTCGCCGGGAATGTGCCTGGGGATCGAGCATGGATCGCGATTCTCCTTCGCGTCCGCGGGGTTGCGGCACCGCGGCCCATTCTGTGGCGTGATCAACGACACGGGGTGTGGGAGTCGAGACGCGCCTGTGGAACAATAGAGACATGAGCTACAAACTGGTGCTGCTCCGCCACGGCGAGAGCGAATGGAATGCAAAGAACCTCTTCACCGGTTGGGTGGATGTTCCGCTGTCGGACAAGGGCCGCGCGGAGGCTACTCACGGTGGCGAGCTCCTCAAGGAAGCCGGAGTGAAGCCCGACCTCCTGTTCACCTCGATGCTGCGTCGAGCCATCATGACCGCCAACCTGGCGCTCGATGCCGCTGATCGTCACTGGATCCCCGTCGAGCGCAACTGGCGCCTCAACGAACGCCACTACGGTGCGCTGCAGGGCAAGAACAAGAAGGAAATCCGCGACGAGTACGGCGAGGAACAGTTCATGCTGTGGCGCCGCTCCTTCGACGTTGCCCCGCCAGCCATCGAGGCGGGTTCGGAGTTCTCTCAGGACGCCGACCCGCGCTACGCCGGCGAACCCGTTCCCATGAGCGAGTGCCTGAAGGACGTCATCGCGCGCCTGCTCCCCTACTGGGATGCGACGATCGTTCCGGCCATCAAGACCGGTAAGACCGTCATGATTGCCGCGCACGGCAACTCCCTGCGCGCCATCGTCAAGCACCTGGATGAGATCTCCGACGCGGACATCGCCGGCGTCAACATCCCCACCGGCATCCCGCTCGTGTACGAGCTTGACGAGGAAACCCTCAAGCCCATCAAGAAGGGCGGCACCTACCTGGATCCCGAGG
>ERZ772957.1869-NODE-1869-length-12826-cov-31.552032_pt1 | contig 12826 bp, 6 predicted proteins | sample MGYA00580682_ERZ772957 | MGnify/ENA primary metagenome ERZ772957 (study PRJEB29015, sample SAMEA2737921) | human oral metagenome | biome: human oral; feature: human-associated habitat; material: dental | place: China | collected 2025 ...
GCCAGGAGGAGACCGTCCCCTCGGTGACGGACTCACCCAGGGCCGGCATCGTCACTTCGGTGCCCTCGGCCGAGCCTCCGCTCTGGGGGGCGACAGGCTCCGGGGCAGGTGCAGGGGCGGGCTCGGGAGCCGCCTGGGCGGCAGGGGCAGGCGTCTCAGCCGCAGGCGCGGGGGCGGCCGGAGCAGGAGCGGAACCCGCTTCCGAGGGGTCACCGATGATGGCCAGGACGGTGCCGACCTCGACGGTCTCGTCCTCGGGGACACGGATCTCCAGCAGGACGCCGGATGCGGGGGAGGGGACCTCGGTGTCCACCTTGTCGGTGGCGACCTCGAGCAGGGGCTCGTCGGCCTCAACGGTGTCACCCACGGCCTTGAGCCAGGAGGAGACCGTCCCCTCGGTGACGGACTCACCCAGAGCGGGCATCTTCACGGACTCTGACATTGCTGTCTTCCTTACTCTCGTTTAGCTGGATCAGCCGTGGTTGTGCAGCGGCTTGCCGGCGAGGGCCATGGCGGCCTCGCCGAGGGTCTCGTTCTGGGTGGGGTGGGCGTGGACCAGGGAGGCGACGTCGTCGGCGTCGGCCTCCCAGGACACCATGAGCTGGCCCTCTCCGACCTGCTCGCCCATGCGGGCGCCGATGGCGTGGAAGCCCACGATGGGGCCGTCCTTGAGGGAGACGAGCTTGACGAAGCCCTGGGTCCCCAGGATCTGGCTCTTGGCATTGCCTGCCACGTTGAACTCGGCGGTGGTGACGTTGTCCTTGCCGTGGATCTCGGCGGCCTTGGCCTCGGACAGACCCACCGAGGCGATCTCGGGCTCGCAGAAGGTGACCTTGGGGACCAGGACGTCGTCGACCGGGGTGGGGTCCAGGCCCGCGATCTTCTCCGCCACGGCGATGCCCTGGGCGAAGCCGCGGTGGGCGAGCTGGACGCCGGGGACGATGTCGCCCACGGCCCACACGCCGGGGACATTGGTGCGGCCGTACTCGTCGGCCAGGACGAAGCCGCGGTCCATGGCGACCCCGACCTCCTCGTAGCCCAGGTTGGCGGTCGCCGGTCCACGGCCCACGGCGATGAGTAGGACCTCGGCCTCGTGGGTCTTGCCGTCCTGGGTGCGCACGGTCACCCCGCCGTCGTGGCGCTCGACCGACTCGAACATCGTGTTGGTGCGGAAGGCGATCTTGCGCTTGCGGAAGGCGCGCTCGAGCTGCTTGGAGATCGCCTCGTCCTCGTTGGGAACCAGGTGAGGCAGGCCCTCGATGATGGTGACCTGGCTGCCCATGGAGGCCCAGGCTGAGGCGAACTCGACCCCGATGACACCGCCGCCCAGGATCACCGCGGAGGCGGGGACGTGGTCCATCTCCAGGGCCTCCTCGGAGGTGATGACGCCTCCGGAGATCTCCTGCCCGATGGTCTTGGAGTAGGAGCCGGAGGCGAGGATCACGTTGCGGCCGGTGATGCGGCGACCGTCAACGTCGACGGCGTCGGCAGCAACCAGGCGTCCCCAGCCTTGGATCAGGTCGATGCCCCGCGAGGAGACCAGGCCCTCAAGGCCCTTGTGCATCCGCGAGACGATGCTGTTCTTGTACTTCTGGACTCCCGGCATGTCCACGCCCTCGAAAGCGGCCTTGATGCCCACAGTGGCAGCTTCGCGCACGGCATCGGCGGTCTCGGCGGCGTGCAGCAGGGCCTTGGTGGGCACGCAGCCGCGGTGGAGGCAGGTGCCCCCGAGCTTGTCGGCCTCGATGAGGGCGACCTTGAGGCCCAGCTGGGCGCCACGCAGGGCGGCGGCGTAGCCCCCTGACCCCGCACCCAGAATGACCATGTCGTAGACGGTCTCTGTCACGAACTCACTCCTTGTTGATTGGTCACGACGCCCTTGTGGGGCGGCTCGGCACGGGGCCATTGTTCCACCTGAGGGGTGGACGTAGGAGTCAGCGGGGTTGCTGTTTAGGGACCAGAGTCCTGAAAACGGGGTGATACGTATCACCGTGCGTGGGTGCTGCCGGCACGAGTCGTCACAGAACCTGCGACCAAGAACGCGGTGGGGACCCCGGCGACTCGTTGCCGGCAGACGGAAGGGTCAGGAAAGGATGCTGACCTCGGCGGACAGCGAACGAAGCAGCTCCACCAGGGTGGAGACTCCCATCCCCGTGCCGCCAGTCGGCGTCAGCCCCCAGGGGGCGGAGTCGTTGTAGGCGGGGCCGGCGATGTCGAGGTGCGCCCACTGCCGGCGTCCTACGAACTCGCGCAGGAACAGTCCGGCCGAGAGCATCCCACCGGCCCGGGAACCGATCTTGGCGTTGCGCAGGTCGGCGAAGGGGGAGTCGAGGGTCGCACGCAGGTGCGCGGGCAGGGGCATCGGCCAGAAGGACTCTCCCGCCCGCTGGGCCGCGGCCACGACCTCCTCACGCAGGTTCGGCGTGCCCATCACGGCGGCCACGTGGTCGCCCAGGGCCACGATCTGCGCTCCGGTCAGGGTGGCCACATCCAGGACGGCGTCGGGTTCCTCCGTGACGGCCCGGGCCAGGGCGTCGGCCATGACCAGGCGGCCCTCGGCATCGGTGTTGGTCACCTCCACGGTGGTGCCGTCGAACATCGTGACGACGTCGCTGGGGCGCTGGGCGTCGGCGCCGGGCATGTTCTCGGCCAGCGCCAGCCACGCGGTGACGCGGATCGGAAGTGCCAGGCGCGCGGCCGTGACGATGGCGCCCAGCACGGTGGCGGCCCCCGCCATGTCGGACTTCATCTCCGGCATCGAGGAGGCCGGCTTGAGGGACAGGCCGCCGGAGTCGAAGGTGATGCCCTTGCCGATGAGGGCGACGTGCTTGGGGCGACCGGCTGCTCCGTCACCCTTGGCCTGTGAGCCCTCCTGCCCGCCGGAGGCCTTGGCTGCATGCTCCGGCGACCACTCCAGACGGACCAGGCGCGCCGGGTGCACCGAGCCCTGAGCCACGCCGAGGATCCCCCCGAAGCCCTGCTCGACCAGTGCCGGGGCGTCCCAGATCTCAACGCGGATGCCGGCCTCCTGCCCGGCTGTGCGGGCCCTCTCGGCGAAGACCTCCGGAGTCAGCCGGTTCGGCGGCTCGTTGACCAGATCCCGGGTCAGCGCCGTGGCCTGGGCCAGCGCCAGGGCTCCCGCCAGCGCCTCCTGCCCCTCGGGGGTGTCGGCCAGGGGGGAGATGATCGAGATGGTCGTGAGCGGGGAGGTGTTCTTCGAGGCCGTCTCCTGTCCGGGGCGGTCCTCGTTCTTCGTCGCGCTCCAGGAGTAGGCGCCCAGGGCGGCTCCGTGCGCGACGGCGGCGAGCTGCTCCTCGCAGAGCGTGGGCAGTGCCAGGACCGCGGAGTCGGTCCCGGCCAGTGCTCGGGTGGCGCGTCCGGCCGCCCGGCGCAGGAGACCGGTCTGGTCGTAGCCCAGTGCGGCCTCGTCGTCAGTGGTGACGGCGAGCGGATCGGTGTCGGCCCAGCCCGTTCCGACGCCGACCACGAGGATCGTCGCCGGTCCCCGGTAGCCCTGGGCAGTCACCGCGGAGGAGGGCAGACGCACCACCGAGTCCTGGGCGCCTGAGAAGCCCAGGGCGGGCAGCAGGGACACCAGGGCGTTGATGTCCAGGTCCTTTAGGGCGGTGCTCGACGGCGGCTCGAGGCCCTCCAGGAGAATCTCGGGGGCCTCGGCCCCGTCCCGGCCCGGCGCAGCGGCCAGGACGAGCACGTCGGCCTCGGTGCCGGAGGCGTCATCAGGGACGACGTCGGATCCCGCCTCGGATCCGCTGCCCTTGACGCTGGCACCGTCGGCGTTGCCCTCCTGGTCCTCGGAGGCATCCTCGTCGCCGTCGGAGCCCTGCTTCAGGTCCCGCTCGGCGGCTTCGGCATCTGTCGAGCCGGCCCCGTCGCCGGCTGCGGGAGCCTCGGAGCTCTCGGCCTCCTCGACCGTGTCGACCTCGGCCTGACTGCTGAGGTCGGTATCCTTGCGGTCATCGTCCACCGAGGCGTGTGCGTTCAGGGATTTGGTCAACTTAATGGTGCTCACGTTGTGAATAGTAACGTTCTGGCATTGGTTGGAGGTTGAACCGGTGCTGCGCGTGCCGAAGGTCATCACACGGAAAGGTCGTTCCTCATGGACGAGCGCTCATCGGTACGCCCAGTTCAGGACACCCGCCGTCCCGCATACGGGTGGGGGCGGATCCTGGTCGGCGTCTTCGCCGTCTTCGGGGCGATCGTCCTCGTCCCCTCCCTGACGACGCTGTTGAGAAGCCCCGATGAAGAGCCCGCGGTGTGGTCGCTCAACCTCCTGGGGGGCGTCCTGTACCTCCTGCTGGCCGTCTGTGTGGCCCACAACGGGCGCCGGATGCGCAATATCGGCTGGATGTGCCTGGGGGCGCTGGCCACCATGGCAGTGCTCATCGGTGTTCTCACCCTGCCCACCCCTTCGCCCGCCGACCTCAGCGTCTCGGTGTGGGCGCACTGGGGCCGGTCCCGGTGGTACCTGCCCGCGATCCTCCCGGTGATCGCCGCTGCGTGGATGTGGATGTCCGACCCCCGGCGCATCGTGGCCAACGCCGAGCGCATCACCGAGCTGTCCGACACCCTCACCGAGAGCATCAGCGAGAAGGCCCGGGCGGTCCAGGAGGGCCGGACTCACAAGACGTCCCGCGGTGGTCGGGACCGGTGAGGCGCTGCGGCGAGTCCTGAACGGTGCCGCAGCGTGTTGAGCTCCGGCGGACTTTCATCGGCGCCGGGAACGGCGTGAGCTGCGCGAGCTGACTCGGCTGATACGGCTGATCCTTCCTATTCTACGCCGAGGAACGGGGCGGGAGTGCCACCTGTCCTGAAGCCGTGAGCCCCAGGAGGTGTAGGTGGCGGCGGCTGTGCGGGCCTGCGCCTGAGCCTCGTAGACCCGTTCGACGACGATCCTCCGGGACACCCAGCCCACCAGCTCCTCCGCACCGGAGCCGGCGGTGCGGGCGACCACCGGAAGCCCCTCCAGACGGGTATCGGTCAGGGCCTGAAGCACGTCGGTCGCCTCGTCCTCGCAGTCGAGACGGTCACGGACCAGTGACAGGTCCGCCACCGTCGCCGGTCGGGCAGAGACGTCGTCGGAGTCCTCGCTCAGGAGCGACTCGGCGAGCTGTGCGGCGGTCACGCAACCGAGCAGCTCGCCGCCGGTGCCGTCCTGTCCGGTGGCGACCACGGGCAGGGCCGAGAGGCCACGACGGCTCATCACGGAGGCGGCCTGGCTGAGTGACGCCGTGGCCTGGAGCACCCCGGGAGGATCCACCATGAGTCGGGAGGCGCGGGTGCGTCCCAGGAGTGTGGTGGCCATCGGGTCCTCCACATCCTCTCCGCGACGACGCAGCTCCTCGGTGAACAGTGTGCCGCGTGACAGGAACCGGCTGATGAAGGTGGCCAGCACCGTGGCCAGCATGAGGGGCACCAGGAGCGCGTGCTGCCCGGTCATCTCAATGATGAGCAGGACCGCCGTCATCGGGGCGCGAGCCGCACCGGCGAAGACCGCCCCCATGCCGATCACCCCGAAGACTCCGGCGGCCGGCGCGTAGCTGGGAGCCACGAGGGTGCCGAAGGCGGCGCCGAGCGTCCCACCGATGAACAGGGACGGGGCGAACACCCCGCCGACGAAGCCCATTCCCAGGGTCAAGGAGGTCGCCAGCATCTTGGCCACGCACAGCACCAGCAGCAGCGTCAGGGCGTAGCGTCCTGCCAGCGCCCGGTTGAGAGCGGCTGATGACTCGCCGTACATCTCGGGCAGAATCAGGAGAGTCGTACCGACCGCCAGCCCGCCAATGCCCGGACGCGCCCAGATCGGAATGCCCAAGCGCTGCCAGGCGCGGGTCAGGGCGTCGAGGATGACGAAGCGAAGACGCATGAAGCCGATACCGACTCCGCCGCCCACGGCTCCCAGCAGCGCGACCCAGCCCAGCTGGGCGTCACCGGACAGGTCCAGGTAGGGGAGTGACAGAGACAGCGTCGTTCCCAGTAGGTGGTGCGACAGGACCGTCGAGGAGACGCAGGCCAGGACAATGACGATGAAGGCGTCGGCGCTGAAGCCCATGAGGATGACCTCCAGGGCGAAGAAGGCCCCAGCCAGTGGCGCGTTGAAGGCGGAGGCGATGCCGGCGGCCGTTCCGGCGGCGGCCAGGTGGCGGATCGAGGACCGGTGCAGCCGCAGCCTCCGTCCGATGATGCTTGCTGTCGACGCGCCCAGCTCGGCGATCGGCCCCTCCGGACCGACTGAGCCCCCGCCACCGATCGTCAGCGCGGCCGACGTCGTCGCGGCCAAGGCCGGCAGGGGCGCCATGGTGCCGTCGCCGTGGCGAGTGGACCAGATGACGCCGGCCACCCCGTGGCCCGTGGGGGTACGGCCCAGTCGGGACATCAACGGTCCTGTCAGCAGGCCGGAGAGCACCGGGGTGACTAGGACGAACCAGGTTCCCAGAGGCGCCAGGAGCCCGACCGAAGGCCCCATCGACACGGTGTAGTCGTCGGCTCCGCTCAGCAGCTGGGACCAGGCGTCGATTCCCAGCCGGAACAGCACCGCACCCAGGCCCGAGGCGAGCCCTACCAGCACCGCCAGGATGTAGAGGCCGAAGCGATGATGGCGGAAGAGGCTGCCTGCGCGCTGCGACAGGGGGGCGGACAGCCTCTTCCAGACGCGATCCATCAGTGCAGGTTCTCCACCTTGACCGTGAAGGTCTCCTCCTCACCCTGCCCCTCGGCATGGGAGGAGGCTGTGCCGATCCTCCACACCTGCCGGTAGAAGCTCAGCTCGGCCTCGTAACGCCGCCGGATGTTCGTCGCCAGACGGAAGCCGTGGCCCTCACCCTGGAAGACCTCCAGCGCCACCGGGGCGCCGGCCTCCTTGAGGGCCTCATACATGGCGGTGGCCTGCTCCGCAGGGACGATCGGATCCTCCGAGCCCTGGATGAGCAGCAGCGGGACGTTGATGTCCTCGATGTGGTTGATGGGGCTGCGCTCATCGAGCACCGGGTCGTCGATGTCCTGGGTGCCCATGAGCTGGCCGATGTAGTGCGACTCGAACTTGTGGGTGGTGCGCACCAGCCTCTTGAGGTCGGTCACCCCGAAGCAGGAGCTGGCCGCCGTGAACACGGAGGAGCGGGTGATGGCCGACAGTACCGTGAAGCCCCCGGCCGAACCTCCGCGGATCGCGATACGGCGCGGGTCGACGAGCCCGGCGTCTACCAGGTGCTGGGCCCCGTTGACGCAGTCGTCGACGTCGTAGATGCCCCACTTGCCCTCCAGGGCCTTGCGGTAGCCGGTTCCGTAGCCCATGGAGCCGCGGTAGTTGACGTCCAGGTAGCCGAAGCCCCGGCTGGTCCAGTACTGGATGCGCAGGTCGTAGCCGGGGACCGCCGTGGCCGTCGGGCCGCCGTGGACGTTGACGATCAGCGGCGCCAGCTCGCCGTCGGGGCCAGTGTGAGAGGCCGAGGTCGGCGGGTAGTAGAAGCCGTGGGCGGTGTCGCCGTCGCTGGTGGGCCAGGAGACCGGCTCGGGGAAGGACACCCCGGTGCCCTCAGGCACGAACTCGCCCGAGCCTCGCAGCACCTTCACCGTGCCGTTCTTGACCTCCACGATGCTGGGCATCGACATCTCGTTGGAGGCCAGCATGACGACGCGCCCGGCGTTGGAGGCGACGTTGCCGATCGGCTGCCACCCCACGTTCCACTCCTCGAGCTCCCCGTTGGCGAGCTTGATGGTCCCCAGGTGGGAGACCGCATCGCGGGCCCAGGAGGTGATGATGTGCTCGGAGTCGAGCACGTCGAAGGAGTGCGGCCCCAGCTGCCAGGAGGCCGGGTTGGTGAAGGTGGCCTCGGCCGGGTGCAGGGGGCGGGTGCGCAGCTTCTCCGACCAGCCGGTGCGGTTGGTGCCGCGTACCGGGAAGCCCTCAGTGCGGTAGAGGTTCCAGAAGCCCGAGGCGTTGGAGCCGTGCACGAGCTCGCACTCCTCGGTCCAGCGGGGCTCGGAGACCGAGTGCCCGTTGCCGCCGTCCACCAGCGTCTGCTCGCCAAGAGTCCCGTCCGGGCCGAGATCCCCCACGTGCAGGCTGGCGTTGTCCCACGGCATCCCCGGGTGGTCCCAGGTGATCCAGGCCAGGTGCTCGCCGTCGGGGGACAGCGTCGGGGCGACCACGAAGTCCGTGCCCGACACCAGTGTGCGCACGCGGGAGTCATCGCGGGCGGCCGAGCCGTCCAGGGGAATGGCGACCAGAGTGTTCACGGCCTCGCCGCCGCCTCGGTGGTCCTCGCGGACGGCGTAGACCAGGCCCCGGCCCGTGTCGATCTCCAGGTCGCCGTGTCGCACGTCCCCGTAGATCGTGAGCGGGACCAGGCCCCGCATGCGGTGCGCCACGTCGTACCGGTAGAGGCGCCCGTCCCCGGCGTGCGAGACCACGATGATCCCGCTGTCGACGGCGTAGGCCCGCCCTCCGTACTCGTGCACCCGGGTGCGCACATCGACCAGCTCGTCGGCGGGTGTCAGCGGAAGCACCTCACCGATCTGGCCGTCGCCGTTGCGGCGGAGCAGTACGTTGCGGCCCGCCTGTGAGGCGCGCTGCTCCACCCAGTAGGTGTCTGCGCCGTCCACACGGACCTGGGAGAGCAGGACCGTCCGGGTCGTGATGGTGCCCGGGGTGATGGGCGAGGGCCAGGTACCGAAAGGGGCTGTGGTGCTCATGGTTCCTCCTGGAGGGCAGTCCTGAGGGGCGGTCGGGCGATCAGGAACGACGCCGTCGACCGGTGGGCGCGGACGGTTCGACACCCAAGGCATACAGTACGTGCTCAGCCGTGACCCGCGTGACACGTGGCCGCACAGTGGTCGTGGCGGCTCTATGCTGAGCACCCTTGGTCGACTCAGGAGCGTCGCTCCGGGAAGCCTGGCGGTCCCCGGGTCCGGGAAGGAGACTCCTGAGAAGACCCCTTCGCCGCGTCAACGGCTACCCTGTCCCGAGTGCCGCTTCAGCGACCCGCCGAGGCTCGCTCGTGAGCGACACGAACAACTCGTCACCACCTTCGACAAGGAGGCGCACCGTGCCAGCAGCTGCTGAGCGCCCGGCAGGGCCCGCCGGACAGACCGGCAAGGCGCTCCTGCCCTGCGTGCGCAAGCCCGCCGACCTCGATCGGCTCACCAGCGAGCAGCTGGTGACGCTCGCCTCGGAGATCCGCCAGCATCTTGTCGCCTCAGTGGCGCGCACCGGCGGCCACCTCGGCCCCAACCTCGGGGTCGTCGAGCTGACGATCGCGCTGCACCGCACCTTCCGCTCCCCGCGGGACACCATCGTGTTCGACACCGGCCACCAGGCCTACGTCCACAAGCTGCTCACCGGTCGTCAGGACTTCACTCATCTGCGCGAGCGCGGCGGCCTGTCCGGATACCCCTCACGGGCCGAGTCCGTCCACGACGTCGTGGAGAACTCCCACGCCTCCACCTCCCTGTCCTGGGCCGACGGCATCGCCCGGGCCAACCACCTGCAGGGCCACGACGAGCGCCACGTCGTCGCCGTCATCGGGGACGGCGCCATGACCGGGGGAATGGCCTGGGAGGCCCTGGACAACATCGCCGACTCCTCGGACCGCCACCTGGTCATCGTCGTCAACGACAACGGCCGCTCCTACGCCCCCACCATCGGGGGACTGGCCCACCACCTCGACGCACTGCGCACCAATCCCGGCTACGAGCGTGTCCTGTCCGGGGTCAAGCGGACGCTCCTGTCGCAGGGCGCCCCCGGCCGGGCCGCCTTCGACGCCCTGCACGGACTCAAACGGGGGCTCAAGGACGTCCTGGTTCCCTCGGCCTTCTTCGAGGACCTGGGGATCAAGTACACCGGACCGGTTGACGGCCACGACATCACGGCCGTCGAGTTCGCCCTCACTCGCGCCCGCGAGTATGCCGAGCCGGTTATCGTCCACGTCATCACCGAGAAGGGGCGGGGCTACACCCCGGCCGAGGAGCACGTCCCCGACCGCTTCCACGCGGTGGGCCAGATTCATCCCGAGACCGGCTTGCCGGTGGTGGCCGAGCGCTTCGGCTGGACCGCCGTCTTCGCCGAGGAGATCGTCTCCCTGGCCCGCGGAGATGAACGGATCGTCGGGGTTACCGCCGCCATGCAGGCCCCGGTGGGCCTCCAGCCCCTGGCCGATGAGATGCCGACGCGGGTCATCGACGTCGGCATCGCCGAGCAGCACGCGCTGACCTTCTCCGCCGGCCTCGCCTTCGCCGGCATGCACCCGGTGGTCGCCCTCTATGCGACCTTCCTCAACCGCGCCTTCGACCAGGTGCTCATGGATGTCGCCCTGCACCGGGCGGGAGTGACGATCGTCCTGGACCGGGCCGGAATCACGGGAACTGACGGGGCTAGCCACAACGGCATGTGGGACATGGCGCTGCTGGCGCACGTTCCTGGTCTGCGCCTGGCGGCCCCCCGCGACGAGGTGACGCTGCGCGAGAGCCTGCGCACAGCCGTGAGCACTGACGATGCCCCCACCGTCGTGCGCTACCCCAAGGGCGCGCTGCCCGAGCCCCTCACCGCGTTGCGACGCCTCGGTCCGGAGTCGGAGGAACCGGGACGCGGCGGGGATCCGGTGCACCAGGACACGCCTTCCGTGAGTGCCTTCGACGTCGTCGATGTCCTGCTCGAGAGCCGCCGGCCGGCTGGTGGCGCGCGGATCCTGCTGGTGGGGGTGGGTGCCATGGCCACCCAGGCCTACGAGGCCGGCAGGCTCCTTGAGCAGGAGGGGCACGCCGTCACCGTGGTGCACCCGCACTGGGTGATTCCTGCCCCGGCTCCTCTCGTGACGGCCGCAGCCGACGTCGATGTCGTCGTTGTGGTCGAGGACGGTCTGGTCGACGGCGGTATCGGATCCCAGCTGCGTGACGCGGTCGAGGAGTACCAGGCCGCCCACGGCGCTACCGGTGGCTCGCCGGTCTTCCGCCGCATCGGCGTTCCGCGCCAGTTCGTCGACACGGCCACCCGTGCTCAGCTGATGGAGGACTTCGGCATGCGAGCGGCTGATATCGCCCAGACGGCCCGCAGGGCGGCCGACGGCGTCACAGGCACCCGCGCCGACCAGGACCTTAGGGCCGAGTAGGGCACGAGTAGGGCAATGGAGGCTGCGCCTCGGCTCCGGTTCCCCGCACGGTAACGGTAATCCGCTGGGACACCTGTCCTAATCGTTCCGATAGGTTGATGTGCTGGGAATGCGGCCCCATTCGTCCTCGTTGTCGAAGGCTGGAGGGAGTTGGTGGCTGGTGGCGGAGATTCTCCTGAGGGGTCGATATGGGGACTTATGTCCCGGATTGCGACGACGGTGATCGACCTGTGAGTCATCTAACCGGCCCTTCTTGGGACCAGCGACCCACAAGCCATCCTCTGAGTTCTAGTCTGAGACCGACGGCGCGCCGATGTGCCGCCTCGCCTCATCAGGGCGATCACAACCGGGTGGCTCTCCGGTCACCCACATGAGGAGGGCACGGATGACCACTGAGGTCACAACATCTGCCACCACGGCGAGCGGCAATGACGCCTGGGAGGGCTTCGTTACCGGACCGTGGACCGAGGACATTGACGTCCGCGACTTCATTCAGCGCAACTACACCCCCTACGACGGTGACGCCTCGTTCCTCGCCGGCGCCACGGACAAGACCCTGCGCCTTTGGGACACCCTGGAGAAGAAGTACCTCTCCGAGGAGCGCAAGGTCCGCATTCTCGACGTCGACACCCACACTCCCGCCGACATCGACGCATTCCCGGCCGGCTACATCAGCGAGGACGACGACGTCATCGTCGGCCTGCAGACGGACTCCCCGCTGCGCCGCGCCATGATGCCCAACGGCGGCTGGCGCATGGTGGAGACCGCCATCAAGGAGGCGGGCAAGGAGGTCGACCCCGAGGTCAAGAAGATCTTCACCCGCTACCGCAAGACCCACAACGACGCGGTCTTCGACATCTACACCCCGCGCATCCGCGCGGCGCGCTCGAGCCACATCATCACCGGCCTGCCCGACGCCTACGGCCGTGGCCGCATCATCGGCGACTACCGCCGTGTGGCGCTCTACGGCGTCGACTTCCTCATCGAGCAGAAGCAGAAGGCCAAGGACGCCGTGGCCGACGAGCCCTTCTCCGAGCACTGGGCCCGCTACCGCGAGGAGCACTCCGAGCAGATCAAGGCGCTCAAGAAGCTCAAGGTCATGGCCGCCTCCTACGGCTACGACATCTCCGGCCCGGCCAAGAACGCCCACGAGGCGGTCCAGTGGACCTACTTCGCCTACCTGGCCTCCGTGAAGTCCCAGGACGGTGCCGCTATGAGCATCGGCCGGCTCTCCGGCTTCCTGGACATCTACTTCGAGCGGGACCTGCGCAACGGGGTCATCGACGAGACCCGCGCCCAGGAGCTCATCGACAACATCGTCATGAAGCTGCGCATCACGCGCTTCCTGCGCACCATCGACTACGACCAGATCTTCTCCGGCGACCCCTACTGGGCCACGTGGTCCGACGCCGGTTTCGGTGAGGACGGTCGTGCCCTGGTCACCAAGACCTCCTTCCGCCTGCTGCAGACCCTGCGCAACCTCGGGCCGGCCCCGGAGCCGAACATCACGATCTTCTGGGACGAGAACCTGCCGCAGGGCTACAAGGACTTCTGCGCCCTCATCTCCATCACGACCTCCTCCATCCAGTACGAGGCCGACGAGCAGATCCGTGACCACTGGGGTGACGACGCCGCGATCGCCTGCTGCGTCTCCCCGATGCGCGTGGGCAAGCAGATGCAGTTCTTCGGCGCCCGCGTCAACTCCG
>ERZ772957.1870-NODE-1870-length-12821-cov-8.625803_pt1 | contig 12821 bp, 13 predicted proteins | sample MGYA00580682_ERZ772957 | MGnify/ENA primary metagenome ERZ772957 (study PRJEB29015, sample SAMEA2737921) | human oral metagenome | biome: human oral; feature: human-associated habitat; material: dental | place: China | collected 2025 ...
AGCAAATTTGGAGCTTTAGCGGTAGTGAAGTATCGCTAAAAGGCGAGCTTGACGGAGTGCGGCTGAGCGGGCGTATCGACCGCATCGACGAAGATAAGGCAGGGCGGAAGTTTATCATCGATTATAAACGTGGTTCAGCTAAAAAACATATGGAAAAATTCCAGCTTACGTTTTATCGCGCGCTTTTAGCCCAGGAGTGCGAATGCGCCTATCTGTCGCTAAAAGATTGCGCGTTTGCGGCTCCTGGCGACAAAACGCCTAGCTTAGAAAATCTGCGCGAGACGCTAAGCTCTATCGGCAAGGAATTTGCAAGCGAGGTTGCTTTTACGCGCACGGAAGCGGTGCAAAGCTGCGAATACTGCGATTATAAAATCATTTGCAAAGGGCGTATCGATGGCAAAATTTGAAAATTATCTGGCGCTTGAAGCAAGCGCAGGCAGCGGCAAGACCTTCAATCTCGCAGTGAGGTTCATCGAGCTGGTGCTAAAAGGCGAGCCGATCAATGAAATTTTAGCGCTTACCTTTACTAAAAAAGCGGCTGCTGAGATGAAAACGCGTATCGTGGAGAAATTTCAAAATTTGCTGCTTTTTCAGGATGGCTCGCTAAAGCCTAGCGCCGAGCTGGAGCAGATTTGTGCTGATTTAGGGCTAAGTGCGGATGAGGTTTTGGCAGCGCAGCAGAGCCTACTGCCTAAATTTTTAAACGAGAGCCTAAATGTCTTTACCTTCGATGCGTTTTTTGCAAAAGCTCTGCGCTCGTTTGCGCTAAATAGCGGCATCGATCCAAGCTTTGAAAACGATGAAGGGATTTTGGGTGTGCAGCAGGCGGCGTTTTTAGGCGCGATTTGTAAAAACGAAGCGCTATTAAGAGAGGTCGTAGATTATGTAAGCGACTCAGGAATGACAAAGAGCGAGTTTTTAAATAGCTTGCAAAGCATTTGGAGAGGCGATATAAGCATAAATCCGCCCACACTTCCCGCAAGCTCGGCGCTAGCAGAGATAAATGAAATTTTATCTCGTTTGCAAAAAGCGGCGAGAGATGCGGGCGTAAGCGCTGGAGCCGTAAATGGGCTAAGCCCTGTTAGCGATCTGTCAAAATTATCCTCTGGTTTCATTCTTTCGGCTCTTGCCAACGGCAGTTTCGATTATCCGCGCTCACAGCTTAAAAAAATTTCGTATCTTGACGGTGAGCTAGCAAGGCTAAAAGACGCCATAGCTCGCGAAATAGCGTGGATGGATGCGACATATGCGGCTAAGCTGGCAGGACTAATTAAAATTTATGCCGAAGCGCTTAAATCGGTGCAGCACAAAAGCGGCAAGCTCACGTTCGGCGATGTCACCGCAGCCGTGCACTCGCTGCTAAATCCAAGCGCAGAGACGTTGCGGGGCAACCGCGAGCTTTTGTATTTCAGGCTCGATTCTAAAATCACGCATATTTTAATCGACGAATTCCAAGATACCGACATTTGCCAGTATGAAATCATGCTGCCGCTAATCTCCGAAGCGCTTGCTGGCAAAGGGGCGGAAGAGCGCTGCGGCAGCTTTTTTTATGTAGGCGATAAAAAACAAAGCATCTATAAATTTCGCGGCGCGGAGAGAAAAATTTTTGATATTTTGCGCGAGCAGTTTAGCCAAATCAAAACGCAGAGCCTACCGCGCAATTATCGTAGCTTAAAACTTATCGTAAAATTTGTAAATGAGATCTTGCGCGATAAATTTGCGTCTTATGAAGATCAAATCGCAGCAAATAAGCTAGATAGCGATCTGCCCGCTTCGGTGCTGCAAAAAATCAAGGATTATCCTCTTTCTCATCCACAAATGCCACTATTTGAGGTGCAAAGCGACGATTATGGCTACGTAGCGGCATTTTCATACGATGATGTGCTAAAGGGGGCTGTGGAGCAAGCGCGCAGGCTTGTTGAGGAGTGCGGCGTAAGAGCTGATGATATTGCGATTTTATGCTGGAAAAATGAGCACGTAAGCGCGCTAAAAGAGATGCTATCGGAATTTTGCGAGGTGTGTAGCGGCTCAAATAAGGCTTTGCGTTGCAGTGAGCAGGTAAATGCCGTAATTCAATACGCGAAATTCTGCGTAGGTGGCGATGAAATTTATCTGCGAAACGCCGAAGCGATTTTGGGCAGGCGGCTTAAAAAAATAGCGGTCGATCTGCATAAAAACGCGCAAAAAACGGCGGAATTTATCGCTAGCTCGCTGAAGCTAAATTTTGTCGATCCGGATCTGTTGCTGTTTTTTGAGACGCTGGCAAAATTTAATAGTTTTAGCGAGTATCTGTTTGCAAACGACGAAACGGAGGTATTTGCCAAGGAACAAAGCGGCATTAAAATTATGACCGTGCATAAGTCTAAGGGGCTTCAGTTCCCGCACGTAATCGTCTGCGACCGCATCGGAGGAAAAGACCGGGGCGAGAGCTCAAAGCTCGCGACGGACTATGATTTCGCCACGCATAAGTGGAGAATTTTTTATAAATTTGCGAGCAGAAAGAGCTTGGATGCGGAATTTGCGGCGCTAATGGATGAAAACGATCGCTCTGCACACGAAGAGGATATAAATAAGCTCTATGTGGCATTTACACGTGCCGAACGCTCGCTCATCATCGTAAAACGCTCCGAGACAAAAATAGATCAATACAATTATAGCTTTTTTTCGCCTTACGCCAAAAAGACCAAGGGCGCGGGCGTCGTGGAGTGGCTGGATATCCCGGATTTTCAATACGGCTACGTAATCCCAAGCTCCGTAAAATCAGAAGAGCAGCCGCCGCGCAAAAAGATCGCGCTCGTAGCGGGCGAGCCTCAAGGCGCGCAAGAAAAAGCTAGCGGCGGCGAAACGGAGGCGCTAAGCGCGATATATTTCGGCGAGGCGCTACACTATGCTCTGGAGATGAGCGAAGGATTTGCAGCGGATGAAATTTTACGCGGAGTAAGCCTGGCAAGAGGTCGCTACGCTAAATTTTTAAATGATGCGGATTTTGAAAATATCGCGGCGCGAGCGCTTGGCCTAAGCAAAAACGAGGAATTTTTAGCTCTGATAAAGGGCGCTCAAGCTTATAAAGAGATGCCGATTAAAAGCGCGGAGAATGAACTTTTGCGCGTAGATCTGGCGTGCTTTGGGCAGGATGAAATTTTGCTTTTTGATTACAAAAGCTCCGAAAAATACCTCGCGCAAAACAAAGCTCAAGTGGCGCGGTATAAAAGCGTAATCCGCGAGTTTTATCCGAATGTGCAGGTGCGTGCCTTCGTGCTGGTGCTGGAAACCGCGGGCGCTAAGCTGATCGAAGTGAATGAGGAGGGATAAAATTTTAAAGCTTAGATGAAATTTGAACGTAGATATATTAAAGACAGCTTAAATTAAGCTATACGTAAGGATATTTCTATATAATCACAGCTCAAATTTTAATAAGGCGGAAACCATGACAGAAATTACAAAGCCTAGCGAAGTTAAGCGCGACTGGGTCGTTATCGACGCGACCGACAAAAGATTCGGTAGGATGCTTACCGAAGTTGCGGTATTGCTACGCGGCAAACACAAACCAAGCTATACTCCAAATGTAGATTGCGGAGACTACGTCGTTATTATCAACGCTTCGAAAGCCGTATTTACCGGCAATAACAAAGGCGACGACAAGCTTTATCACAGCTACTCGGGCTATTTCGGAAGCGTAAAGAGCGTGAAATTCCAAGACCTGCTTAAAAACAACCCCGCAAAGCTCTATAGACTTGCGGTTCGCGGTATGCTTCCTAAGACGAAGCTCGGCAAGGCAATGATCAAAAAGCTATTCGTATATGAAGGCGGCGAGCACCCTCATATTGCGCAAACAACTAAAAAAGGAAAATAATCATGGCGACAATTTATGCAACCGGAAAGAGAAAAACTGCCGTAGCTAAGGTTTGGGTAAAACCTGGAAGCGGCAAGATCGTAGTAAACGGCATGGATCTAAACACCTGGCTAGGCGGTCACGAAGCGATCAAGCTAAGAGTCGTTCAGCCGCTTTTGGCGACTAAACAAGAGACCTCGATGGATATCACCGCGCAAACTTTAGGCGGCGGATATTCGGCTCAAGCGGATGCGCTAAAGCACGGAATTTCAAAAGCGCTTGCCGCGATGGACAAAGATTTTAGGGCGGCTCTTAAGCCAAAAGGTCTGCTAACTCGCGATAGCCGCGTGGTTGAGCGAAAGAAATTCGGTCGCCGCAAAGCGCGTAGAAGTCCGCAGTTCTCTAAGAGATAATGTTTTTTACAAATTTGTGACGAAATTGTCACGAATTTGTAAATTCTTTAAAAATTTTATGGTAATATCGAATTACAACTTTATTTGAAAGGATGTTTAATGAAGAAAGTTCTACTTGCATTAAGCTTGTGTGCATCCGGCGCATTGTTCGCTAGCGATGCTGATTATCACTGGGAGATCACCCCTACTATTGGTGGAATGACTCATGAGGGCAATATGGATTTGGATTCGAATTTTATGTTCGGCCTGCGTCTTGCCAAAAATTTACAAGATTCGTTTATCGATCAAGTAGAGGTTGGTTTTGATTACTCTCGCAATATTGGCGTAGAGGATTTAGCTCACAGAGTAGGCAACGACAAGCCTGATGCTAAATACTATCACATCAATGCTGTAAAAGATTTGGTAAATTTCACCGATAATTTCAAATTATACGGCTTGCTAGGTCTTGGCTATATGGATTACACTAAAGACGTTTACAACGATGGTGATCAAGATAGCGGCTTCGGTCAATACGGCTTGGGTCTAAAATACTACATTACCGACAATTTCGCTACAAAACTTGAAGCACGCGATGCTATCAGATTTGACGACGGCAACCACGTATTGTTCTATACTCTAGGCTTTGCAGTTGATTTTGGCAAGAGATATGCTGATGCAGCTCCAGCTGCCGCTCCGGCTCCTACAGGCTGCAAAGACGCAGATAACGACGGCGTATGCGATAATGTCGATAGATGCCCAGGCACACCTGCCGGCGTAGTTGTTGATGAATACGGCTGCGAGAAGGTTATTAGATTAAATTTAGGCGTAAATTTCGCTACAGATAGCTCAAAAATTTCCCCTGAGTTTATGAACCAGATCAAAAACGTAAGCGACGTGCTAGTAGCCCACCCTGATTACAAAGTAATTCTAGAGGGTCACACCGATAGCACCGGCTCGAATGCATATAATCAAAAGCTTTCCGAGCGCAGAGCTGCTGCAGTTGGAGGTGCGCTTAAGAGCTTCGGCGTAGATGCTAGCAGAATCACCACTGTAGGATACGGCGAGACTAAGCCTATCGCTACAAACGCTACTAAAGCAGGCCGCGCTCAAAATAGACGCGTTGATGCTAAATTTAGAAAATAATCTTTTCTAGATCCACATAAGCGGGGCTTCGGCTCCGCTTTTTTTATATCCAAATTAAATTTTAAAATGCCAAAATTCCAAACCACTCTGCTTTTTGATCTCGATGGTACGCTCATAGACTCCACGCCCGCGATATTAGATGGTTTTCATTATGCATTTGCGCATTTGGGCGCTGCAGAGCCTAGCGATGAAGCGATTAAAAAGCTTATCGGGCATCCGTTAGAGGTAATGTTTGAGCGTCTAGGTGTGACGCGCGATGTGCATAATTTCGTGCTCGCTTACAAACATCGATACGCGCAGACTTTTTTGGATCAGACCGTTCTGCTAAGCGGTGCGTTCGAGGCGGTTCGCACGGCGAGCGAGTTTGCAAATTTAGGCGTCGTAACCACTAAGACGTCGAAATTTTCTAAAATTTTATTGCGACATCTGGGAATTGCGGAATTTTTCGACACCATTGTCGGGCGAGAGGACGTGCGAGATCCCAAACCAAGCGCCGAACCGATCTTAAAGGCGCTCGAAAATTTAGGAATTTGCGGCGCGACCGCTAGCCAAAGCCCGCATGCGGCTCGCGGTAAAACTCACGACGCGACTGATGATGAAAATACAAGCGCTGCTAGCAGGAGCGCAATTTTGAGTGAAATTTCAGTGCCTGATTTAAAGAGCCTTTCTGCGCTTGATCCTAGCAAAGTTTGCGAGCAAAATTTAAGCAGCATCGCGAGTCAAAATTCTGATAGGATTTCGTTTAGAAATTTAAGCAAAGCAAAGAGCAATAGACATGAGGCTGGCGATAAGAGCCAAAAGAGCGGTATCGGCATCGAGAGCGAGAGCGATAAAGGCGGAGCGCGCGGCAGTAAAATTTATGATGCGCATGAGCTAAATTCCACTCCTTGTTATGACAAAATTTGCAGTGACGAAATTCTGCCTTCTGTAAGCCAAAATATCTTTATGATCGGCGATACGTCGCTTGACGCCATCGCGGCAAAGTCGGCAGCGGTGCGAAGCGTGGGCGTAAGCTGCGGCTACAGCAGTGCCTCGGAGCTACGGGCGCATTTCGAGTTCGTATGTGCGGACGCAAAAGAGGCGATTGAGTTGATACGCGAAATTTCATCGAAATTTTAGGCGCGACGGAGCGAAATTTTTCTAGCTTTGATACGTTATTTTTGCGAATACTTAGAAGTGAACCCGCGCCCGAAATTTAAAATTTCCAATTAATTTTTGAGTTTTAAACAGTGCGCGATATAAAATTTGCCCGCGCTATTTAGCTGAAAGGCAAGGCGTTTTACAAGTATTCAAGCGACGCGCGGAGATGAATTCCGCATATTTTGCTCTGGTCTAGAATAGCCTGTGCCGAACTAACAATGTACGGGAATATTTCACTTTGTCCATAGTACTTGATCTGATTCGTCAATGTTCGGTATTAACGACGTATGGGAAAATTTTGCTACCTCGAGTAATTGTGTTCTATTCACTTTCGGTTTGTATTAGCACAATGTATGAGAAAATTTTACCGCAGTCAAATTTTATGTAATTTCGCAGTATCTTTTGAGCCTGCGAACGGCCTTTGCAAGAAATTTTATGCAAGCTTCGCACTCAAATTATATAGCTTTGATTTTAGTTTAGACCCCGCCTAATCGCGATAAATTCTACGCTCCGCTTGAGGCAAGTATTTGGTAAGACTTTTTTTGTGCGATCTTGCCGCAAGTCTATTTGACGCTTATTTTGGGCGCCGTATTTGGGTTTTGTCGCAATTATGCTCGCTGCGGATTTTCGGTGCGATTTATAGCATTTAAGGTCGCGCCCGCCCAGCGAGCACTAAACATATATGTTTTGAAGGCAGGCTTATATGATAAAATTTCATCCTGCGACAAATAGCTCGCAAAGGCGCAAATATAGGATAAACTAGCCAAATTTTAAAATTTAGCTCCGCGGTGAGTAGTCATATTCTTTTATCGAAGCCTATGAAAGCAGCGTTAGCTTTTGCGTTTTAATTTTATCGTTTCGGCGCAGCAGGGTTTTAAATTTAATCTAAAATTTTGCAAAATTTTAAAATTCCGCCCGCTCTTATGCTTTTTTAAAGCAAAATTCTATAAAATACCGCTTCCGCAATGGGCTATCGTCTAATGGCAGGACAACAAACTCTGGATTTGTGAATATAGGTTCGACCCCTATTAGCCCATCCACTTAAATTTTTAATCCCCTTTATCATAGCTAGCATTTGAAATTAATTTGCGCGTCATTTTTGCAGATCGTGGCAGCATTCGCCGGCTAAAGCAAATTGTGCCAAGCCATAAATAGGCAAAATTTTATCGAGCCAGTAAGTAAGTTTGCCGCTTTAAAGCGGCGGATTATTTGATTTTTTCTTTGCCTTTGTAAGTGGCGATGCTTTGATACGAGCCATCCTTTTTAAACGCTACCACATCATAGACCTCGGGCTGTGAGCCTTGCTCCATACCTGGCGCTTCTAGCGGCATGCCAGGTACTGCTATGCCGATGACGTCTTTAGGCTTATTTTTTAGTAACGTGCGGATCTCACCTGCTGGCATATGTCCTTCGACTACATATCCGTCTATGATCGCGGTGTGGCAGCTAGCGAGCTCCAGCGGAAGTTTGAGCTCATTCTTCTTCTGAATAAGCGGCTCGTCAGCCAGCGAAATCATCTCGACTTCAAATCCGTTTTGCTCCATGTATTTTGCCCAGTTGTGACAACAGCCGCAGCTCTCGCCGTGATATACCTTGACGTGTTCGCCCGCCGCGACATAGCTTCCTAATGCCGCTAAAAGCGCACCTGCAAATAAAATTTTCTTCATATTTTACTCCAGTGATTAAAAGTCCTCGATTATACAATACGAATAGTAAATTTTTAAGAGTGAACCGTAGGATTTTAAGATTAGATTTGACGAAGCAGACCCGCTCGTAAGCCGAAATTTTACGAAATTTTAAAATTTCGGCGTCGCGGATAAGCTTAGTTATAGGCACTGAGAGAGTGCTGATTTGATAGCGGATTTTGATACGTAGCCTTCCGAGTCGCTGGTAAGTGATACGTCGCAGCCCGGCTTATAGTTTTTCCAGGTGTAGATATTACCATTGTCTTCGGTTGTTTTGATGGAGTCTGGCTGTTTATTCCATGCAGAAATTACTTGATTGATATGAAATGCATCGCTGCGGTCTTTCGGCGCATTAGTCATGCCTGTGCTATCGGGCAAGGTCGTTTCGACCATATCGGTGGTGCCTGCGGTGGAAACCTCTTGGACTTTATCATTTACGCCGCCGATATTTGTTTTACTGCTTTGGGATTTTGTTTGATTGCGTACTCCGCTTGGTTCGTTGGATATATTCCAGTTGGAACAACCGATAAAAAATACCGCTGCTATGAGCGCAGCTATTAAATTTCTCATAAAATTCTCCTTCAAAAATTTCGTTGCGATAGTAGCACATTTATCTTTAGTTTAAAATAAATCCGAGCCCTTGAAATTTTAAATTTCGTAGGAATTTTGCGAGGCGTTTCAGTAGGAATTTATAAAATTTGAGATAATATTGCAAGCTTTCATACCAAACGGGCTTTTAAATTTTGCACGGCAAATGCCTTTTTGGCTACCAAATTTTAAAGGATTTTTGATGTATGCTATCATCAAACACGGCGGCAAGCAGTATAAGGTCGAAGAGGGTAACTACCTAAATTTAGACCATTTTAATGCAGAGCCGAAAGCAAAGCTCGAACTTAGCGAAGTTTTAGCGCTAAACGATGGCGAGTTAAAGGTAGGAGCACCGTTTGTAAAGGGTGCCAAGGTGGTTTTGGAGGTCGTTTGCGAAGGCAAGGACAAAAAAGTCGTTATCTTTAAAAAACGCAGACGCAAAGATTCAAAAGTAAAACGCGGCTTCAGACGCCAATACACCCGCGTCAAAGTCGTTTCGATCAACGCATAAAGGATAGGAAATGGCACACAAAAAAGGTCAAGGCTCAACCCAAAATAATAGAGATAGTATCGGACGCCGCTTGGGCGTTAAAAAATTCGGCGGCGAGTTCGTTCGCGCGGGCAACATCATCATCCGCCAACGAGGCACTGCGACGCACCCGGGCTGCAACGTAGGCATGGGTAGTGATCACACGATTTTCGCGCTGATCGACGGCGTCGTAAAATTTGAGCGAAAAGATAAAAATCGCAAAAAAGTATCGGTTTATCCGGCTGCGTAAATATCGCTAAATCTTCGGGGGCGCAAGCCCCTCTTTTAAATTTCATCCGTTTAAAAATTATCTTCAACTCATTTGGCTATAATTGCCGTTTTAAATTTAAGGATAGCTATGTTCATAGACAGCGTAAAATTTAGCGTCAAATCAGGTGACGGCGGCGCAGGTTGTGTCAGCTTCCGCCGCGAAAAATTCGTCATCTCAGGCGGTCCCGACGGCGGCGACGGCGGCGACGGCGGCGACGTGTATTTTAGGGTCGATAAAAACTCTCACACCCTCTCATCCTACAAGGGCAAGCGTGAGTTTAAAGCGCAAAACGGCGCGCCCGGTGAGGGTCGCAAAAAGACTGGCAAAAGCGGCGAGGATCTCTATCTCATCGTCCCTCCCGGCACCAGCGTTTACGACGAGGATAGCGGCGAGTTGGTGCTTGATATGCTAGACGACGGCGAAACGAGGCTGTTTTTAAAAGGCGGCAAGGGCGGGCTTGGCAACGTGCATTTTAAAAGCTCGATCAACCAAGCCCCCGAATACGCGCAAAAAGGTCTCGAAGGGCAGACGCGAGAGGTGCGCTTGGAGCTAAAACTCATCGCCGACGTGGGGCTCGTAGGCTTTCCAAACGTGGGCAAAAGCACGCTAATCTCGACCATCTCAAACGCCAAACCCCAGATCGCAAACTATGAGTTTACTACGCTCACGCCAAAGCTCGGTCTCGTCGAGGTTGACGAATACAGCGGCTTTGTCATGGCCGATATCCCTGGCGTCATAGAGGGCGCAAGCGAAGGTCGCGGGCTTGGCGTGCAGTTTTTAAAACACGTCGAGCGCACGAAAATTTTGCTTTTTATGCTAGATCTTGCGAACTACCGCAGCCTTGAGGAGCAGTTTGACGCGCTGCGGGCCGAGACGGCGAAATTTTCAGAGGGGCTTGCAAAAAGAGACTACGCGATCGCTCTAACCCGCGCGGATGCGGCTGAAAATTTGCAGGAAAAATTTGACGCTTTTTTATCGCATTTGGGACTTTCGGGCACGGCGGGTGAGATGAAATTTAAACAAGATATTTATGAGTTTGACGCCGCTAAGCCGTTTTTTGTGATGCCGATCTCCTCGGCAACGGGACAAAACATAAACGAGCTAAAATTTAACCTGCTTGAACTGCTTAAAAAGGAGCTGTAGATTGCGCCAAAGCCGCGCCGCAGAGGGCTTTTGCGAACACAGGTCTTAAGCGCGCCCGCATAAGCGGTTAAATTTTATGTTTATCGCTCGCAAACGCCGCAAAAAGATAAAATTTAAGGATGTGAAATGAATAAAATTTTATTCTAGTATTTTTATGCTTTGGCGCATACGGTTGCGATCCCGCCGATCCGGTGCCGAATTTTATGGACTTTAATGACAAGGATCACGACGGCGCGCTGAGCTTGCAGGAGTGGATGGCGAGCGAGGTGCCGTCCGGGCTGAGAGTAGGGCTAAATCTGCGCTCAGGCTCGGAATTTAAGAGGCTCGATGCTAATCGTGACGGCAAGATTAGCATCGACGAGCTGGGGGCGAAACCGTCTGCAAAGATTTATTGGTCTGAAGATCCGTGCGCCTTTTGGTCGTGGAAGGATCAAGGCGGAGACGAAAATCAAGCCGCCGTCAAATAGCGTGCGGGCGAGTGTGGACTAGTTTTACTCCGCGATCTGCGTAAAATTTATTTCGCGCGCGGTTGGCGCCCGTGTGATCTCTCGCGCCGTTATTTGGCTAAATTTAAAGGAAAAGAATGAATATAGTTTTTATGGGAACGCCCGAATACGCGGCTAAAATTTTGCGCGCTCTTGCGGAGGCTAAATTTGAGATCGCGGCCGTCTTTACGCAGCCTGATAAGCCCGTCGGCAGGAAGCAAATTTTAACGCCTAGCGAGGTTAAAGTTTACGCGCAGCAGCATCTGCCCGCCGTGCCGATCTTTCAGCCTGCGAGCTTAAAAGACGAAGCGGTCACGGCACAGATAAAAGAGCTAAAGCCTGATTTTATCGTGGTTGCCGCATACGGTAAAATTTTGCCGCAGGCTGTCCTTGATATCGCGCCTTGCATAAATCTGCACGCCTCGATCCTGCCTAAATACCGCGGCGCAAGCCCCATTCAAAGCGCGATCTTGGCGGGCGAGAAGCAGACCGGCGTGACGGCAATGCTGATGGATGCGGGGCTTGACACGGGCGATATGCTTGATTTTGCTTACACGCCTTGCGAGGGCAAAACAGCGGCGCAGCTCTTTGATGAGCTGGGTGATCTAGCGGGCGAGCTGATCGTGCGAGTGTTGCGAAATTTTGCAAATTTGACGCCGCTAAAGCAAGAGGGCGCGCAGGCTACGCATTGCAAAAAAATAAGCAAATCTGACGGGCTTTTTAGCTTTGAGCAGAGCGCGGAGCAGATTTATAATAAATTTCGTGCGCTAACGCCCTGGCCGGGGATTTATCTAGCTAGCGGGTTAAAAATTTTAGAACTAGAGCTTTTGCGCGAATCTTGCGGGCGCAAATTTCAGCGCGCGGGTGAAATTCTGTGCGTTGATAAGCCCAGTTTTTGCGTTTCTTGCGGCGAGGGCGCGGTTAAGATCATAAAGGTGCAAGAGCCAGGCAAAAAGCCGGTGGACGCCAGCGCGTATCTAAACGGCAAGCGGCTAAAGATCGGCGATCTGCTATGCTAAGCGGGATTTTAAATTCTCGCGTTTTATGCCGCGCTTATGATGCTATGCGGGGATTTTATTTGCGTCGCACTTTTGGTGTTACGACGGAATTTTGCTCCAGGTATCGCCGCAATCGTGAAGTAAAATTTTACCGCGCGGAATTTCTGGACGAAGCCCTGAAATCGCATTTTTATAAAATTTTAAAACCTCGCTTCTATGCTCTAAAATTTTACGCTCACAGGAACTTTAAATTTCGCTTTGGCGGTTGCGAATCTTGCGACGTCGCATCGAACTCGCACCATTTAAAATTCTATGATCGTGCCGCAGAATTTTTGCGAGATAAAGCTTTAAAATTTTATCGCGGTGCCGCTAGGAAAATCCGCGTTACCGAAAAATTTAGCAAGAGCGTAAAATTTCATCGCACAAAATTTCACTATGTCGTAAAATTTAATCATGCTAAATTTTATCTTGTCGCAAAATTCTATCGCAGCGCGGAATTTAAATGCTTGCAATATCGTAAGGTGAGCACTTCGTCTTATGCAAGGAGCGGGTTTTGCAGATAGAATTTGTAGAGCAAATGCCCTCCACGCAGGAGTTTTTGGTGAACGCCGTGCG
>ERZ772957.1871-NODE-1871-length-12816-cov-12.492751_pt1 | contig 12816 bp, 10 predicted proteins | sample MGYA00580682_ERZ772957 | MGnify/ENA primary metagenome ERZ772957 (study PRJEB29015, sample SAMEA2737921) | human oral metagenome | biome: human oral; feature: human-associated habitat; material: dental | place: China | collected 2025 ...
TGGCAGCTGGCGCTGTCACGCCACCGGGCGCCAGGGGGTCGCCGGTCACGCCGTCACCTCGCGGCAGGCCCGGTAGAAGTCATCCCAGTCGCGGCGCTCACGCACCACGGCCTCCAGGTACTCCGACCACACCACCCGGTCGGCCACCGGGTCGCTCACCACGGCGCCCAGGATCCCGGCGGCCACGTCCGCGGGGTGCAGGACGCCGTCGCCGAAGTGCGCGCTCATGGCCAGTCCGTTGGTGACCACGGAGATCGCCTCCGCCGTGGACAGGGTGCCCGACGGCGACTTCAGGCTGGTCAGGCCGTCCTCCGTCACCCCCTGGCGCAGCTCGCGGAAGACCGTGACCACCCGGCGGATCTCCTCCAGGGCGCCCTGGGCGGGCGGCAGCCGGAGGGACGTGCCCAGGTCCTCCACCCGGCGGGCCACGATCCGCACCTCCTCCTCGGCGGTGGCCGGCAGGGGCAGGACCACCGTGTTGAAGCGGCGCCGCAGCGCGGAGGAGAGGTCGTTGACGCCGCGGTCACGGTCGTTGGCGGTGGCAATGAGGTTGAAGCCGCTGTGGGCCTGGACCTCCGTGCCCAGCTCGGGCACGGGCAGCGTCTTCTCGCTGAGCACGGTGATGAGGGCGTCCTGGACGTCGGAGGGCATGCGGGTGAGCTCCTCGACGCGGGCGATGCGCCCCGATCCCATGGCCTCCATGACGGGGGAGGGGACCAGGGCCCGTTCGGAGGGCCCCTCGGCCAGGAGACGGGCGTAGTTCCATCCATAGCGCACGGCTTCCTCGGCCGTGCCCGCCGTGCCCTGCACCAGCAGGGTGGACGTTCCGCAGACGGCGGCCGCCAGGTGCTCGCTGACCCAGGACTTCGCGGTGCCCGGCAGGCCGATGAGCAGCAGGGCCCGATCGGTGGCCAGCGTGGCCACGGCGATCTCCATGAGCCGCCGATTGCCCACGTACTTGGGTGTGATGACGGTGCCGTCCGCCAGCGTCCCGCCCATGAGATAGGTGACCACGGCCCAGGGCGACAGCCGCCAGTTGGCCGGCCTGGCCCTTTCGTCGCACGCCTCCAGGGCGGACAGTTCGTCGGCGTAGCGCTGTTCGGCGTGGGGGCGAAGCAGAGTGGCGGTCATGTGGTCTCCTGATCGACGATGGTTAAGAAGGAAGCGCGAAGGGCCAAGCCTTTGACGGCGGCGTCGAGTCTGTGCGCCGGCTGCCCCTCGACGGCGATGGAGTCCAGGGCGGCGAGCGCCTCCGGGACGGCTTTCGGGGCGCACGCCGTGGGCAGGGCGGCGAGCAGGCCTGACAGGTTGTGAAAGGCACGGGCCTGATGCGCGGACGCCGTCTGCGAGCGGCCGGTCGGCGCATGCCGGGCGATCGTGCGGGCGACGGCGAGGGACAGCCGGGGCGACCAGGCTTCGGGCATGTGCCGGGCCATGTCCGAGATGCGCGGGGTGTCGCCGGATTCGAGGGCGTCGAGGAGGATCTCCTCCCGTCGCCTCTCCTCCATCAGGGCGACCATCTCGACGTTCGTCGGATCCCTGGCGAACAGCTCGGCGGCCAGGGCCGCGTCGTGCCAGTTCCAGGCGGCGCGGCCGAGCGTCCACTCCAGATCCATCGGCTCGCCGTCGTAGGCGGCCTGCGCCTGGAGCATCTCGGAGGCCGTGATCCCGATGAGCCCCTTCCACCTTCCGGTCGGCACGCAGATCATGGCCTTCATCAGCCTGCCTGCGGTCGGCTCGAACTGCCTGGGAACGCCCAGGGAGGAGTCGAGCCTATACCGGGCGTCGATCTCGCCGGGCTCCAGGGGCGTGCAGGCGATCCGGGTCTGGCGCATGGGGCCCCTCTCGACCGTGACGTGCCTGCGCACCGCATCCTCCGCCTGCCGGACCAGCGCCGAGCCGTCCAGCCTGCAGAGCATGACCGTCGCGGCTTTGCGGACGTTCTCCTTGCTGTCCTCGAGCGCCTTCTCCAGCAGGGGCTCGTCGGCCGGGCTCAGCCCGGTGCCGATGGCCCAGACGAATTCCGCGCGCCGGTCGGCCGCCTGCTTCCTCAGCGTCTCCGGTGTGAGGAATTCGCGGCTGAGCCGGGGATCCTGAGCGCGCATGGCGCCGCCTTTGCCGCACCAGCCGTAACCGGCAATGACAACGGTTTTTCCCGTGATGCAGAGGTTCGTCGTGCGCATGATGCCGTCCCACGTTGACTGCCCCGTTCCATAGCGGTTGTCAAACAGATACTTGCAGTAGGCGTCGTTCGCCGCAATCATCGGGAACTCAAGTTTGCCCGCACGGGCGAGAGAATGCAGACGATGTACGCCCGTCGTCGTTTCCTCCGAGCCGCCGAGGATGTTCGGCAGAAGTTCGCGGCGCTTCGTATGCAGGATATTCACGAGGTCGCCGCCGTCGTCGATGATGATGTCAGGCTTAAGGTCAAGCGCCTTGTCGATGTACTCCTCATACTCTTCGTCCGTGCAGCCGTGCGTCGCAAAGACATGAAGCCCATCTTCGACAAGCGCCGCCGCGATGTCATCCTGCGTGGACAACGGATTGCTGCCCGTGATGGCAACCTCTGCGCCGGCGTTCTTCATGATCAACGCCAAATACGCTGTCTTTGCTTCAAGATGCAGCGTGATGACGATCTTCTTGCCTGCAAAGGGCTTCGTCACGGAAAATTCTTTGTTGACGGCTTCCATGACAGGCATGAAGTTCTTGACCCAGTTGATTTTGTCATGACCCGACGGCGCGAGTTTGATGTCTTTGATCATTGATTCCATGTGCGTTGCTCCTCCTAAAAATCGTTTCCTGCAAAGCGGCAATTTCAGCGCAGCAGTTTCTCCAAATAGAGGTAATCCGTCAGATCGGTCTGAAGCGGCGTGACGGAGATGTAGCCGCGCTCTGCGGCAGCGATGTCCGTTGCGTCGCTGTTTCCCTCGTCGAGAATCTCCCCGCCGAGAAAATAGCATTCCTTCCCGTCCACATCTTCCATCCTTTGAAATGCATTGATGTAATCGCGGCGGCCAAGCTGCGTGAATACGAACTGCGGACCATTTTCGCCGAATTTTTTGGGAAAATTTACATTATAGAAGTTCACTTTTCCCTCTTCGTAAAAGAGAGAAAAAAGATTCTCCTCCATAAGTCTGGCAGCTGTATCATACGAGATTTCGGACTTCATGTCGAGGGATACGGCTGTCGCCGTGATTCCATGCAGATACGCTTCCATCGCAGCGTTGGCTGTGCCGGAATAAAGCACATCCGTGCCCAGATTCGCTCCGTGATTGATGCCGGAGATTACATACTCCGGATATATATCGGAAGAAATCGCTTCAAGGTAAAGTTTCACGCAGTCCGCCGGCGTACCCTCGATCCGATATGCCGCCACGCCGTATCGCTCTTCCAAAGGGCGATACCGATCGAGACGGATGCACTTCTTGACCGTGATTGCATGGGACATGCCGCTTTGCTCAAAGGCCGGGGCAGCCACAACGACCGTATGGTGCGGCGAGAGCACGCGCACGAGCGCCTCTATTCCGGCAGCTTCTACACCGTCGTCATTCGTCAATAGTATACGCAAGACATCCGTCCTTTCCATCGTTCATTCAAGGCGACAAGCGCACAGAGACCTTCATTCCAGGCTGTATTCCTTCTCCCGCCTCTTCGGGAACAGAAATGCGCACACGGACTTTGCCAGATACCGTCTCATCCCCCTCGTCTGCATCGGGTTCCTCTATATCCTGCACCGTACCCTGTATGTCGCGTCCGCCCAAGCGATAGGAAGCGAATTGCCCTAGGCGCACCTTCGTTTTCTGGTCATCGTTCAAAATAGCTTCAAGCCACAAATCCTTGGCATTGCCGATGTTTGCAAAGGTTTGCCCCGCGCTGATCTTGCTTTCGGCGGCGATGTCTTCGGCTAGATAAAGCGTTCCGGAAGCGGGCGCAATGATATCTGTTCCCGCTTTATCCTGCTGTGCCTTTGCCAAGGCGATTTCCGCCTGCTTCAAAAACATTTCTGCTTGTTTGATCTGTTCCGGCGAAGCGGGCTGCAGGACAGTGCGATAGCTTGATGAAGGTGCGTGAGCCTGACTGGAAGCAACAGCGGCATTGTAGGCGGCCTCGGTTTCATCGCGCTTCACGGCGCTGATAGCGCCCATCGCATAGAGTTCGTTCATTCGCTCCATGCGTGCGCGTGCCGCTTCCGTATCGACCGCAGCGCTCGGCGCCTCATTCACGACGGGCTGCGTGACAGCGATTCCCTTCTGTAAGTTTTCCAAGCTTTGTTTCGCTAACGTGACATTTTGCTGCAACTGGGCGATATCCTCATCCGTGACATTGACCTTGATGTGCGCGATGACGTCCCCTGCCTCCACATGAGCGCCGTCGGCGACCAGAATTTCCGCTATCGTGCCATCCGCCTTTGCTTTTGCTGGCACGAGTGCACTTTTCACCTGGGCGTCTTCAAGTGTCACAACATTATGCGAGCGCTGGTAGAGCCAAATGCCGCCGATCGTGAGGGCGGCGAGCGTCAATAGACCGAGCAGACTGAACTGCAAAAATCGTATTGCCTTTTTCGTAACATCTATTTCCACGAAGATCACCTCTGCGCCATGGGAATCCCTCCAAGGAAAGTTTCCCGTCGGAACTGCGAACAGCGTGTGCAGGCACGAGACTTGGCCATACAGTCGCGTTAAGCAAGCTGTTCCGCAAGAACCCTTTCGGCTTCCTGCAAAGCTTCCGGCATCTTAGCAGGTTCTTTGCCGCCTGCCTGCGCCATCTCTTTTCGTCCGCCGCCGCCGCCGCCAACGATTTTTGCTGCCGCCTTGACGATGTTGCCCGCATGAGCGCCCTTTGCCACAGCTGTGTCACTCGCCTTCGCCACGAGGCTGACTTTCCCTTCGTGCGCGGCGGCAAGCACGACCACGCCGCTTTCCAGACGATCGAGCAGCATGTCGGCAATCTTTCGCAGATCGTCGATATTGTCGGCTTCAACGATGCCCGAAGCAAAGGAAAGATCTTTTATCTGCTTCTTCTGCGCGAGCAGCGTATCGACATCTCCCATGGCGCGTTCTTTCGTGAAAGAAGCGATTTCCTGCTTGAGCTTCTTGTTCTCTGCCAATGTGCTCTCAATATGGGAAACAAGTTCATCATCGCGACATTTGAACGCGTGCGCGGCTGCGGCGAGAGTCTCCGCCTTCTCATTCATGTAGTCGATGGCCGCCCTGCCTGTCAAAGCCTCAATGCGGCGCACGCCAGAAGCGATGCCTGTCTCGCTGACAATCTTGAACATGCCGATCTCGCCGATGTTTTTCACATGCGAGCCGCCGCAGAGTTCTATGCTGAAATCCGGCACGGAAACAACGCGCACGACATCGCCGTACTTCTCACCGAAGAGCGCCATAGCGCCGAGTTTCTTCGCTTTGTCAATTTCCATCTGCGCGATTTCCACAGGCTTTGCCATGAGAATCTGCTCATTGACCAGGCGCTCCACCTCTTGCAGCTGCAGCGCCGTCACAGGCTCGAAATTGGAGAAATCGAAGCGCAGGCGTTCGGGCATGACCAAGGAGCCGGCCTGATTGACCTGATCGCCGACAACACGCTTCAACGCGGCCTGCAGGAGATGCGTCGCCGTATGGTTGCGCGCCGACGACAGCTTCTTCATCCAATCAATCCGGATGGAAACATGGTCGCCAACCTTCAACATGCCTTCTTCAACATAACCGATATGATAAACCGTGCCGTCGGGAAGTTTCTTGGCATTGGCAACCTGCACGCGGCCGAATTCCGTCTCCAAAAGTCCGGCATCACCGACTTGACCGCCTCCTTCTGCATAGAAAGGCGTCGACTGCAAGATGATGCCCGCCTCCTCGCCGTCGGCAAGCTCATCGACGAGACCACCGTCCTTCCAGATGGCGACGACGGTGGATTCCTTCGCGTTCTCATCGACGCAGAGATGTGACGTATCGATGCCCGAGAGGTCAGGTACGGCGACGCGCTGATTTTCCTGCCGCGCGGCACGAGCACGCTCGCGCTGCTCCTCCATCGCTTTCTCGAAGGAATCTTTGTCAAGTTCCATTTCGTTTTCATGCAGGATCTCGTCGGTGACTTCCCATGGGAAACCATACGTATCGTAGAGTTTGAAGCCAATTTCACCAGGAAGCACCTTTTTGCCTTCTCGCTTCAAGTCCTCGATGTGACCGTTCAAGAGTTCCATGCCCTGTGCGAGCGTCGCCGCGAAGCGATCCTCCTCAATGCTGATGACTTTCTTGATGTATTCTTTCTTCTCAGCAAGTTCTTCAAAGTCCGCTGCACCCTTGTAGATTTCAGCAACAGCGTCAATCGCGCCTTCCAAGAACTTGTCATGGATGCCGAGGATGCGCCCATGGCGCACAGCGCGGCGCAGGATGCGGCGCAGAACATAGCCGCGGCCCTCGTTTGACGGCAAAATGCCGTCCATGATCATGATTGCCATGCTGCGCGCATGGTCAGCGATGACCTTGAGCGAGACGTCCTTCTCCGCATTTTCGCCATAAACGACGCCAGATACCTTCGAGGCGTATTCGATGATGGGAAAGAGCAAATCCGTCTCGAAGTTCGTCTTCTTATTCTGCAGCACGGAAGCCAATCGCTCAAGACCGCATCCCGTATCAATATTCTTGTGCTCAAGCGGATTGTACTGACCGTCTTCCGTGCGGTCGAACTGCGTAAAGACGAGATTCCAGATTTCGAGGTAGCGGTCACAATCACAGCCGACAGCACAGTCTGGGCTGCCGCAGCCGCGCTCTTCACCAAGGTCGATGTAGATTTCCGAATCAGGACCACAAGGGCCGGGGCCGATCTCCCAGAAGTTGTCATCGAGTTTCACGATATGATCTTGTGGGAAGCCGGGCTGCTCTCTCCAGATGGCGGCTGCTTCATCGTCCTTCGGATAGACCGTGACCCAAAGCTTTTCCTTCGGCAAATCCAAGACATCCGTCAGGAACTCCCACGCCCAAGGAATCGCCTCTTTTTTGAAATAGTCTCCAAAAGAGAAGTTGCCGAGCATTTCAAAATACGTCTGATGACGCGCCGTGCGTCCGACGTTCTCAATATCTCCCGTACGTACACAGCGCTGGCTCGTCGTGATGCGCGTGCGCGGCGGCTTCATCTTGCCCGTAAAGAACGGCTTGAACGGCGCCATACCCGCGCCGATCATCAAGAGCGTCGGATCGTTTGCAGGGATGAGCGAAGCGCTCGGCAAACGCAGATGTCCCTTCTTCTCCGCAAAGAATTGCAAGTACGCTTCGCGCAATTCATTTCCTGTCATGTATTTCAAAAGAACCTACCTCCATCAGAGATTCCGCTAAACGCGGATAAACTCTCACTGCATCTCATACTAAAGAGTAATTATATCATATTAACCATGAAAGTCCAAGAAGTCAAGCCTAAGGTGTATGTGCCCAAACAATTTACAGATATATTTCTCCATGGTATAATAAGCCTATATGTCAATTACAGGTAGGAAAAGCTGCAGGAGGGGTTTCGGCATGTTTGACGAGAGCGACAAGGTCAATGCCTATGTGAAGCAGAAGAACATTGGCATGAAGATTGATTACAGCGGCAAAGCGAGGCGAGCGCTCAAGGATCAAGCGCCTCAGGAGGCTGCGGATGACGAGTCGCAAATGGAAGAGCTCGACGGTGCAAGTCGCGCCATGCGTCGCATCATCCAGCAAAAGCTTTTGAACGGTGACGAACTCATGGCAGACGAGATGCGTTTCCTCAAACGCTCCGACACGGGACTCTACACCAAGGCGCGCACTGCACAAGACGCTCGCGAGGCACTCGTGCAAAAGCTCGAAGCGGCAACCTCGAAGGAAGAGGCAAGCGAAGCCTTTCTCATAGCGAGCGGCCTTGTTAATGAAGCCGGAAATGCCGCACGGCAAAAGGATGCAGCAGGAGAAACAGCCGCTCACATGGCTTCCAGCCGCACGACACCGTCAGCAAGTTCTGCTTCTGCACGCGATTTATCTGGTACGCCGAAGCCGCGCACGCGTTGGAAACTCGATCCAACGAGCGCGATGAGCGCAAACACAGCAAAAGAAACCTCAACGAAAACAATCTCCAAGGCACAATCTACGACAAGCACCCCCGCCGCAGTTGAGAAACGTACAGGCAGCGCCCCTCCGCCTAAGACGAGTTCAGCCTTCGTGCAACAGCCCGAGGACACGACGGGCATCGAATTCATCATGGCACGCGCTCTGCAAGCGGCATGGGCAAAGTTCACACAAACAGCAAAATACCGCGAACTTACAAGCACAGCGGAGCGTTCCGTCGAAAACCTCGATCCCGCAAGCATGACTGTAGCTACCCGCTTCTTCAGCGCCTCACGCGCCTACCGCAACCTGCCAAAACCTCGCAAGGGGGTGCCGATGCAGTCGTTTGACAGTGAGACTTGAGTCTTTCGCATAAGCCTGCTTTGCAAAAATCACTGATGAGTCCCCTCACCATCTTGCTTCAACTTTCCTCCTTCTACGTCGACAAACTAGAAGCATGGCTTCGCTATACATTTGGTGCGTCTTCTTGACAGCCGAAAACTTATCACAAACTACACGCACAAACGTCCACTTTGTGGACATTGTGCGCCGCCCTTAATGAAAGTTACCCAATCGGCCTGCGCCTTTGGCTTGGCTTCTTGGACTTTCATAGTAAACTACACGCACAAACGTCCATTTCGTGGGCATTGTGCGCTGCCCTTACAGAATCCTAGCCAATCGGTCTGCGCCTGCGGCTTGACCTCTTGGGGCTTCATGGTAAAATCACTCGATTGTCCGCCACGAGAACTCGCTCCCGAATTCTCATGGCGGGCCATACAAACCAAGGACGTGTTCTCCATGCATACATCAAAGAAAAAAATTCTTGTCAGCATACTTTCGCTCTTCGTCTTGCTCTTCGCGGCAGCATACTTATGCTCGACCAGCTTCCAAGGCGGCGTTCCCGTTCTCAACTATCACCAGATCAACGACCGCGACCACAACGCCCTGACGTTGAGCACACCCGAGTTCGAAGCGCAGATGCAGTATCTCGCCGAAAACGGCTACCATCCCATCACGCCGAACGAACTTGCCGATCACCTCGAAAACGGTGCCCCGCTGCCCGAAAAGCCCATCCTCCTCACCTTCGACGACGGCTATATCGACAATTACAAGAACGCCTACCCTATCCTGCAAAAATACGGGCTTAAAGGTTCCATCTTCATCATCACGGACTATCTGAACGTCTATCCGAACTATCTCACATGGGAAATCTGCCAAGAAATGCAGGACTCGGGCATCATCGACATCGAGTGCCACACGATGACCCATGTCGCGCTCAGCGAGCTTCCCTCTGCCGAAGCTCTGCAGCACGAAGCCGTCGACTCCAAGAAAGCGATTGAATCGCACCTCAATAAAAAGGTCACTTCCATCGCCTACCCCTGCGGCGCTTACAATGACGAAGTGCAGCGTGTCGTAAGGGAAGCCGGCTACCGCACGGCGTTCACCGTCAACTACGGACTCGACCATCCCGGCGATGACCAGTACGCGCTCAACCGCATACCGATCTTTGGCTCCAATTCCCACTCCTTCCTGCGCTTCAAGCTGCGCCTCCTCTTCACGCCCATCTGCTCCCGTCTGCAAAACGTGCGCGCGGAACTTCTGAGCGGCGGTCACGATACCTGCGCACGCTTCATTCCTACACCCTGACCCGTACAAAAAACGCCCCCGTTCCGGGGGTGTTTTTCATAAGTGAATACAATATCGCAAACAGTAGACAGAGCAAGTCGTAAAATGATACAATCCTTGTAGCCTAAAAATAACGATTCAACGGAGGCACTTCTCATGCACCAATACTTGTTCTTCATCGGCGACTTTCCCGTGCGCGCTTACGGGCTGATCCTGAGCCTCAGCATCATCCTTGCAACGGGCGTCGCCTACTTCCTCGCCAAACAGGATGGGCGCTACCACAGTCACATCGTCGACATGGGCATTTACTGCGGCATTGCGGGGCTCTTGGGCGCACGGCTCTGGGACGTCTTCTTCTTCGATTGGGATTACTACCAGAACCACCTGACGGAGCTTTTGAACGTCTGGCAGGGCGGCATGGCGATCCAGGGCGGCGTGCTGCTCGGCGCCATCGTCGGCATCCTCTACACGCGCCGTCACGGCATCGACACGTGGGCACTCGCTGACATCGTAGCGCCCGCCATCATCCTCGGACAAGCGCTCGGCCGCTCGGCCAATCTTCTGAACGGCGACGCCTTCGGCGCACCGACCGGCTCCTCTTTCGGCATACTCTATCCCGAGACGACGCTCGCCTTCCACACCTACGGCAATCAGCCCCTGTGGCCGGCGGAAATCTGGGAATGCCAGCTTGACATCTTCATCTTCGCGCTTCTCCTCATCTTTCGCGCGACGAATCATGCGAAGGGACAGGCGTTCGCTCTCTACGTCATGCTCTACTCCGCCGCACGCTTCTTCCTCGAATACCTGCGCGGCGACTACAACGAACTCGTCCTTGGACTGTTCAAATCCGCACAGATGACGAGTCTCGTCGCCTTTGCCATCGCACTCGCCTTCTTCCTCTGGCTCGGCTTCAAAAAGCATACGGCAGAACCGCCGAAGAAGAAAAATCGCAAGCGTGCCGCCCACGCATGAGCATCCCACCTCAATGAAACGGAGTCCCTACCACATGCAAAAGACAAACCATACGCTTCACATCGGCTGTCACCTTTCGTCTGCCGGCGGCTATCTCGCCATGGGAAAGGCCGCAGTGAACCTCGATGCCGACGTCTTCGCCTTCTTTACACGCAACCCGCGCGGCGGCAGGGCGAAGCCGCTCGACATGGACGACGTACGCGCCTTCTGCAGCTACCGTGAAGAGCACGGCATCGGCACGCTCGTCGCCCATGCGCCCTATACGATGAATGCCTGCGCCGCCAAGGATACTCTGCGCGCCTTCGCACACGAGGCGATGGCAGATGACCTCGCACGCCTTGAGCATATCCCGAACACGCTCTACAACTTCCACCCCGGCAGCCATGTGCAGCAGGGCGCAGAAAAAGGCATAGAGCTTATTGCCGAAATTCTGAACGACGTCCTCGATCCGGCGCAGAAGACGATCGTGCTCCTGGAGACCATGGCGGGCAAAGGAACGGAGATCGGGCGCAGCTTCGAGGAAATCGCCGCCATCATCGAGCGCACAGACTGCAAGGAACGGCTCGGCGTCTGCCTCGACACCTGTCACGTCTGGGATGCAGGATATGACATCGCAAACGATCTCGACGGCGTACTTGAAGAATTCGACCGTGTGGTCGGCCTCTCCCGCCTTCATGCCGTCCATCTCAACGACAGCCTCAACGTCCGCGCCGCCCGCAAGGATCGTCACGCACGCATCGGCGAGGGAGAAATCGGACTCGAAGCCCTGACGCGCGTCATCCGTCACCCGAAGATTCGCCATCTGCCCTTCATCTTGGAAACGCCGAACGACGATGCAGGATATGCAAGGGAGATTGCCATGCTCAGGGAGCGAGCATAGAGCGACGGATGCCTTCCGCAAAGGCATATCACCCATCCATATCGCATACGCAAAAAGTCCCCGGGACATTGTCCGGGGACTTTTTATCCTGCTTAGCGTCCGCCGTTTACTTTACCACCATGACGGGAACCTTCGACTCTTCGACGACCTTCTGGCTGACGCTGCCGATCAAGGCACCCTTGAAGAGACCGAGACCGCGGCTGCCCATGATGATCATGTCGCTCTTTTCCGAGTCGGCAATCTTCAGGATCGCCTTCGGCACGTTGCCCGTCTCGACATGCCGCGTCGCCTTCATGTTCTCGGGGATCTTCTCCCAGATGCGGTCGAAGACGAGATGGCTCGGAATATCCTTGTTGATGTTGCTCGCCACATAGACGAAATCGAGACTTGCATTGCACTTCTCTGCGAAGGCGATCGCTTCGTCCACAGCCTTGCAGCCGTTGACCGAACCATCGACCGGCACGAGAATTTTATTGATGCTGCCCATATAAAACACCTCCAAGCGAACTTTTTTCCTCTGTTGTCTACTTCTATATCAAAGCGAAAATTCCTTTTCTCTTTTGGTATTTTTCTGAAAAATTTTCCGATATTTTCTTGCACCGTAAAGAAAGCCGTCGCTGGAATGCGTGATGATTCCAACGACAGCTCTCCTACTGCATTTCACTCAATTCTTCTTTTCCAAAGAAGGCGCACCCTTTCGCAGGATTCCCACGGCAAGCTCCGCGTTTTGAAATGCGCGTCTCCTCAGCTCTTTCAAGAGGGCGGCATTCTTCTCGCAAAGCGTATCGCGCTTCTGCCACTTGCGCCGCACTTCCGCCATGAGTTCATCTGCCGTGATGGTCTCAAGTTTCGCGGCGGGCGTCTCACCAATGGAGTCAAGGAAACGATCGATCTTCGGATCGTACGATACGCCGACGAGCGGCACACCCATGACGCCCGCAAAAATCAAGGCATGAAGGCGAATCGCGATGAGCAGATCCATATTACCGACGAGTGAAAGAAGCTCCGCTGTCGAAAACTCGCCGTCGAGAACGATGGCTTCCTGCTTCATCATCGCAGCGATCGTCTCCGCCGTCTTGACATCCTCGGGATACTGCATGGGCAGAAAGACGAGATTCGCACCAAGCTCGACGGCGATGCGGTCGGCCGCCTCAGCGAAGGCTTCCTTGTAGCGCTGCCAGCCCTTCCACTCGCGCACGGATATGCCGACGAGCGGCTTGTCATCCGTCACGCCGTTCCACTGCAAGACCTGCCATCCCATATCCTTCGCAACGGGAT
>ERZ772957.1872-NODE-1872-length-12813-cov-9.780765_pt1 | contig 12813 bp, 13 predicted proteins | sample MGYA00580682_ERZ772957 | MGnify/ENA primary metagenome ERZ772957 (study PRJEB29015, sample SAMEA2737921) | human oral metagenome | biome: human oral; feature: human-associated habitat; material: dental | place: China | collected 2025 ...
TGCCCGTCATGGGCTATACGACGTGGGGCTGCATCGACCTCGTGAGCGCGTCGACCGCGCAGATGAGCAAGCGTTACGGCTTCATCTACGTCGACCGAAATGACGACGGGACGGGAACGCTCGCGCGGTACCGCAAGAAGTCATTTTACTGGTATAAGGACGTGATTGCGACGAATGGAGAATGTTTGAAGTGATAGTGTGCCGTATATGCTTTGAAGGAGCATTGTTTTATGCTTTTAGAGAGGGAGATGTTCAACTATGAAAAAGTTCTTATCTATGATGGTTTTTTTGATGATGTTTTCCTTTAGTTCATTTGCCGCTGCAGAGATTTCGCCATCGGAGGTAGCTCTTGGTGGGATACCTCTGGGCGCAAGCCCAGAGTATCTAAAATCGGTGTATGGTGAACCGACCTCTTATGACAAGAGTGATGATGGGGTTAACTATGGTGGTGTTATCTATAATTACAACAACACATTCAAAGTGTATTACGCTGACGGGAAATATATGTATTGGTTGAAGACGTCTGCCAATAACGGAATCGGAACTCCATCGGGGGTTCGGGTCGGGATGCCGGAATCCGTACTTGAAAAGTATGGAGAAACTTATTTCACGCGGCAGGAGGGAAATGTCACAACGAAGGCGTATTGGGCGCGTGGCCGCATTGTTCTCGAATTCAGGATTGCTAATGGAAAAATTATTTCTATAAAAGGTAGCTGCTGATAGCTATAAATTTTTGAAACAATGCTCTTTTCTGACCGCAGACATATTGTGTGCTTGCGGTCTTTTTTATGTTCTCCCCAAATTGTACACGGAAAAAAACTTGTCACTAATCACAGGCTTGTGATAAGATGAACAAAGTCGTGCGTGCGGCGGCTGTGCCGCGCGTCAGCAGAACACCCCCAGGGAATCGCTGATCCAATGAGGTACCGAACGGATCAGCGATTCTCAAGACAAAGGAGGCGCATCTATGGAAACCTTGGCCGCAATCATTTTTGTCGTGATGTATATGGTGATCGTGTCGGAGAAGATTCACCGCACGGTCGCCGCGATGATCGGCGCAGTGCTCATGATGCTGCTCGGCATCCTCTCGCAGGAGGTCGCGCTGCACCATGTGGACTTTGAGACGCTCGGGCTGCTCGTCGGGATGATGGTGCTGGTCGGCGTGACGAAGGAGACGGGGCTCTTTGACTACGTCGCCATCAAGGCGGCGAAATCTGCACAGGCGGAACCGCGCCGCATCCTCGTCTACCTCTGCGTGATCACGGCGGTATTCTCCGCCTTCCTCGACAATGTGACGACGGTGCTGCTCATGGTGCCGGTGACGTTCAGCATCACAAAGATTCTGAAACTCGATCCGATGCCGTATCTGCTGACGCAGATCATCGCCTCGAACATCGGCGGAACGGCGACCCTCATCGGCGACCCGCCGAACATCATGATCGGCAGTGCGGTCAAGGAACTGACCTTCGTCATGTTCATCGAACATCTCGCACCGATCGCCATTGTCTGTATGGTGGTTGTGCTCTTTATCATGTCGACGATCTACCGCAAGCAGCTCGTGACGACGCCGGAGCTGCAGGCAGAGCTGATGCAGATGGACGAGAAGGCGGCGATCACGGATCACGCCCTGCTGAAGCGTGCACTGTTCGTGCTGGGACTGACGATCCTCGGATTTTTCACGCACTCCTTTACGCATATTGAGTCCTCGCTCATTGCCCTCACGGGCGGCTTCCTGTTGCTCCTCCTCGCGGGCGGCAGCGAGCATCTCGTGGAAAAGGCGATGCATGCGGTCGAGTGGCCGACGATCTTCTTTTTCATCGGCCTCTTTATCGCGGTCGGCGGTCTGATCGAGGTCGGCATCATCGCCCAGCTCGCGGAGACGGCGGTCAATGCGACGGGCGGCGACCTGACGGCGACATCGCTCCTCATCCTCTGGATGAGTGCGATCATCTCATCCGTGCTGGACAACATCCCGTTCGTCGCGACGATGATTCCGCTCATTCAGAACATGGGCGCGATGGGCATCGCGAACCTTGAGCCGCTCTGGTGGTCACTCGCGCTCGGCGCGTGCCTCGGCGGCAACGGAACGCTCGTCGGCGCCTCGGCGAACCTCATCGTGGCGGGGATGGCGGCGGAGCGCGGCGTGCACATCAGCTTCGTCCGCTACTTCAAGATCGGCTTCCCGCTCATGCTGCTCACGATCGTCCTCTCGACGGTCTACGTCTACGTGCGCTATCTGCTCTAGGGCAATGCCGACAAGACGGTTTCTCGGATGATTTTTCGTTTGATTGAGGCGGCACATCGGATGCAGCGTGCTGCTCTGTGGAGAATTCGCCGACAAAAATCGGGAAAAAGGCGCGTCAAGGGGCGGGGCTGAATGGATCCGCGTTTTCTTATAGGAATAAAAGAAAATCATTCTTTGCAGGAAAATAGAGCGCTTGCGCGAATCATATAAATACTGGAAATTTGTGGGAGACACCGGCACAGTTTCGGTGTCTCTCTTTTTGACCGAGTGAATCGCTGATCAAACCGTCTCTCAGATTGGCGCAGATTTTTTGTCCGATTGAGGCAGCAACCCGGAGGCACAGCAAGGGCTGTGCGGAGGATTTGCGAACAAAAGCGGGTGAAAAAGATGCGTCAAGATGGTCGGGCCGAAGGGATCCGTGCTTCCCTGGAGATTGCTTTGCTGTGACCGCGTGGAGCGGCAGCAGAGCGGAGCGTATCAGCAGGAAGGAGGGAGCTATGTTTATTCTTGCATCGGCGTCGCCGCGCCGCCGCGCGCTCCTGCGCCAGATCGGGGCGCAGTTCGTCTCGATTACGCCCGCTGTCGAGGAGCGCAAGGATGGGGCTCGTCCGCGTGACGATGTGATTTATAATGCGCTGGCGAAGGCCCAAAAAGTGGCAGAGGAGTACCCCGACCACGCCGTCCTCGGGGCGGATACGGCGATTGTCCTCGGCGGCAAATCGTTCGGCAAGCCGCGCGATGCCGAGGAGGCGCGGCACATTCTCTCTCTCCTTGAGGGGCGCCAGCATACGGTGCTGACAGGGATCGCGTGGGTCAAAAACGGACACGCCGTCACGGATGCGGCAGAGACGGCGGTACGATTTGCGCCGATGTCGCAGGCGGAGATCGATGCCTATGTCGCGACGGGCGAGCCGATGGGAAAGGCGGGTGCGTACGCGGTTCAGGGGCGTGCTGCCATCTACATCGAGGAGATTCACGGCTCGTTCTCCAACATCGTCGGTCTGCCTCTGCATGTCGTTACGGCACTCGCCCGCACGGCGGGCATCGTCATGGAGGCGGACGATGCATCTCTCTGAGCTTTCGCCGGGGGAGCTGCCGCGTGAGCGGCTTCTCGCACACGGCGCAGCCGTGCTCAGCGACGCGGAGCTGCTCGCCGTCCTCCTGCGGACGGGACGTGCGGGGGAGAATGTCCTTGATCTCGCGCGCGGCATCACGGCGCGGTTTCGGGAGGAGGGACTGGCGGCGATCCTGCGCATGCCTGCGGCCGAGTTCGCCCGCATCCCGGGCATCGGCAGTGCCAAGGCGGCGACGGTGCTCGCCGCACTTGAGCTCGGCCGCCGCGCCTATGCGGGGACGCGCGGGATGCCGCGCATGAACGAGGCGGCGGATGTGGCGGCGCTTCTCTCGGCACGCTGTCAAGCCGAGCGGCGTGAGCACTTCTTTGTCCTGCCGCTTTCGGCGAAGAATGAGGTGCTGATGATCGCTGATGTGTCAACGGGGACGCTCACGAATACACTTGTGCACCCGCGTGAAGTGTTCGAGCCCGCGATCCGCTGCAGCGCAGCGCATATCATCATTGCGCACAATCATCCGAGCGGTGATCCAGCGCCGAGTGCGGAGGATCACCGTCTGACACGCTCCCTGCATGAGGCGGGGGCGCTGCTTGGCATCCCCGTGGCCGACCATGTTATTGTCGCACGGGATGGATTCTTCAGCTTTGCTGAGGCGGGGCTGCTGTGATGTACCATTTTCGATGAATGGATACTTTTTTTTTTCAGAAAAAGGATTTGTCAATTTATCATCGAAATATACTGATAAAGCATACCCAACAATTTGATATCTGCAACGATTTAGGAGGGATTATCATGGGTGAGATCAAAAAGATTCTTGTCCCGGTGGATGGCTCAGTGAACGGCTGCAAGGCCGTGGACGAGGCACTCTCGATTGCGGAGAAATGCGGCGCGGAGCTGGATTTTGTCTATGTTGCGAGCAACATCAACAAGGATATCCCGAGCCATCTCGTCTTTGACCGCATCTGGGAGAAGCTTCCGCAGGGGCTGACGGCGCGCAAGCACGTCAAGAGCGGACATATCGCCAAGTGCATCCTGGAGCTGGCGTATGAGGTGCAGAGCGACATGATCATCATGGGCAGCCGCGGACTCGGCCTCCTCAAGGGTGTACTCATCGGCAGTGTCAGCCAGAAGGTGGTCGAGGAATCCAAGATCCCCGTCATGGTGGTGAAGTAAAGGAAGCACGGATCGACGCTGTGCTTCTCTCAGCAGGAGGTGTGTCAGCCGTGACGGTACGCGAACGCCTGGAGGCGCAGGAGGATGCCCTGCTGTCGCCCTTGGCTGCGCGCAGTGTGGATGCATCGCGCAGCCATCCGATGGAGGAGTGCCCTTTTCGCACAAAATTTCAGCGTGACCGTGACCGTATTCTTCACTCAAAATCGTTTCGGCGCCTGAAGCACAAGACGCAGGTCTATATCGTTGCGGGGGACCACTACCGCACGCGCATGACGCACAGTCTTGAGGTGGCGCAGATCTCGCGTACGATTGCACGCGGACTGCGGCTCAACGAGGATCTGACGGAGGCCATTGCCCTCGGGCATGATGTTGGACATACGCCGTTCGGCCATGCGGGCGAGGCGGTCATGGAGGAGATCATCGGCCATTTTGCCCACAATGAGCAGAGCCTGCGCATGGTGGAGGTGCTCGAACGCGGCGGTCAGGGACTGAACCTCACAGGCGCGGTGCGTGACGGTATCCTGAACCATACGGGAAAGGGAATGCCGTCGACGTTTGAGGGGCGTATTGTCCGCATCGCCGACCGCATTGCCTATCTCTGTCATGACTACGACGACAGCCTGCGTGCGGGACTCCTCACGGCGGCAGATCTGCCGTCTGAGGTGCGGGACACACTCGGCACGGACACATCGGCGATGATTACGAGCATGGTGTCGGACATGATTGTCACCTCGGAGGTGCGCGGCGACGCGGCACTTTCGGATGCGGTGCAGCGTGCCATGGACGCATTCCGCAGCTTTATGTTCGAGCATATCTATCACTCCAAGACGCTTGCACACGAGCGTGCACAGGCGGGCTATGTCCTGCGTGCGCTGATGGATCACTTCACCGTGTACTTTGACTCGCTGCCGCGTGAATTCACGGCACGAGCAGAGAAGTGGGGACGTGAACAGTGCGTCGTGGACTATGTGGCGGGGCTGACGGACAGCTATGCCGTCGCGCTCTTCCGCGAGATCTACATCCCGCCCGTCGATCAGATGACGATCAAACCAATATAAGGAGAAACCTATGCGTGACCCGAGGATGGAGGCGTTCGTGCAGCAGGTGCGTGCACGAACGGACATCCTCGCCGTCGTGCAGGGCTATGTTTCCCTGAAACGCAAGGGCAGCCGCTACTGGGGATGCTGTCCGTTTCACAGCGAAAAGACAGCGTCATTTTCTGTCGTGCCTGCTGAGGGCTTCTTTTATTGCTTCGGCTGCCATGCGGGCGGCGATGCGTTTAAATTTCTCTCGCTCATCGAGCATATCACCCCGTTTGAGGCAATCCTGCGCCAGGCGGAGCAGCTCGGCATCGAGCGCCCCGCGCGTCAGCGCGATGCGCGGGAGGAGGCGCGGCTGCGTGCCCTTGACGATCTGCGGCGCGTCAATGCGCTCGCGCGGGATTTCTTCCACAACTGTCTCACCATGACACGCTACGGCGCGGCGGGCAAGGCATATCTCGCAGGGCGCGGCATCACGGATGAGGCGATCGAGCGCTACGGCATCGGCTTCGCTCCGGATGCGTGGTCAAAGCTCTCCGATGCGTTCCAAAAGCGCGGCGTTGCTCAGCACGTCCTCGTCGATGCGGGGCTTGCCGTGCGGCGTGAGCGCGGAGGTGGGATTTACGACCGCTTCCGGGGGCGCGTCATCATCCCCATCGCGGATGAGCGCGGGCGCATTGTCGGCTTTGGCGGGCGTGCGCTCGGCGATGCCCAGCCGAAGTACCTCAATACGGCGGAGACTCCTGTCTTTAATAAGCGAAAGCTCCTCTTCGGCATGGACCGCGCACACAGTGCCATCGCCCGCGCGGGCTATACCATCGTTGTCGAGGGCTACATGGACGCGATTGCCGCGTGGGAGGCGGGGGTCGAGAACGTCGTCGCAACACTCGGCACATCGTTCACGAGTGACCACGCTGCTCTGCTTCTGCGCCGCGCTCCGCGCATTGTTTTCTGCTATGACAGCGATCGGGCGGGACAGGAGGCGACACTGCGTGCCCTCGCAGCGGTGCGCGGACGGGCAGCAGAGGTGCGTGTGCTCCTCCTGCCCGACGGCAAGGATCCCGATGAGTACGTCCGCACACACGGCGCAGAGGCGTTCCGTGCCCTCGTCGAGACGGCCGTGCCCGCGCCCGCCTTCCGCCTGCGCCATATCCGCGGACAGATGGCGGATGGGATCGAGGGGCAGCGGGCGGCACTGCGCGCCATGCTGCCTGTCCTTGCGGAGCTGGATGATGTGGAGCGCGCCGCATACGTGCGGCGTACCGCCGCGGAATTCTTCCTCGATGAGGGCGTTGTCGCCGATGCCCTGCGCCGCTTTCTGCGGCGCGGCGGCACGGCAGAAAGCGGCACAGCAGAACCGACGCGTATCGCTGCTGTGCGTCAGCCGGACCGCGCCCTGCAGCGTGCGGGACGGCAGCTCATCGCTGCCGTGTGGCACGATCCTGATTTTCTCGCGTCGATTACCGATGCCGTGCCGCTCGAAGCGTTCCCCGATGACTTTTTCGGTACGATATTGCGTGCGATTGACGCGCACATCCATGCCGGCGGTGCGCTCAATGCGGATTTCATCGCCGCACAGCCGCCGGAGATGGGCGCGGAGGTCACGCGCGCACTGGTGGAGGACGCTCCGTCAAAGGATACCTGCATGGATGCACTCGCGGCATTCCGACGTGTCTACCTGACGGCCGCGCTTGCACAGCATACGCGACGTGCGGAAATGATGATGCAGGAAGGAAAAGCAGGCTATGTTGACGAATTAAACGCAGTGAAGCGCATTCAGGACGAACTTGCCCGTGGGGATGCACAGGAATAAATTCGGCGCATGTCTTTATCAGATGCACACAAAAAACGATATATTAAATAATAGCGTTTATTAAATAAAAACACGAACTGAAAGGAGGGGGGAAGAGTGCAGGCCGCAGCGATACGAAAAAATACGGAGGATATGGGAACTCCTGCGTACATCACACAACTGATGAAAAGAGGAAAGGGGAATGGCGGGACACTTACCTGCAGCGAGCTGATGGAAGCGCTCGTGCAGGAGGGCGTAACCCCCGACGCAATGGATGAGCTGTACCAGCACTGCATGGAGGAGAACATCGAGATTGTCGATGATGCAGATGTCGGCGCGGATGAGGAACTGTCGGACTTTACCGATATAGAGGACAAGGATGAGACGGATGCAGACGTGGATGTCGATACGGTCCTCTCTGTTCCCGAGGGCGTTGCTCTTGATGACCCCGTCCGTATGTATCTCAAGGAAATCGGACGTGTTCCCCTGCTGACGGCAGAGGAGGAGGTCGAGCTCGCACGCCGTATGGAGGCGGGCGATGAGGCGGCACGGCATCGTCTCGAGGAGGCAAATCTGCGCCTCGTCGTCAGCATCGCCAAGCGCTATGCCGGCCGTGGGATGATGTTCCTTGATCTCATTCAGGAGGGCAATCTCGGCCTCCTGAAGGCGGTCGAAAAATTCGACTACAGCAAGGGCTATAAATTCAGCACGTATGCGACATGGTGGATTCGTCAGGCCATTACGCGTGCGATTGCCGACCAGGCACGCACGATCCGCATCCCGGTGCACATGGTGGAGACCATCAATAAGTATATCCGCATCTCACGGCAGCTTCTGCAGGAACTCGGGCGCGACCCGACATCGGAGGAGATCGCGCATCGTATGGGGCTGAGCGTGGCGCGTGTGCGTGAGATCATGAAGATCTCGCAGGAGCCTGTCTCCCTTGAGACCCCCATCGGCGAGGAGGAGGACACCCGCCTCTCTGATTTTATTGAGGATGAGGCGGCTCCCGACCCTGCGGATGCAGCATCCATGCTGCTGCTGAAGGAGCAGATCTCCGAGGTGTTGACGACGCTTGCCCCGCGTGAGGCAGAGGTGCTGCGTCTGCGGTTCGGACTTGTGGACGGACGCTCACGCACCCTCGAAGAAGTCGGGCAGAATTTTGGCGTGACACGGGAACGCATCCGCCAGATCGAGGCGAAGGCACTGCGAAAACTCAGACATCCCGTACGCCTGCGTAAACTGCAGGGGAATTTTGACTCATGAGGCGAGAGCCTATCCAATATCGACAGGAGGACAGCGTTATGCCAGAGGGGACGGAGCAAAAGAAAGCGCCGAGCACCGACATCATCGAGCGCCTGCTTGCCAAAGGCAAAAAGAACGGTGGGTCGCTGACGTTTGGCGAGATCATTGACGCGCTGCAAAAACAGGATATGTCCCCCGACGAGATGGACGATATGTACCAACGCTTCAGCGACGAAGGCGTGGAGATTGTCGATGATGTGGCGACAGACGAGCGGGCTGAGGATGAAAAACCTGAGAAGGAAGAGGAAGTCGAGATTGACCTCACCGTCCCCGAGGGCATCTCGCTTGACGACCCCGTCCGCATGTATCTGAAGGAAATCGGACACGTCCCCCTCCTCACGGCAGAGGAGGAAGTCGCCCTCGCCCAGCGCATGGAGGCAGGCGACGAGGAGGCACGGCACCGCCTCGAGGAGGCCAATCTGCGCCTCGTCGTCAGCATCGCCAAGCGGTACGTCGGACGCGGGATGCTCTTTCTCGACCTCATTCAGGAGGGCAATCTCGGATTATTGAAGGCGGTCGAAAAATTCGACTACAGCAAGGGCTATAAATTCAGCACCTATGCAACGTGGTGGATTCGCCAGGCGATCACACGCGCCATCGCAGATCAGGCGCGTACGATCCGTATCCCGGTACACATGGTCGAGACGATCAACAAGCTTGTACGCATCTCGCGCCAGCTTCTGCAGGAGCTCGGCCGCGATCCGCACCCCGAAGAAATCGCAAAGGAAATGGGCATCACCGTTGCGCGTGTTCACGAGATCATGAAGATCGCACAGGAACCTGTATCTCTTGAGACCCCGATTGGCGAGGAGGAGGACTCCCACCTCGGCGACTTCATCGAGGATGAGGCGGCACCAGCACCGGCCGAGGCGGCGTCCTTCATGCTCCTGCGCGAACAGCTTGAGGAGGTGCTTGAGACACTGACCGACCGCGAGAAGAACGTCCTGCGCCTGCGTTTCGGGCTCGAGGACGGGCGGTCACGCACCCTCGAAGAGGTTGGGCAGAGCTTCGGCGTGACGCGCGAACGCATCCGCCAGATCGAAGCAAAGGCACTGCGGAAGCTGCGCCATCCGAGCCGCAGCAAGGTACTGCGGGACTTCCTTGAGTAGGAAATGAGGTGAACGGTATGACGCAGGTAATGATTCAGCTGGAGGATGAGCTGTCCAAAGAACTGCATCAAGTCTGTGAGGACATTGGGCTTCCTGTATCTGCGGCTTTTTTGATCTTTGCCAAGCGCGTTGCACGTGACCGCAAGATACCGTTTGAACTCTCCGCCGCCCCTGACCCGTTCCACGGGGCTGGGAAAACCGGAGCCACTCAGAGGAGATCTGAGCGGATTTTGGAGCAGACGGATTGATGAGAAAAACAGACTCGTCTACCGTGTTTCTTCCGATTTTCTTGAGATTGCTTCGTGCAAAGGTCATTATGACTGAGAAGCCTCTGCGGCACAACATTTTTCTTGACAGCAGGGCGTACAGCCTTTATAATACGCTTGTCTGACACATTCCTCGATAGCTCAGTCGGTAGAGCGTCTGACTGTTAATCAGAATGTCACTGGTTCGAGTCCAGTTCGAGGAGCCATTCGTTTATTCAGGAGTGTAACGGAGAGGTTACACTCCTTTCTTATGTTTAGGGATTCCCTTAGGAAGGGAGGAGCGCACATGCAGCTCGATGCGCGGCTCGCGGCGACGGCGGCGTTCGTTCCGCACGGGACGGTGCTTGCCGATATCGGCGGCGACCATGCCTATCTCGCCGCGACTCTCGTCATGGAGGGCAGTGCGCCGCGTGCCGTCGTCGGTGATCTCAGCGCGGGCGCGTGCGCAGCGGCACGGCAGACGATCCGGACGCAGCGGCTCACGCGGCAGATTGATGTGCGCCAGGGCGACGGGCTGTCCGTACTCACGCCGGGCGAGGCGGAGTCCATCGTCATCGCGGGCATGGGCGGCGCGCTCATTGTGCAGATATTGGCAGGCGCTCCTGCTGTTCTCGCAGGGGCGCCGACACTCGTCCTCCAGCCGATGAACGGCGGGGCGAAGCTGCGCCGCTGGCTCTATGCAAACGGCTGGAACATCGTCGACGAAGCACTTGCGCGCGCAGGCGGACGCCTCTATGAGATCATCCGCGCGGAGCGCGGGACGGCAGAGATGCCCGATGATGCTCTCCTGCACATCGGGGCGTGCCTCTTTGAAAAGCGCGATCCCCTGCTCAGGGAGCACATCGAAGCCAAGATAGCAAAGCTTACGCGCGCTGCTGAGGGCATGAATGCGAGTACCACGGCACGGCAGAGCGAGGAGTATCGTGAGGCGGTATCGCTGCTCACAGCATTGCGGACATTATTGGTGCTGTGCCGCGCGCCCCAGCCAAAGCCTCCCCGGCCGTGACGGGGGAGCCAATGTACAGATCAAAGGAGGTCTCTATGCTCAGCTGTCAGGTCATCATGAATGCCCTTGAGCGCATTGCGCCGCGTCATTTGGCAGAGGACTGGGATAACCCGGGCCTCCTCGTTGGAAGCTTCGCGCAAAAGATCGGGCGCATTCTCGTCGCGCTCGACGTGGACGACACGGTCACCCAGGAAGCGATTGAGCGCAAAGCGGACATGATCGTCGCGCATCATCCCGCGATCTTCCGCGGTGTGAAGCAGCTGCGCACCGACCTCCCGCTCGGCCGCCGGCTCGCTGCCCTCCTCACACACGGCATCGCCGTCGCAGCGGCACATACGAACCTCGATGCGGCGCATGGCGGCGTGAACGATGTGCTCGCCGCGCATCTCGGCCTCGAAAAGCTCTCCTCCTTCGTCATCACGAGCCGGGAGGACGGCGTCACCGAGAGCATCGGGCGTGTGGGGACGCTCCCCGCACCGATGACCGTGGAGGACTTTGCCCGCACGGTGAAGGAGCGCCTCGGCGTCACGCATGTGCGCCTTGCCGCAGCTGCCGCGCGTCCCGTGCGGCGTGCGGCCGTCTGCGGGGGAGCGGGCGCGGAGTTTATCGACGACGCCGTACGGCGCGGCGCAGATGTCTATGTCACGGGCGATGTGAAGTACCACGATGCCCAGCGCGCCGTGGAGCAGGGCATGCACATCATCGACGCCGGGCACTTCGGCACGGAGGCGCCCATGCTGCCCGTTCTTGCCGCGCATCTGCGCGCGGAACTCGCATCGGAGCGCGGAGAGATCGAGATTTTTGTCACAAATACGCAGCGCGATGTGTTCGATGTAATATAGAGGAAGCGAAGGAGAAAGAAACTATATGGATCAGAAGCATATCCGCAATTTTTCCATCATCGCCCACATCGACCACGGCAAATCCACCATCGCCGACCGCCTCATCGAGTACACGGGAACGCTCACGGAGCGCGAGATGGAGGCACAGGTGCTCGACAGCATGGACCTCGAACGCGAGCGCGGCATCACGATCAAGGCGCAGACCGTCCGCCTCGATTACCGCGGTGAGGACGGGGAGATGTACGAGCTGAACCTCATCGATACGCCGGGGCACGTCGATTTCAACTACGAAGTCTCGCGCAGCCTTGCCGCGTGCGAGGGCGCCCTCCTCGTCGTGGATGCGGCGCAGGGCGTGGAGGCGCAGACGCTTGCGAACGTCTATCTCGCGCTCGAGCACGACCTTGAGATCGTGCCCGTCATCAACAAGATCGACCTGCCGAGCGCCGAGCCCGACCGCGTAAAGGCGGAGATCGAGGACACGATCGGTCTCGATACGAGCGCCGCCGTGCTCACCTCGGCAAAGACCGGGATCGGCATCAAGGAGGTGCTCGACGCCGTCGTCGCCTATATCCCGCCGCCGGAGGGCAGTGCGGATGCGCCCCTGCGCGCGCTGATCTTTGACTCCTACTTCGACCCGTACAAGGGCGTTATCGCCAACGTCCGCGTGAAAGAGGGTACGATCAAAAAAGGCATGAAGCTGAAGCTCATGGCGACGGGAAAGACCTTCGACGTGACGGACGTCGGGTGCTTTCGCCCGCAGCCTGTCGATACGGGAGCGCTCGGCACGGGAGAGGTCGGCTTTATCGCAGGCGCTTTGAAGGACGTGCGCGATGTCCGCGTCGGCGACACCGTAACCACGGCGGAGCATCCGGCAAAGGAGGCGCTGCCCGGCTACCGCGGCGTCACGCCGATGGTGTTCTGCGGGCTCTACCCCGAGGACAGCAAGGACTACGACAATCTCC
>ERZ772957.1878-NODE-1878-length-12782-cov-4.440717_pt1 | contig 12782 bp, 8 predicted proteins | sample MGYA00580682_ERZ772957 | MGnify/ENA primary metagenome ERZ772957 (study PRJEB29015, sample SAMEA2737921) | human oral metagenome | biome: human oral; feature: human-associated habitat; material: dental | place: China | collected 2025 ...
CGCTCGAACTCGCGCGCATAGGTCCCCCCGCCGATCACGAGCGGCTTGGACACCCCGCCCACGTACTCATCATAGGTATCGAGCAGGCAGCGAACCTCAGGAGAGGAGGGATCGGCATAGAAGGGGGGCTTCACAAGATCGACCGCAAAGCTCGCGTCATGCTCCTTTGCACGCCTCGTGAGGGTGTGGGCCAAGGTGTCGGCACTCGTCGAGTCGGGAAAGCGAACGTCACAGCTCTGGATCAGACGTCCTGCCTGAGAGCGAATGGTACCGCCAATGATGCTGAGGGCACCAAAGCGGTCGTTGGCGCTCTGGACGCCAAGGGCTACCCCGTCATAGCCCGAGGAGCAGAGCAGCTGCTCCAACTCGAAGAAGGGCCTCTGTGCGTCCGAGACGAGACCCGCGTCAAGCAGGTAGTCCACGAGTAGGCCGATCGCGTTGATGGTACCCTCGGGAAGCGAGGCATGGCCGCCCCTGCCTTTGGCCGTCAGGCGTACGAGGCCCTCCCCCTCAACCGAACGTCCCACCTGCCCGCACTCAGGCAGCTCGCCTAGCTCTGCCCTCACCACAGCGCTCGCAAGGCCACAGATGGCGTTCGGAACTGTCCCGCCCTCCACGCTGACGATGCGGCTCCCCGCCACGCCGACGGTAGGGTCAGAGCTGAAGTGACCCTGCAGGATGCCCCTCTCGCCACAGATGAGGGGGAAGTCGGCGTCGGGTGTGAAGACGAAGCGGGGCTGGGGGTAGTGATCCAGGTAGTAGGAGACGTCCCCCATGCCCGTCTCCTCCTCCGATCCGATGATCGCGCGCAGGGTGAGGGGCAGCCTCCTACCCGTGCGCTCGACCTCGCGAGCAAAGAAGTGGGCGGCATAGAGTGAGAGCACGAGAGGACCCTTGTCATCGAGGACGCCACGCCCCACCAGATAGGCGTCCTTACGGGTCACGTCAAAGGGCTCGACGGTCCAGCCAAGCCCCTCGGGCACGACATCGCAGTGGGCTATCGTGGCGAGATAGTCCTCAGAGCTGCCGGCGACATCCGCATAGCCGAGGTACCCCTCGCAGTCGTGTGCGTCAAGACCCAGGCGGGAGGCGATGGAAAGGGCGCGCCTCAGCGCCTCATGACTCGCAGGTCCCCAGGGATCTTTCTGTGTCGCATGCGAGAGGTCCTCCACAGAACGGATCCGCACGAGCGAGCGGATGTCAGCAACAACATCCTCCCAGACCTCGCCTACGTAGTCCTCCACACGCTCCTTGAGCTTTTCGTCAGGCATAGCCGCTCCAATTCTTGCATCGTCTTATCGCGCCTGGGTACTGTCATCACGCAGAAACCTCGTCCCTCGGCTGACCCTGTGCCTCGTCACCCCACGCTCAGCTCGCAGGATCGGCACGCGGACGCTGCAGATAGGGAGGGGAGGCCGCAGCTGCGACCTCCCCTCAGAGCACCGCGTGTTAGAGATGGGCCGAGTTACATCTTCCTCACGTTAGAGGCCTGGAGCTTGCCGTTCTGCCCCTGCGTGATGTCGAACTCGACAGCCTGGCCCTCGTCCAGCGTCTTGAAGCCGTCCATCTGGATCTCGCTGTAGTGAACGAAGAGGTCATCGCCATCATCGCGAGAGATGAAACCGTAGCCCTTGTCGGGGTTGAACCATTTGACCGTACCCTGTGCCATGTCGTGCCTTTCTTTCTTGCCCCTCGGGGCTTAAACGCTGCGCCTGAGCGCGATACAATGTGGCGATTACACCACGCCTGCTATTCTAGCCCAACAGCAGTGCACCCGTGCCCACAATCTCAATGAGCAGCACTCAGACTTGTCCTGGCCCACCTGAGGGTTACCTTGCCTATCCCAGCTGATCAGCCACGCTTGCCTTTCTGTCTGAGCTCATCCTCAAGCGCGCGAAACTCGGAGGGAACACTTCCCGGCTCGATATCAAAGGACTGCTCCATCGCCTCTGCCTGCTTGAGCCTGAGCTCAGAGAGCGCATCCTCGCCCATGGCGGCATAGGCATCCGAGAGCCCACGCAGCGAGTAGGCGACATAGCCCGCAACCGAGTCGCCCACGCCCGAGAGCACCATCATGGTGACGAGCGAGTCTGGAGAAAGCTGTATGGCAAGCTGCGGATCGAGGTCGAGAAGCCCCGCGACAGCTTCCTCGACCTCGGCTGCGGCCTGTCTGTCGCCCTTCAGGAGAGCCATCCGCAACGACCGGGTGATGGCCTCCACGAACTGAGCGATCATCTCGAGCAGATAGTCATGCTGCAGCATTCGTCCCCCAAACGTCACGCGCCCGATAAAGGCCCGCACTCCCACCGTGCCTGACCACCCCGAGATCCGACTCCAGACCTCGGCCAGCCCCAAGACCCTGTGCCACGACCTGCCATACGGTCCCAGCCAATCCCATACTACCCCATCGTCTTGCCCGCAGGAGGGGTGATCCCCAGGTGCTCGAAGGCAAGCTCTGTCGCCTGCCTCCCCTGCGGGGTGCGCACGATGAGCCCTCGCTGGAGCAGATAGGGCTCATAGACGTCCTCGATGGTGGACGGGTCCTCCCCTACGGAGGAGGAGATGGTTGTCAGGCCCACAGGACGACCCCGGAAGGTCTGGGTGAGGGTCCCTAGGATCTTGGTGTCCATCCAGTCAAGGCCCAGCTCGTCGATTTCGAAGAACGAGAGCGCCTGGGCGGCGACGTCCCAGTCTATCGTACCGTCTGCCTTGACCTGAGCATAGTCACGAACACGCTTGAGCAGGCGATTCGCAAGCCGAGGAGTCCCACGTGACCTGCTGGCTATCTCCGCCGCACCCCGATCGTCAATGACCACACCAAGCAGTCTAGCAGAGCGCAGGACAATGCGGGTGAGCTCGTCTGTCGTATAGTAATCGAGGCGGTACGAGATGCCAAAGCGGTCACGCAACGGCCCCGTGAGAAGTCCGGTGCGCGTGGTTGCGCCAACGAGCGTGAAGCGGGGCAGATCGAGCCTGATAGACCGGGCCGCCGGCCCCTTCCCGATGACGATGTCGAGGGCGAAGTCCTCCATCGCCGGATAGAGCACCTCCTCGACCTGATGGTTGAGGCGATGGATCTCGTCAACAAAGAGGACGTCGCCCTCCTCGAGGTTCGTGAGTATGGCGGCGAGGTCTCCCGTGCGGGCGATCGCGGGACCGGAGCTGGTCTTGAGGCGGGCACCCATCTCGTTGGCGACCACGCCTGCGAGGGTCGTCTTCCCGAGGCCGGGAGGTCCTGAGAAGAGCACGTGATCGAGGACCTCCCCCCTGTCCTTGGCAGCCACGATGAGCACGCGGAGGTTGTCACGGACGCGCTCCTGGCCGCAGTACTCCCCCAAGGTCCGGGGCCTCAGGCTGCGCTCGACGTCGATGTCGTCTGCCGTAAGCTCGCCGGTCACGCTGCGGCCCCTCGCCTCGAGGCACGCGTCATCGGCAAAGAGGTCCTTGTCGGGAGCCTCCCACATCACGAACCACCCCCTAAGCGCCTGAGCGCATAGGAGAGGGTCTTCTCGAGCGTGCCCGCATCAGCACGCGTACGGCCCTCGAGGGCACGTTCGATCTCTTGGGACGTGAAGCCCATGGAGAGGAGTGCCGAGCTTGCCTCCCGCACGATGGACTCGTCCGTCTCGGACGGACCTAGCGCGGCTGGCGACGGCTCGTCCGAACCCACAAGGTTCCTCAGCTCGCCATCCTGGGCAAACACATCCTGAAGCTCGACGAGTAGGCGCTGCACCTTCTTCCTGCCGACACCCGGGACCTGGGACAGACGGCTCGCGTCCTTGAGCCTGACAATCGTCGCGAGGGTAGCGGGCGTGAAGACAGAGAGGATCGCGAGCGCGAGCTTGGGACCCACGCCCGAGACCGCGACCAGCCTATCGAAGACCGCACGCTCGTCGCGGGAGGAAAAGCCATAGAGCTCCATCGCGCTCTCCCTCACGAGCAGGCGCGTGTAGAGCGTGACGTCAGAACTGCCCTGCTCCGGAAGCTGCGCCGCAGTCGTGGCGGAGACGCCCAGAAGAAAGCCCACGCCTCCCACGTCCAAGATGACCTGATCGGAAAACCGTTCGACCACAGAACCCGTGAGCTGAGCGATCATCGGCTGTTCCTCCTGCTCTGGCGCGCATGGGTAAGTGCCCGGCGGTCCCGCTTGCCCTGGGGGAGGTGGGCGGTGCTCGCCGCCGCAGTCGCCTCGCGCGCAAGAGCGCGATCGTAGCTCCTCTGGGCCCACTCCTGCTCTTGTATCTGGACCGAGGCGGCGTCCTGGGTGATGCGCCTCGTCCGAGAGAGGTTGGCGTGGCAGATGGCAACGGCAAGCGCATCGGCGCAGTGGTCAGGCCTAGGGTCGCGCTCGAGGGCAAGGATGCTGCGCACCATATAGATGACCTGACGCTTGTCTGCCCCGCCCGTGCCCACGACAGCCTGCTTCACCTGCATCGGCGTGTATTCCCCCAGCTCCATGCCAGCCTCGGCGCAGGCGACGATCGCAGCCCCCCTCGCCTGGGCCGTCGCGATGGCGGAGCGTGAGTTCTCCCCAAAGAACACCTTCTCTATGGCAAGCTGCGCAGGACTGTAGTCTTGCACTATCTTGGAGACCTCCTCAAAGATGCGACCCAAGCGCCGATCGAGCGAATCTCTTGATCCGCTGCTCACGCACCCATAGGCGCGTGTTCGGCACACAGATCCTCGCGTCTCGATTACACCCCAGCCGGTGTTTGCCAAGCCAGGGTCAATGCCAAGGATGATCATAGACGCCCCTCGCGACTCACACGGACCCATGGTTAAAGAACTTACGTTCTATTATAGCACAAGCTGTAGTCAATTCTCCGAAAAAGGAGATCCCCAGATGAGCATGTTGCCAAAGGGCTTGTCCGGCTTACCTCCCGAGCGGAGGGACTTGAGCCAGTCCTGAAGGCTCTCGCTGTCCTTGATGTCCATGCCACCTCCTTGCGTGAAGTCGTTGAGAAAGGAGAGCGCATCTTTCAGCTGGCGCACCGCCTCATCTGCCTGCGCATGCGCCTCCGCCTTCGGCTCAAGGGCGGCAGGCCGAAGGTTGTCGGGGATCGAGAGGACCTTCTCCGCAAGCTGCAGAAGGGTACGCTGCAGCTCCTGCTCCTCTCTGGAGCCATCCGCGCGCCACACAAGCCCTAGCGGTTGGGTTGCGTTTGTGAGCGGGGCAGAGCTCGTGACGATCACGGTGGGGACGCCGACGCGGGTCGCCTCCGTGTCATTGAGCCTCAGCAAGACCTCCCTCACGAGGTTCGGATCGCGCCCCGTAACCTCGACGACATCCTTGACACCGTGGCGCCCCTCCACATGCTCGAGCAGGATTGAGTCTACTGCATACACGCACTCCTCCACCGAATCGGAGGGCAGCGTGATGCCTGGCACAGTGGGAAGGTCGAGCCTAGAGAGCGCGACGGACCCCATAATGGGCGAGATGGTGTTACGCAGGCGGGCGAGGTCGACGATGTCGGAGCGATAGACGTCCCCCAAGGGCATGGCAGCAGCAGAGCTGGGGACGTCAGCCCAAAGGCCGAGGGCAAGATCGGTCTTGTCCCTTGGCGAGAGCACGCAAGCACCCAGCTCATCGGCCCAGACAGCAAGCTGGGCAGCGGCCCTCGCGCGGCCCAGCAGCACAGAGCCGCCCGCCGCGTCCCAGAGCGTGGCATGTGCCTCTCGCAGATCGAGACGAAGCCTGCCCGCAAGCTCCCGTGCGCGAGCGGCCCCCTCGGCATCGTCAGTCGCGATCAGGGCGTGCACCTTGGTCGGTCCCAAGGCATCGGATGCAAGCATGGCCAAAAGCTCCGAGCTCAGGGTGCCGTCAAGGGGTAGGACCGCATGCTCGACGCACCTGTGCTTCTCTACGATATCGCGAACCCCCAGCGTAAGGGCCTGCCAAAGCTGGAACGTCTGATCGTAAACCTCGGGCGAGAGGACCGCGTCCTTCGCAACCGAAACGTCCGCACCCACCTCGCAGCTCACAAAGCCCTCCTCGAAGTCGGGGGCGGCCGCCACAAGCTCGCCTACCGGCGAGAGCACGAAGCTCGACCCACAATACACGGATTCCCCATAGAGTCCCAGGGCACCCACGCCTACGAACCATGCGCCGCTCGCCTTGGCATCCTCAGAGAATCGTCCCTCCGTGAGGCCAGCGCCAAGCGCCGTCGAGGGATCATCGACATGAAATCCCTGGTCGTCGAGGTAGACGATGACGGTTGCACCCGATTGTCCGCTCCGAAGACGATCAAGGTCGTCAAAGGTGAGGGCTACGGCAAGCTGCTCCCCCCCGAGGCTGAGGATGGGAACTCCCTGCTCGGGCAGCGATCCCTGCGGGGAAGCCGCCTCCATCGTCGCCCCAAAGAAGCTTCCTGCCAGATTGATCAGCATGACCTTGCCATCCTTAAGCAAGATCGCCTCCATGGCAACCACATCATCATAGCTCACGAGAATTGCCATGAGGCAAGGACAGGCGATGCCTTCGGCAAGCGACCCGAGGCATGCGAGCAGGTCGTGCAGGAAGGGCAGCTGGTCTGCCTGGCGCACGCCCTCGATTCCCGTGAGAGCCAGGGACGGGAAGATAAGGAGGTCCACGTCGCGCTCGGCCGCTACCTTAGAGTAGGCCAGCATACGCTCGCAGGTCTTATCGAAGTCACCCGGTCGGCTGTCTATCTGTGCAATGCCAATTCTCATTGACCATTCCCCCCAGCATGATGACGGATGTGAGAATTCGTCCACAAGCATACGTCACTGTGCGCCCCATGGCACGACGAAAGAAGCCACCGACCAACGCACGACACCTGGCGTCTGGCCGGGCGCACGTGCCCTTCGCCCTAGGCGAGCCGGACGTGACCCTCCCCCTCCACGAGATCCTTAACCTCGGCGAGTAGCACGTTATTGCGGGCGTCCACCCTCGTGGGAAGCGCCAGGCGCACCAAGTCCCCGGTCGCGCTCTCGACGAGGAGCGCGACCTTGTCCAGGCCGTCGTAGCGGGCAAGGATGGACTGCAACGTCTCGAGGCATCCCTGGGAGAGCAGCCGCTGCGGACTCACGAAGACCTCTACCACCTTAGGCCTGTTGGTCCTCTCGGAGAGCTCCATCGCCTCGACCGAGCTGGCGATCACCTGATCACCACGATCGCCGCGCTCGAGCTTGCCCGTGACCCTGATGAAGACGTCCCCGACACGCTCTCCCGTCTGACTGTCCACCTCGCCCTCAAGCACTGCCGCGCACTCCTTGTAGGTCTTGGGAAAGACGACGACGGATATCTCGCCCTCCATGTCCTCAAGGGTGACGACGGCCATCTGGTCACCCTTCTTGGTGACCTTCTTGGCGACGCCACCCGTGGGCACCATGCCGGCAAGCCTGATGGACTGCCCCTCGGGCACCTTGAAGCGTGTGATCGTCGCGCCGCTCTCGGGGTCGACGCTCTCGTCTGACTCGGAGAGCTCCAGGACCGTGTAGTCACGGGCCTTCGAGAGCGCGTACTCGAAGGGAGCCAGCGGGTGGTCCGAGACGTAGAGTCCCAGGACCTCGTGCTCCTGCGCGAGCTTCGTGTGACGGTCCCACTCGGCTGCGGGATCGGGGTCTGGCACCTGATCGTCAAAGCCCGAGCCCTCCACCGCGCCAAAGAGGTCGAAAAGCGAGCTCTGGCCAGCCGCACGGTCCTTCTGGCGCTTCGTCGCCGCATCGACGATGTTAGCGGGATCGCTCTTGTCGGTGAACGTCATGAGCTGCCTTCTTGGGTAGCCCGTCGAATCGAAGGCGCCCGCCTTGATGAGGGCTTCGACGACGCGACGGTTGGCCTGCCCTGCGTCCACGCGGTCCACGAAGTCATGGAGATCCCTGAAGGGGCCTCTCGCCTCGCGCTCGGACATGATGGCCTCGGCCACGCCCTCGCCCACGCCGCGGATGCCCGCGAAGCCAAAGCGGACACCCTCCGAGGTCGCCGTGAAGTCCCTGCCCGACTCGTTGATGTCGGGCGGCAGGACGTCGATGCCCTCGCGGCGGCAGGACGTGACGTAGTGGACTATCTTGTCGGTCTTCCCCATGTAGGACGTGAGCACCGACGCCATGTACTCGAGGGGGAAGTGGGCCTTGAGCCAGGCCGTCTGCATGACGAGTATGGCGTAGCCGGCCGAATGCGACTTGTTGAAGGCATAGGAGGCAAACTCCAAGACGTCGTCCCAGATCCGCTGGGCGACCTCCCGGGTGTAGCCGTTGTCAGCGGCACCGTTCATCCAGTGGTCGTAGGTCGTCTCGTCCTTGCCGTTGTCCCAGTGAAAGACGGTCGAGGTGAGGAGCTTGACCTTCTTCTTCGCCACGGGCTTCCTGATGCGTGAGTCGGACTCACCAGCCGAGAAGCCGCTCATCTTGACCGAGATCTGCATGACCTGCTCCTGGTAGACGATGGTGCCATAGGTCTCGTCCAGGATCTCGGAGAGGCGGTCATCGTAGAAGACGACGTCCTCCCTGCCGTTCATGCGATTGATGTAGCTCGTGACCATGCCCGAGCCCAAGGGGCCGGGGCGGTAGAGGGCGATCAGGGCGACTATCTGCTTGTACTCCTTGGGCTGCATGTTCTTGATCGTAGCCGTCATGCCCGGCGACTCGACCTGAAAGACACCGGCGGTGCGGCCCGAGCCCAGAAGCTCGTAGACCTTGGGATCGGTGAAGTCAACCTTGTCGACATCGAGGTCCAGGCTGGTGGCACCTGGCTTGACGCAGGCCCTGACGCTATCGGGCAGGGCGTCGAGGTCTGTGAGGTCGGGATGGGACGCCTGGATGTTCTCGAGCGCCTTGCTGATGACCGTGAGGGTGCGCAGGCCCAAGAAGTCCATCTTGAGCAGGCCCATGTCCGCGACCGAGTGACCCTCGTACTGGGTGATCGTGACGTTGCCCTTGGTGTCGAGCTTCGTGGGCACGTGGTCGGTGACGGGAGTGGGAGTGATGAGCGTCGCGCAGGCATGGACGCCCTCGCCGCGGGTCATGCCCTCTATCGAGAGGGCCGCGTCAATGATGCCGTGGGCGACCTCGTCGTCCTTGTAGGCCTGCTCGAAGTCGGGGGAATACTGGTCGGGCTTCCGCTCGCTCTTGTGCAGGGCGTTCGCAAGCTCGAGGCCCGGGTCCCCGGAGAGCATCTTGGAGAGCCTCTGACCCACGTAGACGGGCTGGCCGAGCACGCGCGCCGCGTCGTTGATGGCCTGCTTGGCCTTGATCGTGGAGTAGGTGATGACCTTGCAGACGTGATCCTCGCCGTAAAGCTCGCGGACGTGGGTAAGGACGTCCTGGAGGTGCTCGTCGTCGAAGTCCATGTCTATGTCGGGCATCTCCGAGCGCTGGGGCGAGAGGAAGCGCTCGAACATGAGGCCATTCTCGAGCGGATCGAAGCTCGTGATGTTCATGGCGTAGGCGACGATGGCACCTGCCGCCGAGCCACGCCCCGGCCCCACGCCGATGCCCCTGTCCTTGGCCCACTGGACGTAGTCCTGGACGATGAGGAAGTAGTTGGCAAAGCCCTTGTCGCAGATGATCCGGTACTCGTACTCAAAGCGTTCCTGGACGTTGATGCCACCGATGACGACGTCTCTCCAGTCGGCGCCGTAGCGCTTGGCAAGGCCGCGCTCGCACTCGACGCGAAAGCGCTCCTCGGCGGTCTCGCCGGGCTTGAGCCCTGGGAACTCGGGCAGGTACATGCTCGACCAGTCCAGCTCGAAGTCACACTTGGACGCGATCTCGAGGGTGTTGTCGCAGGCCTCGGGTACCCAGGAGAAGAGCTCGCGCATCTCCTGCTCACTCTTCATGTAGAACTCTGAGCCCACCATATGCTGGCGAGTCTCGTCCGAGAGGGTCGTCGCCTTGCCGATGCACGACAGAACATCCTGGGTGGGGGCGTCCTCGCGGACGAGGTAGTGGAAGTCATTGGTGGCGACGACCTTGATGTTCAGCTCGCGGGCCATCCCGACGAGGTGTTCGGCGAGCTTGCGATCGTTCCAGCCACCCCGGTACTCCTGGGCATGGTCTTGGATCTCGATGTAGAAGTCCTCGCCAAAGATTGACCGGAAGCTGCTCGCCCACTCGCGCGCGCCGTCGAAGTCGCCGTCGAGCACGCACTGCGAGATGATGCCCTGGACGCAGGCGCTCTGGCAGATGAGGCCCTCGTGGTACTCCCTGAGCATGTCAAGCGTCACGCGGGGCTTGTAGTAATACATCTCGTGACCGGCGGCCTTGGACATGCATCTGAGGAGGTTCGCGTAGCCGCGCCCGCTCTTGGCGAGCAGGATCAGGTGGAAGCGGCGCTGCTTGGTGCCCCGCTCGATACACTCATCCTTGATGAAGTAGCACTCGCAGCCAAAGATGGGCTTCACCTTGAGGGGTGGCCGGTTCTCCCTGACGGCAGCGAGATCATGCGTCGCCTCCCAGACCCTGCGATCGCTCTCCCACTGAACGTGGGCGCGATCGCAGGCCTCTGCGTCCCTCGCGTCCGGCGCGGGCTCCTCAAGCTTCCAGCCCTTCTCGAAGCACTCCAGGTCATGCTCCCACTGCTTCATGGCGCAGGCGGCCTCGTTGTACTTGCGGCACTCCAGGTCGAGGTTGGGAACGCCAAAGAGGTAGCCGTGATCCGTGAGGGCGACGGCGGGCATCTTGAGCTCGACGGCGCGCCTCACGATATCAGGGATGCGCGCCGCGCCGTCGAGGATGGAGAAGTCGGAGTGGTTGTGAAGGTGAACGAATGCCATGTGCTTCCCTACTCACACTGCCGCAGCCACAAGAATCTGGCGAACGGCTCTGTACGTCAGGCCCTAGGATAGCCCATCGAGGCGTCCCGATGCGTCCCTCATTTGCGGCGCTGAGCTGCATGTCTACCAAACACGCAGGTACATGGGCCAAGAAAGGCGAGGGTCTTTCACATCTCCCTTCTGGTGGCGTCCTCTTCTGGCGGATGTCACAGGCACCAGGCAGGCGCACGAGGCGTGTGTTTGCCGTGACCGTCGGGGGCGGGGTTACATCCTCCCCTCTCGACATCCACGACAATACCAGCCATTCCCATGTGAAATCGACCAAGGGAGACACCGTCACGTGCGGTACATTGTCGGTAGTGAACCCGCCATGCCTATCTCTCGGCATCGGTCGAGATGATGCAAACTTTGGCGGGTGTTCCAGGTCGCGCCATGCGGATTCCACGGAGCCTCTGCGAAGGGGGCGACTCAATTGCCCCGCCGCAGCGTGGATCATCGGGAGCCTGAGAGCGCGCGTTGAAGGTGAGACCTCTATATGCAGATCGACATGTAGAGCGGGAGGAACACCCGATCGTCTTCGACCTTCAGGATCTTGGCGTGGAGGACGTACTCGGTGCCGACGCGCCGTGCGAACTTCGCCTTGAACTTGTTGAGGGAGACGGGCGAGTAGCGCTTCCCCGACTTGACCTCGATGGGGCTCACCTGCGGCCTCATGGCGGCGTCGGGATACGGGCGGATGGTCAGGAAGTCTATCTCCATGCGCTCCTCCTTGACCGTGGAGGATCTCGAGTAGAAGTGGAGCGGATGGCCGTTGGCGCGCAGCTGCTGCGCGACTGCGTTCTCCATGAGCATGCCCTCGTTCACCTCGATCGAACCCGTGAGAACCTGCCTGTACACCTCGGGCATGACGCTGCCACTCGAGCCAAAGGCCATGCTGGCGAGAAGGCCCGTGTCTGCCATGTAGCACTTGACGGAGGCCTCGTCCTCGCTGAGGGCCAGGCCGACGGAGGGGTCGGTGCTCAAGGTGCACAGGTTGACCGTCGCGGCCTCCTTCAGCCACGCGAAGGCCGTCGCGAAGTCCCTGGCACGCGAGTCCCCCTCGATCTGCGCGTACACGACCTTCTTCTCGTGCTTGGCTAGCTGGCCGGGGATGGCGTCGAAGACCGCCTTGATCCTCTTCGCGGCGAGGCCACCGCGCTTCTCGATGTCGTTGCGGTACAGACCGAGGATGAGCCCCTTTGCGCGGTCGGCGGCCATCAGGTCGCGCCCGTCCGCATACGCCGCCACGGACTGGGGCATACCGCCCACGAGCATGTACTCCCTCCAGAGCCTCTCGGCCTTGCGGTGGAGCGTCTCCGGCAGGTTCTGTCGGCTCTCGAAGGAGCGCCTGATCATGGCGGCGAGGGCGCCCTCTCCCAAGGCCCACAGGAACTCCTCGAAGTCCATCGGGCCCATCTTGCGCGACTCCTTCTCCGAGGGAATCAGGATGTTGCGGACATTCTCCTTTATCGAGACGAGGGAGCCTGTCTCGACGTAGTCGTAGCGGCCGTCTGCCACGAGGTGCTTTATGAACTCGCGCGCCTGGGGGAAGGCCTGCACCTCGTCGAAAATGACGAGGGACCTGCGCTCCCTGAGCTCAGCGCCGAACTCCGCAGACAGATACAGGAAGAAGCTGCCCATGTCCGAGCGCGTATCGAGGAACGTCTGCCTGAAGTCATCGGTCACCTTCGTGAAGTCGATCAGCAGGTACGTCTCGTACTCCGCCTTGGCGAACTTTTCGACGACCGTCGACTTCCCAACGCGGCGCGCGCCCTCGACGAGGAGCGCCGTCGACCCCTGGCTTGTCGACTTCCAGGCGAGCAGCTCGTCGTAGATCTTCCGCTTGAACATCAGTCCCCACTTTCAGCACAGAAGCCGATGCCACCATTGTACTGCTTGTTTTCACGATATCGCTTTTAGTAAGTTCTCTCAACTTCACGTTTTCGAGGTTATTACCCCTATTTGTTGTATGAGGCTTCGTGAGTTCGTGTGGGTAGAGATCACGTC
>ERZ772957.1879-NODE-1879-length-12769-cov-5.004326_pt1 | contig 12769 bp, 9 predicted proteins | sample MGYA00580682_ERZ772957 | MGnify/ENA primary metagenome ERZ772957 (study PRJEB29015, sample SAMEA2737921) | human oral metagenome | biome: human oral; feature: human-associated habitat; material: dental | place: China | collected 2025 ...
GGAACGCGGTCCCCGCGCGGACAGGACGTCCCCGGCCGGGACCAGTGCGGTCCGGCCCCGGATGCTCATCTCCTGGTGAGGGCCCCGAGTGGAATGAGCCACCTCCTACCGGTGTTGCTCCGACCATCCGGTCCCGGCCGAGCCGTCGGCCGCTCAGTCGTGGACGACCACCACCGTGCCGACCTCCGACCAGTCCCAGACCGCCTGGGCGTCGGCAACGGGCATGGTCACGTAGCCGTGGGCCGACCCGTCCGTCCCCACGCCGAAGTCCTGGGTGTCAGGCGCCCCGTGGAGGGCGCCCTGGTCCCAGGAGACCACCCAGGGCACGTCGCGCTGGCAGGAGGACTCCTCCGGTGAGCAGCCGACGTCCTGCTGGGCCTGACGCTGGGAGACCCGGTAGGTGCCGGTGGACGTGGGGTGGTCGGCGTCCCCGTGGTTGACCAGGACGGGGCCGTGGACCACCTCCCGGCCCTCGTAGGTGGTAAGGGTGGAGTCGGTGAGGTTGACGTCGATCCACTTCTCGTGCCCCCGGGCCCGGTAGGCAAAGCGCTCCGGGCCGGAGGGAACCACGCGCTCGTCCGTGCCCGCAGGAGTCTCGGTCCAGGTCAGCGCGCTGGTCACGGCCTGGCCGCTCTGGAGGCCCTGGACCAGGGAGGCGGTCACGGCGGCGGCGTTGTCCACGGTGCGCCCCGGCAGGGGCGGACGGGCCAGCTGGAGGACGTCACCGTCAGAGTCCACGTCGTTGACGCCGTTGACGGGCGCCCGGTCCACCTTGGCGACGATCGCGTCCACCCACTGGCCCACCTTGGTGGCCGAGACGGTAGGCACCACCGTGCCCCCGCTGAGCGGGAACTCGATCCAGGCAGCCTTCTGGGAGGCCGACGGCGTGTGGGACCGTTCACCCACGCTCACGGACAGGTCGGTGGACAGCATGGCGGTGGCGGCCTGGGCCGCCTCCTGGGCCTCTGCCGTGGTCACCTCGGGCTCGCCCTGGACCGGCTCCAGGGTGCTGCGGGCGTCAGCCAGGACGTCGGCGGCGTCCTGGACGGCGGCCTCCAGGTCGCCGCGCCCGACGGTGCTGCCGGGCACCCCGGGTGCCACCACGAACGAGCCGCTGGCCTCGTCCCAGGAGACGGTGGCGTCCTGGGGCGGGCTGGCCAGGGAGGAGTTGAGCCTGTGGAGCAGGTCGGTGACGCCCTGGGGGTCTATGTGGGCCACCACGCCGGTCTCCCGCTGGCTGACCAGGGAGCGGATGAGGCGCCAGGGGGAGGCGTTGCCGTTAACCGCGGCGCCGGCGGTGCCCGACGCATCGACCTGGGCCAGGTTCCCCAGGGGCACCGTCAGCGTCGTGCCCTCCACGCTGATTGTCACGGTCGCCGTCGCGGCGCGCCGGGTGACCAGGTCCTCGACCTGGGCACGGTCCATTCCGGAGACGTCCTGCCCGGCCACCGTGGTCCCGGGCAGAGCCTGCCCTAAGTGGCTGAGCGTATACGCACCGATCCCCCCGAGGACGCCAAGGAGGAGGACACCGGTGACAGCCAGACGGAACCGGCGCCTGGGGTCGTGTGGACGGACAGAGCGTCGCTGCCTCATGGGTACACGGTAGCAAGCCCGACGCCTCCGTACCCGCGACACCAGGCCGGAAAACGCGACGACGCAGGAGCTGACCCGGGGCCGGGCGGGGAGGGCCAATGAAAAGTATTCGGCGGACCCCGCGCTCTTTTTGACCTCCATGCCCGTGGTCGTGCTGATCAACGGCGGCAGCGCCAGCGCGTCGGAGATAGTGGCCGGGGCCCTCCTGGACCGGGGGCGCGCCACGCTGGTCGGGGAGAAGAGCTTCGGCAAGGGGTCGGTCCAGACACTCTTTCCCTTGACGGACGGGTCAGGCCTCTACGTGACCATCGCACGCTACCATACGCCCTCCGGAAGGGTGATCGACCACGTCGGGCTCACGCCGACCATCGAGGTCAAGGGGGATCCCGAGAGGGACAAGTCCAAGGACGCCCAGCTCCAGAGGGCCATCGCCGAGGTCCGTAAGGCCGCCGTGAAGGAGCGGCCCTCGACCAGGAAGAAGTAAAGGAAGGGAGGCCCCCTCGGGGGCTTTGGCAGCGGGCGCGGTTAGGAGGCGCATGGCGTTGAAGGAAAAAAAGGTCGATCTGCTCATCGGCGCCCAATGGGGCGACGAGGGAAAGGGTAGGGTCGTCGATACGATGGGGGCCGACGTGGATGTCTTCGTCCGCTATCAGGGGGGCGCCAACGCGGGACATACGGTTATCGCGAACGGGCAGAAGGTCGTCTTTCATCTGCTGCCCTCGGGCATGCTCTATCCGGGGAAGCTCTGCATCATCGGGAACGGCCTGGTCCTCGACCCCGAGCAGTTCCTGAAGGAGACGGCCGAGCTCTACGAGAGGGGGCAGGACCGGGCGCGCCTGGTCGTCAGTCCCCATGCCCATGTCGTCATGCCCTACCACAAGGTCCTGGACAGGGCCCAGGAGGCGGCGAGGGGCAAGGGGCGCAGGATCGGGACGACGGGCCGAGGGATCGGGCCCTGCTACGTCGATAAGTACGCACGGGTCGGACTGAGGGTGGAGGACCTGCTGGATGCGGACCTCCTGAGGGAGAGGCTGGTCCCCCTGCTGGAGGAGAAGAACCGTCTCCTCACCCGGCTGTACAACGAGAAGCCCATTCCTTTCGATGAGGTCTACGAGCCCGCGCGCGAATGGGGGAAGGCCCTGGCTCCCTATGTCGGCGACGTCGTGCGTCTGCTCCGGGAGGCGGTGGACGAGGGGCGGCATGTCCTGCTGGAGGGGGCTCAAGCTGTCCTGCTCGACATCGACCATGGGACCTATCCCTACGTGACCAGCTCCTCGACATCCGCGGCCGGTGCCTTCACGGGGACGGGGCTCGCCCCGCATGACCTGACCCGCGTCATCGCTGTGGTCAAAGCCTACACGACAAGGGTGGGTGAGGGGCCGATGCCCACGGAGGAGCCGGGGGAGACCGAGGAGCACCTGCGGAACGCTGGTGAGGAGTTCGGGGCGACGACGGGCCGGCCCCGCCGATGTGGGTGGCTGGACATGGTGGGGCTCAAATACTCCATGGCCCTGAACGGGGTGGACGTCATCGCTCTGACCAAGCTGGACGTCCTGTCCGGGATGCCGGAGATCAAGGTCTGCACAGGCTACGAGTACGACGGCAGGCGGCTGGAGGGCTTCCCGGCCTCGCCTCACATCCTGGACGAGGTCGTTCCGATATACGAGACGCTCCCCGTGTGGCAGGGGGACATCTCGGGCTGTACGAGCTTCGATTCCCTTCCCCGGGAGGCGCAGGGCTACGTGGAGTATATCGAGAAGGGGCTGGGGGTCCCGGTAAAGCTCATCGGCGTGGGGCAGGAGCGCAGCCAGACCATCGACAGGGGCCTTTGAGGATTTGAGGACGACGGATGTTTTTGCCGGAGATTCGTTTCTGCGGGCCGGAGGACGTCCCCGCGATCGTCGAGGCGAACGGGCTTTCCCTCTACCCATGGCCGGATGCGGTCATCGCCCGGGATCTCGCGGCCTCCCCCCTCTCGGAAAACGCCGGGGAGGGCCTGTCCTACCTGGGGGCCTTCTCCCGAGGCGCCGGTTCGAGGCTTCTGGGCTATGCGGTGATGGGACACGAGGCGGGTTTCGCGCTTCTGATGGGGCTCATGGTGCTGCCGGAGTACCGCCGCCGCGGGATTGGGACGCAGCTGGTCCTGGCCGTTGCGGAATGCGCCCGCTCCATGGGCCGCACGCGCCTGATCCTGAGGGTCGGGGAGGCCAACGTCCCTGCCCGCGCCCTGTACGAGGGGTTGTCCTTTCGGCTGGGGGCGACGCGCGCTCGCTATTATTCGGATGGCGAGAATGCGGTGGAGATGGCCCTTTCCCTGCCCCGTGCCCTTTGAGGGAGGAAGAGGATGATGAGGGTTTACGTCCCGTTCGACGATGGTTCTTCGGTCTCCTTTGACGGAGAGCGCTTCACGCTGCACCGGCGGCCCGTGGGAATAGATGCCGACCGCGACGTTTTTCTCGAGGAAAAGGCCGAGAAGGCCTGGGAGCGAAACCGCAGGGCCCTGGCCGGGGCCCTGGAATCCGCGTGGCTCTCACAAAGGGAGCTGCGCAGACGGGAGCGGAACCGAAGCGTCTACTCTCGGGACTCGGCCCGCCTTCATTGAGCCCTCCGGCCGATGAGTCTGGCCGGGATAAACATTGAGCGCTGGCGTATCGATTGAGGAAACGGCCCCCGACTGTAAGCCGGGGGCCGTTTGAACTACTTGGATCGACAGAGGCTCTCTGGCCCAGGATGCCGTTATGCCTTTGGCGTGTGGATGCCCTGCCCAAACACGTTGGCCGCGGCCTCCAGCATGGACTCCGAGACGGTGGGGTGCGCGTGGATCGTGTGCAGAATGTCCTCCGGCGTGGCCCCGAAGTGCAGCGCCAGCGCGCCCTCCGCGATCATGTCCGTCGCGGGACCGCCGACCATCTGGACCCCCAGGATTTTCTTCGTCTCCTCGTCCGCTATGACCTTCATGACGCCGCTCGTGTCCCCCGTGATCATGCTCTTTCCGTTCATCATCAGGGGGAAGCGCCCCACCTTGACCTTCAGACCCTTTTGGGCCGCCTCCTTCTCCATCAGTCCCACGGTCGCGATCTCTGGGGACGTGTAGATGGCGCCCGGCGTCGTGGTGTAGTCCATCTCGACGGGCCGTCCCATGATGTTCTCGACGGCCACCTCCCCCTCGCGGGAGGCGACGTGGGCCAGCATGTAGTCGTTCACGCAGTCGCCGATAGCGTAGACTCCCTTGACGTTGGTCTCCATGTGGCGGTCGGTGACGATGCGACCGCGCTTCATCTCGATGCCGAGGGCCTCGATCCCCAGCCCCTCCGTGTAGGGCTTGCGCCCCTTGGCGACCAGGAGCTTCTCCGCCTCCAGCTCCATGGGCCCGGAGGGGGAGGTCAGCTCCAGCTTCAGTCCCTCACCGGAGCGCGTTACCCGCGTGATGCTGGTCCCCGTATGGAAGTCCACGCCCTTCTTCTCCAGGTTCTTGCGCAGGATGAGGGCGATGTCCGTGTCCAGGTTGCGCAGGATCTCCGGGGACGTGACGACGACGGTGACGTGAGTCCCGAAGGATGCATAGGCCGCCGCGAACTCCATGCCGATGATCCCGCCGCCCGAGACGACCATGGACTTGGGCGGGGCGGACAGGGAGAGGGCGTCGTCACTCGTGATGACCCCCTCCAGGTCGTAGCCTGGGATGTCCGGAACGTCGGGGACGGAACCCGTCGCGACGAGGATGGCGTCGGCCTCGTAGACCTTGCCGTTCACCTCCACGGACCTGGGCCCCTTGAGGGTGGCATGTCCCTCCACGTACTCGACCCCGTTCCCCTTCACGAGGTCCAGGGTCCCCTTGGAGAGGCGCGAGACGGTCAGTGCCTTTCGCTTCATCAGGGCGTTCCAGTCCAGCCTGGGGTTGTCGGCCAGCACACCGATCCTCTTCGCCTCGGACTTGAGCTCGTTCAGGAGCTCCGCCGTATGGAGCAGGACCTTGGTCGGGATGCACCCGACGTTGAGGCACGTCCCCCCGATGGCCTTTTTCTCGATCAGGGTGACCGAGGCGCCCAGGTGGGCGGCGTGGACGGCGGCGACGTAGCCCCCTGGGCCCGCGCCGATGACGATGATGCGTTTTGCGCTCATGTTCAACTCTCCTCCTTGCATGTTTGCTTACAGGTTTTTGTCATTCTATTCCATATTCCTTGAGAAGCTTCTGATATCGGCTCTCTATCTCGTCCGCCGGACTGGGGTCCTGGCGATAAGGCGCAGGCCCGTCGGGGATACTCTCGGGGGCGATCGAGGGCGTCTGCCGCGGCGGAGCGGACGGGTATTCAGGCTGTTCTGGGACGAGGTCGTTATCCTGCTCTATCAGGAAAAGCCTGGGCCCCGTCGGGTCCTCTTCAGCCTCGGCATAGCCGCCCCCATGAAGGGGACACCTTGCGCTCGGGGCCTTTCCTATCGGCAGGTACAGGGGGACGCCGGGACAACCCGACGCGGTGCGGTAGCCCGTCGTCCGGCAAATTGTGACTCCCTCGGTCTCCACCCATGCCGGGGGCGGAGTGAATTTCGCCGGAGTGCCCTGATTTTTCACGGCGTACTCCATGAACGTCTTCCAGGCCGGGGCTGCGGCGATGCCGCCCACGCTTCCCCTGCCCATCGAGGTGTGGTCGTCCTTGCCTACGTAGACGGCTGTCGTCAGCCCAGGGGTCCCGCCGACAAACCAGGCGTCGATGAAATCGTTGGAGGTCCCGGTCTTGCCGAACGTCTCCACCTTGGGGACGGAGGCTCTCGTACCGGTCCCTGCGCGGACGACGTCCATCAGCATGGAACGGAGCGCGTACGCGGTCTCCGGCTTCATCGCCTGGAGGGCTTGAGGCTCGCGTGACTCCAAAAGTTCGTCGTCGGGGCCGCGGATCTCGCGTATCGTGAGGGGGACGACCCGCTTGCCCCCGTTGTTGAAGCAGTTGAAGGCCACGGCCATCTCCAGGGGCGTGACGCTGGCCGCCCCGAGGGCGACGGAGAGGTCGTTCGGGAGGTAGCGCGATTCTATCCCCATGTTCCGCGCCATGGTCACGACGGGGTCCGTGCCGATATAGGCGGCGACGCGGACGGCCACGGTGTTGTACGAGCTTGTCAGCGCCTTCTGCAGGGTGACCTCGCCCGCGTACTGCCCGCTCGAGTTCTTGGGGGACCAGCTGCGTCCCCGGCCCCCGCGGTTGGCGAAGGTGATGGGTGCGTCCATGAAGTGGTCGCTGGGCATGATGTTCTCCTCCAGTGCCGCCGCGTACACGATGGGCTTGAAGCTGGAGCCGGGCTGGCGGTAGGCCTGGGTCGCACGGTTGAACTTGCTCGTCTTGAAGTCCTTGCCGCCCACGAGTGCGAGGACCTCCCCCGTCTCGGACGTCATGCAGACCAGGGCGCCCATCGCCTTGAGGGAGCGGACGGCCTCCTGGGCCTTGATCTGGAGGTCGATGTCCAGGGTGGTGTAGATCTTCAGTCCCCCACTGTAGACCGTGTCCTTGCCGTACTTGGGCAGGAGGTCGTTGAACAGGAGGTGCGAGACGAAATAGGGGGCCCGGTTGAACTCCTCTATTCGATTGGCGAGCTTGCGGAACTCCAGCTTCTCATCGTAGGCCTGCTGCCGCTGGGCCGTGTCGATCCAGCCAAGGGCCTCCATACGCCCCAGAACGTAATTCTGACGGGTTTTAGCGTTGTCGAGGTTGCTCAGAGGGTTGTAGCGCCCCGGGTTGGCGATGAGCCCGGCCAGGATGGACGACTGCGCGATGTCCAGATCCGCCGCGGATTTCCCGAAGTAGGTGCGCGCGGCAGTCTCCGCGCCCCAGGCCCCGCGCCCGAAGTTGATGGTGTTGAGGTAGAGCTCCAGGAGCTTGTCCTTCGAATAGAGCTTCTCCATGCGCATGGCGATGATGATCTCCTTGGCCTTGCGGGCGATGCTCCTCTCTTGGGACAGGAAGAGGTTGCGTGCGAGCTGCTGGGTGATGGTGCTCGCCCCCTGGACCTTGCCCCTCTCCACGAGGTCGATCCAGAGGGCCCGCATGATCGACCCGATGCGGATGCCGCCGTGCTGATAGAAGGAGGAGTCCTCGGCTGCGAGGACGGCCTTGACGAGCCACGGCGAGATCCGGTGCAGCGGAAGCGGGGTTCGGTTCTCGATGAAGAGCCTTGCGATCACCTTGTCGTTGCGGTCGTAGAGGATGGAGGCCACGCTGCTCTTGGGGTTGGCGACGTCGACCATCGTGGGCAGGTCCGCCGATATCTTGACGACGTACCAGGCAACGCCGGCGCTCGCCAGTCCGATCAGCAGCAGAAGGAGAAGAATAAGGACCAAGAACAGCGTGCCCAGGACCGAGCGTATCCCTTTTTTCTTTTTTTTCGTCTTTGGGCGGGGAGGGACGGCATCCCGGGGTGTACCGCCGTAGGGATATCGGGATGTGTTTTTCATCGAGCGATAAGCCTCCTAAGGTATGCAAGACCTGAACATCCTTGTTGGAGGACGTCCCACCCTATTATCTCATCTTTTCGTTCATTTTGCCCCGATTCCCCTCGAGTCGCCCACAACATGTTCCTTCGTTATACCGTGTACCATTTACCATTGTCCATTGCCTGGCGTGGCGTTCGTCTCAGCGCCGCTGCGCGTTGGCGCCGCTGCGCAGCCCCGGGAAGGCCCCTACCCGAAAATATTTTTCTGGCACCCTCGTCTCCGTGATGCCGGAGTAGCCGCGCCCCAGGATGTAGATGTCCTGGTTGACCAATACCACGTTTTTCAGACGAAGGCCTGTCCCCGCATCGACATAGTGTATGGCGCTCCAATGGGCGCCCGGGGTGTGAAGCTCGTAACATGCGCGCAGGTCGGCCAGGCTTTCGAGGTGTGCCTTGCCCTCGATGCAGCGTTTCCCGAACTCCGCCAGGGCGACGACGTTCGTGTAGTCGTAGGAGAACGCCCCCGTCCCAATGCGCCCGCCGGCGCCGGCCTCCACCACGGAACGCTCCACCTTTTTCAGGATGGCGGGCCAGTTTCCCTTCTCCTTCGAGAGGTCTATTCCCAGCGCCCCGGGCAGCCCCATGATCGGAGAGAACAGATCGACCACGTAGCCCCCCTGCTCGATGACCCGCATGAGCATGGGCTCGATGTGAGTGTAGTTGGTACACAAAAAGGCCGTATCCCTGCCGTATTTCTTCAGCCAGACGGGCATCTTCTCCAGGATGAACTGCTGGGCGCCGGCCACCCCGGCGTCGCCGAGCGGGTCGGGCGCTGACTCGGCGTAAAAGGAGATTCCAAGGTCCCGGCAGGCCTCCTCCATGATGGCGCGCCTGCGCCCCAGGGTCTCGAAGCTCATGTGACGCGGAAAGGAGATGTGGACGAAATTTTTTGCCCCGACCTCCTTGGCGGCCAGGGGGATCAGGTAGCCGCGGCTGAAGCTGTCCGCGTTCACCACCAGGTCCGCGGCCGTGCCGGCGATGTTCAGGTCCTCGTGGGCCTCCCCGATGAAGAGGAGGATGTCGGGGCGCTGTTCCCGGACGCGGCGAAAACCCTCCGTCGTCCCGGGGATGCCGTGGCTGACGACGATGGCCTTCACCTTGGGGTCGTCGGCAAGCCCCACGATCTGGCCGATGGTGGTCTCCATCTCGGAGATGAACTGGTCGGGATAGGTCACGTGGAGGATCATGCCTCCGTTTTCCATGCTTCCATAGCGGTTGATCAGGCTCTCCGCGCCTCGGAGGGAATCCTCGGCGGCGGAGACGGTTCCCGTCATGAGCCCGATGTGAAAATCGGCCTGTGCTAGGGCAGGCGCCGAAGGGAGAGTGAGGGACATAAGACCGGCCAGAATAAAGGGCGATAGACCGGAGGACGAAATGAAGGACGGAAGGAAACTGCGGAGACGGGCGGAAATGGCGGGGAGTACGATACGGAAACGTTTCATGACGATCACCTCATCATCGATGATGAAGGCGAACAAAAAGAGCACTGTCCTCGACAGCGCTCCGCGATGAGTGAAACACAAACTCAACAGCGGACGCAGCTATGCACCGTACGGTCTCCCGTTTCGTTCCACAGCGACATCCCATCCGTGGACACTTGACGCACACAGCTTACTCTGTTTGCAGCCTACAGTAAAACTTTGGTCATTGTATTGATGGCGCTGAGGTTTGTCAAGGGAAAATATAGAGCTTGTCAGGCGTATCAGTAGTCGTATCGATCATTCTGTGAAAGTGCTGATTCAATCAGCGCTTCCCTGTGCTTTTCGTGACACCGCATTCGCCCCGTATATTCTGTCTGTGAGGCGGGTGTTTCCCTTCCAAGAGGGCGCTATACGCTATAATTGAGGGGCAGATTAGCGGTGACATAGCAAAAATTCTGCTGCAGGAGGGGCTCCTCATGGCTTTTACCGTCAATGTTCCCAAGTGGAAGCGATTCGTCATAAGCGAGACGCCGGTCAACGGCCACAACGTCCTGGCGGAGCTGGGGCCGGACGACGGTGCGGATATCATCGCCTGGTGCGTCAACAACTATATTCGGCCGCTGGAGTGGGTCGTGGAGGACGACGCTGTCGTGGAGTTCATCCCGTCTGGCTCCTCCGACGGGCTCAGAATTTACCGGAGGAGCCTGGACTTCCTTCTGGTCATCGCCTGCGAGAAGGTCCTGGGCCGCAATGCGATCCTGCGGCACTCCATCGGGGAGGGGCACTACTGGGAGTTCGAGGATGGGGACGTGACCCAGTCCGATGTCTACAAGCTCCACTCGACGATGAGCGAGATGGTGCGTCAGGACATCCCCATCAGCCGCAAGATCCTGCCCATCGACAAGGCCAAGCGCATCTTCGAGGAGCAGGGTGAGCCCGAGATCGCCGAGCTCTTCGTCCGCGCGAACCTCGATCCCGTAGAGGTCTATCGGTGCGGGGCGCGCTACGGCTACTTCTGCGGGACCCTGGCCCCCTCCACGGGGCTGCTCAAGACCTTCGACATCGTCCTCTTCGAGCATGGGATGGTGCTGCAGTTCCCCACCCCGGAATCCCGCGAGGGGATCCTGCCGTTCCGGGCCGACCCCGGCCTGGGGAACGTGTTCTTCGACTACGCGCACTGGCTGAAGGTGCTGAACCTGAACTACCTCAGTAGCCTGCACCAGCGCGTGACGGACGGGAAGGTCCAGGAGCTGATCCTCATCTCCGAGGCCTTCCACTCGCAGCGCCTGAGCCGCATCGCGGAGGACATCGTCTCCAGGCCCGGCGTCAAGGTCGTCACCATCGCCGGGCCCTCGGGCTCGGGGAAGACCACCTTCTCCGAGCGGCTCAAGATCCAGCTGATCGTCTGCGGGAAGAACCCCGTCACCCTGCCCATGGACAACTATTTCCTGGACCGGGCCCAGACGCCCCTCGACGAGAACGGGGAGTACGACTATGAGTGCCTGGAGGCCCTGGACCTGGAGCTGCTGGAGGACAACCTGACCCGCATCCTCGCGGGGGAGGAGGTCGTGACGCCCCGCTACGACTTCATCAAGGGGGAGAAGCGGCCGGGCAAGGTCATCAAGCTGGGGCCCTCGGACATCCTCATCATGGAGGGGATTCACGGCCTGAACGACCGCATCGTGTCCCTCCTGCCCGAGGACAGCCGTTTCAGCGTCTTCGTCTCGCCCCTGACGGGCATCTGCATCGACCCCCACAATCGGACGAGCACCGGGGACAACCGCCTGCTGCGCCGCATCGTGCGGGACCACCGGACGCGGGGCAAGTCCGCCCAGGTGACGCTCGAGATCTATCCCAAGGTCATGCGGGGCTCGATGCGCTATATCTTTCCCTATCAGAGCCGAGCCGACACCATCTTCAACTCCGCGCTGCCCTACGAGCTGGGCGTCCTGAAGGGCTATGTGGAGCCCCTGCTGCACACGGTCGACGAGCGCTCCGAGGTGTTCGGCGAGGCCCTGCGCCTGCTGAACATCCTCCGGTTCGTGCCGTCCATCCACATCGACGGCATCCCCAACAATTCCGTGATTCGGGAGTTTATCGGGGGTAGTTGCCTGGATGTCTGAGCCTGGATGTCTGAGCCCGGGACCCATAACTCGAGGATTTTCCGCCTCCCTTATAAATGGGAAGGATGGTGCAGCATCGAGGAGGCGCCGAAAACTCCTTCATGAGGACGTTTGTTTTTCCCCGGTGCTTCCGTGAACGTATAGATGCGTTGTTTTTTGAGGGGCCCTGCGGTCGTTTTGCGGTATGAGTGAGAGTGTGAGAGAGGAGCATCGAGCATGATATCGTTTCTGGAACGCCAGTTCAAGATCAGCGAGAGGGGCAGTTCGGTAAAGACCGAGATCCTGTCGGGAGTTGTGACGTTCGTCACGATGTCCTACATCATCTTCGTCAACCCGGATACCCTGTCCAAGACGGGCATGGACTTCAACGCACTGGTGGTGGCGACCTGTACCTCCGCAGCTTTGGCCACGTTCCTGATGGCCTTCCTGGCAAATTATCCGATTGGCCTCGCCCCCGGGATGGGGCTCAACGCGTTCTTCGCCTTCTCCGTGGTCCTGGGGATGCAGATCGACTGGCGCGTAGCTTTGACGGCGGTCTTCGTCGAGGGCGTGATCTTCATCCTGCTGACCCTGACCCGCCTGCGCGAGATGGTGGTCAACACCATCCCGAAGTCCCTCAAGATCGGTATCTCGGGCGGTATCGGGCTCTTCATCGCCTTCATCGGCCTCCAGAGCGCGGGGATCGTGGTCAAGAACGATGCGACGCTCGTCTCGCTGGGGCACCTGAGCGGTAACCTGCCGGCGCTCCTGGCCCTGGGGGGCCTGATCCTGATGGCGGTGCTGGAAGCCTACAAGGTGACGGGGGCGCTGCTGATCGGTATCCTGGCGGTCACGGCCGCCGCCGTGGGGCTGAACCTCGCAGCCCTGCCCGAATCCTGCGTCTCGCATCCGCCCTCGATCGCGCCGATCTTCGCGCAGTTCGACTTCTCCATGCTGAACCGGCTCGATTTCTGGGTCATCATGTTCACGTTCTTCTTCGTCGACTTCTTCGACACGGTTGGGACCCTGGTGGGCGTCTGCAACCGCAGCGGGCTTCTGGACGAGAACGGGAACCTTCCGAACGCGCGGGGCGCGTTGCTGGCCGACGCGATCGGAACCACGGCGGGCGCCGTCCTGGGGGCCTCGACGGTGACGTCCTACGTCGAGAGCGCC
>ERZ772957.1882-NODE-1882-length-12753-cov-5.520869_pt1 | contig 12753 bp, 19 predicted proteins | sample MGYA00580682_ERZ772957 | MGnify/ENA primary metagenome ERZ772957 (study PRJEB29015, sample SAMEA2737921) | human oral metagenome | biome: human oral; feature: human-associated habitat; material: dental | place: China | collected 2025 ...
TTTCCGTCCCCCTTACGATCCCCCACCTTTCCGCAACGCTGCCAAAGGGGAAACCCCTTTGGAAACCCCGTCGGGGGTCTCGGGGGCTATGCCCCAAAATCTCAAAAGTGTTGAACACTACACAAAAATCTAATATATTACCTAGTGATGATGAATAGAAGAATCGCTGACAGTATACTTTCTCACACAATAGCACAACTTTCTTCTCGCATGGCAAGCTCTCCCTTTCAGGTACGCTTTTTTATTTTAGCTCATATCTTTATGAAGGAGGATTACTATGAAAAAAAGTAATTCAAAGCAGAAGGCACAAAGTGCCTTCAAGAAGTTGGGAGCCGTGACACTCATCACAACCGACACAACCGTCAGCGTGAGCTTTGAGCTAATCCCTGTAGAAAACGGTGCTGTACTCATATTGAGCCCAGACAAGCTTTCCATCTGGGTCGCGGCGAATACGGAGGACGGCTCTGATATAACGGTGGAAGGTTGCACCGAGACAAGGCTTGCAAGCGACACAAAAACCACACTGCACGCAAGAGGAACAACCGTCATTCTCAAAGGCAAAATCACCGAGCTTGATGTTAGCGGTACTTACGCCAATAAGCAGACACTCACCGCCCTCAACGTGCAGGGCTTAACTTCTTTGCAAAAGCTTTACTGCTACCACAATCAGCTCACTGAGCTTAACGTGCAGGGCTTAACCTCTTTGATAAGGCTTGAATGTTACTACAATCAGCTCACCGAGCTTAACGTGCAGGGCTTAACCTCTTTGAAAGTACTTGAGTGCTACAGCAATCAGCTCACCGAGCTCAACGTGCAAGGCTTAACCGCATTGCAAAAGCTTTACTGCTGGAGCAATCAGCTACCTGAGCTTAACGTGCAAGGCTTAACCGCATTGCAAAAGCTTTACTGCTCCTACAATCAGCTACCTGAGCTTAACGTGCAAGGCTTAACCGCATTGCAAGAGCTTTACTGCTCCTACAATCAGCTTACCGAGCTCAACGTGCAGGGCCGTGCCTCTTTGAAAGAGCTTGACTGCTACAGAAACAAGCTTAACGCCCAAGCGATGACGGAGTTATTAAACGCATTGCCAGCTCGTACTGCAGGCGATGATGCAGAGGCTACTCTTTACACTGAGAAGACAGGCGTCACCGAAGGCAACTGCAAAGACTACACCCAGCCCGCCGAATTGAAAGCCACCTTTGAAGATGCAAAGAGCAGGAAGTGGCAGCTAATGAAAGTAGATGCAAGCGGAAACTGGGAAGACATTTAATATTACACCCCAGCCCACACCCCCAGCAACGACTGGGGTTTCCAAAGGGGAAACCCCTTTGGCAGCGTGAAAGGGAAGGGAGAGGTTTTAGGAGAGGGAAGGGCTACTGCCAGCGTAGCTACTAGGCTAAACTGCTCTGAACAGTTGTCCCTTCCCTCTCCTAAAGGAACACTAGAAATCGGCAATTTATTGCAAATAAAAATATAAGTTCATATCAAATAAATGTTAGGGGTGGGCGTTTGAATAAATACAGCCGAATACTAAATAAAGAAGTGAGAATATACAAAGAATGGGTTTATAAGCATTATTCTGAGATGACTGAAGATACTGATAATGGAGAATTTCTAGGTCCTTCTTTTGATAGAATGAGAGAATCTGCAATCTCATTTGTAAAGAATGTAGAAGTAAAAGATGTTACCGAAACTGATTTAGAATCTATACTTTATTGTGTAGCCAGGGACAATGAATGCGAATATTTGGCTGACTTTATTTCGTCATATAAAGAATGGTTTAAATATTTGATTGAAAGATGTATAGATTCAATTTATACAACTGCGAAGTGGCAGCTAGTAAAAAGATTGCCAGTTTATAAAGATGATAGTTCAGTTACTGATTGGGTATTCAAGTATATAAATGTAGATGATGAATATACACAGAGAATGTCTTTAAGTGCTTTAAGTGAGATAGATTATAAAAAAGCAGAACAGTATGCGATTGAATTTTGGGAAAGAGACAAATATAAGGGTGATACCTATGCTGAAGAGTATCAAAAAATAATGGCACTCAGTGTTCTTTATAAAATAAAATCAGATAAATTAAGCGAATATATTGAAGCGGCGAGACAATTAGACTTTGTTTATTTGAAAGAGAATGCAGATGAGATTGCAAATTCTGATTAATTTTCTAATTTTCTCACTAGGAGGTAGATTGAAAAGTAGCTAACTTAATGCAGCATTCATTAAAAAAAGAGGAGTTTAATTTCAACAAAAATAGTTGGTCTTTAAACTATGAGTATTTTAAAATAGAAATTAATGAAGATGATTTTAAAAATGAAGAATTAAAGTTTTTCAATCAATTAGCTAGCTTTTATCACGATAATTTACTGATGACAGTGTTTTGTTAGATTAGGAAAAGCGTGAATTAAAAAATACATTTGGCTCTTTCTTTATCATGATGTGGAAGAAATTATAGGTACTAAAATTATTAAAATGAGGTTTTTATGGATGAATTATTGATTTTTAAAGATGCTAAGACTGGTGATAAGGTTGGTATATACTATAATATATGGATATTTATAATTAAGTGCATTATAATAAAATATGCACATAAAACATCTAATGAGGCGGATGATATTTTAAAAAAAATTTATTATAAGAAGCCGGAAAGTTATTATGCTGTTATCTGTATGAGTCATGAAACAGAATATCATTGGGCAATGTTGGGAGTTTATGGTGAACAATATTGGCTTAAAGGTCTCAGTTCCGAAACACCAGTAGACTATGATGAATGGTATGATAATTGTATAATAGAAAATAACCTGAATGAACCTTTTGAATGGTTTTAATGTAGAAATCCAACACAAGTTGATAGGAGTTTTTATATGAAAATACCAACTTATTTTAAAGAAAGTAATTATAAAATTGTTGAAGTAGAAGAGGATTTTTCGTCTATTAGGATAGTTAATGAAGTAGAAAAAGACAAGTACAATGAGTTCTTTGAAATCTATTATTTTGGTGAATTGGATTCTGATGCTGTGATTACTGAAATTTTTGATGAAAAAACTTTAGCTATAAAACCTTGTAAGGTTGTAGCGAAATGTATTCAAACAGGGAAAGAAATTTTACTTTATGATCAATTAAAATATGGATATAATTCATTATTTTGTGATAAATTTGATTTAGAGACGGTTGATAATCGTCCACTTGTAAAATTAGATATTCCCAATTCTAAAATAGAAATTGATTTAGGTTATAGTATAGATTATGATGAGGAAAAAGAAGATTTTGAATTTGATGATAATAATTATTTGGAAACAATTAATGGAGAAGAAATTTCTTTTGAGGCTGTTAAAAAAGATGGATTTGACTATATTAAAATATCAACAATAGATGAAGACGAAATTATTAGAGAAGTTTTAAATCTAGAGTTAGCTTAAAAATTACTTAGAGGTTATGCAGAGATAATAGAAATAAAGATAATACAAAATCTTATATGTTATTCTCCGAAAAAGGAAAATTGAGACTTATAAAGAGGGATTTTAAAAATGAAAAGAATAAAGTTTAGACATAATAAATATTCACCAGGCGTCTTATATATTTTGGTTATATTTGGAGTAGCAGTTGGACTATTGGCTTTTTTCGGATTTTTAACAATTTCTGGTATAGACAAAGGACCAGAATACGGACCTATATATTTTAGAGAACATCCAATACATGCTGTTTACTTGATATTTGCCTTGATTCCTATATTTATGCTATTTCCAACATGGATTGCAAAGAAAATTTGGAGTCATGAGGATCAAGAGGCATATATTGACCTTTACGAAGATTATGCTGAACTAAATTGGAATGATAGAAAAGTACATATTAAAAAAGGAGAATTGGATATTAAGATTCCTAAACCTCAGCCTTTTTGGTATGGAACCTATATATTAAAAATTCCCCAACACAGAATAGTATTGGTTAGTTCTGTAAAGGAAAATAAAGAAAAGAATAGAGTACGACGTTCTTTGGACATTGCAATAAAGGAATTGTCTATTTACAAAAAATCTAGAAAATAAAATGGATGATATAGCGAAATAGTTTATGAAATAAATTGAAATTTATTGAGGTATAATATGATATGATTGAATATTTTAGTAGTAAAAAAGTAACAGTAGAAGAATATAAGCAGGTTTTAATTAAATCAGGAATAAGAAGACCTACAAGTGATTTAACAAGATTGGAATTAATGCTAAATAATTCTAATTTTATATTAACAGCATGGGATAATGATAAATTAGTTGGTATCTTACGTGGCATGACAGATTTTTCTTATGCCTGCTATTTGTCTGATTTAGCAATAGATAAAGAATATCAAAAACAAGGTATAGGAAAAAACCTTATTAATATGAGTAGAAAAATACTAGGAGAGAAGGTTGCAATTATATTACTTTCTGCTCCAAGTGCGATGGGCTACTATCCTAAAATTGGTTTAAACAAAGCTGAAAATGCGTTTATTATACCTAGGGAGGAATAGGAAATAGTTATTCAATTATATAAGGCAGGCTAGTTTTTCGGCTCTGTGTCAAATACGGTGCATAAATAAAAAAGTTTCCAATTAAGTTTAGTTGGAAACTTTTTACTATTACTTTTGAATGACTAATTGTCTTGAGATAAAAACTCTGAGAACAAAACCTCTTGACTAATTATTTTAGATAAAGCTTGTTTAAAAGCTAATTTTCCTAAATAATAGGATTTGTGATCTATCGTTGGGAGTTTCAAAAGTTGCCCAACTAATAAACATTCCTGCCCAATAATATAGGGACATTTTTTCCCGCTTTCTTCATATCCTTTTATTAACCCTGCTGCAACTTCATCACTTGTAGCCAATATACCATCTATATTATCATCTTTTATCAATTGATAAGATAAATTTAGGCCATCATTAAAGTCATGAATATTTCCGAATACCATATGAGGAGTTGACAGTTGACCGTAAATATCTTGATAAGCTAATAATACAGATCGATACGTAGCAGACGCTTCATTATTTCTTGAAAATAACAAAACTAAGTGTTGCAATTTTCGTGCTTTCATATCAGAAAAAGCCTCTAGAAATGAAGAATAGCGATCAAGGTAAGCAGAGGATAGTAGATTATATTCCTGAAATTGTTCACAAAGTACTATTCGCCCATATTTTGCATAAGTTTCAATAATATCAAGGCTAACTGCTCTTGAAGTAAATATTAAAGCATCAATGGCTTCCATTTTGAGCTGCTTTAGATAGGAAAGTTCTAATTCTTGGTTATAATCTGAAGGCATCATAACAAGTTGATAGTCGGTAGTTTTAGCAGCGTCTAGGAGGCCATTTATTAATTGTGTAAAATAAGGGTGGCGCGTGTGTGGAATGACGACACCTATTTTTTGTGTTTTTCCTCGACTTAAATCTCGTGCTAGTTGGTTTGGCATATAATCTAATTCAGTGATAAGGGTCATTACTTTTTGTCGTGTCTCATCAGATACATGTGGATGATGATTAATAACACGAGAAACTGTTGATTTAGAAACACCTGCCTTTTTAGCTATATCACTAATACTTGTCATTATAAAGCTCCTTTTAGAAATTTTTGAATCCCATATCCTACACCATCTTCATCATTAGACTTAGTTATTTGATATGCTATCTCTTTAATATCATCAAATGCATTATCCATAACAATAGGGTAACCTACCATTTCAAGCATAGGTAGGTCATTATGTCCATCTCCAAATGCAGCAGTTTCTTCTCTAACCAACTCATCTTTTCTAAGTATGTAAGCAATTCCTTTAGATTTTTTGGCTAAGGCATGTGTAATTTCAAGATACGCTTTACCTGAACGTTGAATAGTGATTTCTGGTAAGTCCATGCTTTGAAGATATTTTTCTAATTCTATCATATTTGCTTCATCGAAAGTAATCATCATTATTTTAAAAGTATTTATCTGACCTTCTAAAAATTGCTTCTCATTATCAATAAATGTTGGAGTTTGTTGAGTTAAACTATGTTCGTATCGGATTCCTTCATCTATTTTATCACAATACCAGTTATTAAGGTCGTAATATGATAAGCTGACTTGAGGGAAATGCTGACGTATTCCTTTCAGCAACTGATTTACTGTGCTTTTTTTAATGATTTGTGTATGAATAGGTATGATTTGATTATTATCTCTTATTCTATAAATTAATCCTCCGTTAAAAGCAACTTGAATACCGTTTAATTGAAGGGCGTTTATGGCGTCCTTCATTTCCATTGGTGCTCTAGCAGATACTAAAGTTATAGGAATCGCGGCTTCACGTATTAAGGTAGCATTACTTTCACTCACCTGTCCTTTACTATTTAATAGGGTACCATCCATGTCACAAAAAATACGTTTGATATTCATATAAATTACCTCTTTTTCTTTTGAAACCATTATAAATGCTGGAACCCGTTCCATGTCAAGCGTGAAATTACTAATTTTTTGAAAAAAATAGATTATATTTGACAAATCTGAATTTTTTTTATAAATCACCGTGTCTGAATCTACCACTTCCTCCATCTGCACCAAACCAAATAGTATCACCTGTAAATAGATAAGTATTGTCAATCGTAATAGTGTAATCATCTTTTGTATAAAAATAGATATTTGCCACATATTTCCTAACGCAACTGACTCTTTCGTCAATATAACCTGTATTAAAGGATTTGAATATCTCCTTTATCTTTTCTCCTATTTATATATGAATTTGACAATTGAATATTTTTTTTGAAATTAGTAAAAATCTATTATTTTTATTAGTATGTTTTTATATTCCTAGTTACTATTATATTATGAGTATATAATAATATGAATAATACATCATACGCTTTTTATGATATAATTATAAGAAAAGAGTGATGATTGAAGAGAGAAAATGTTATTCATATATTATATCTAAAAGCTTTGCTGATGGCTATAACAAAATAAATATATCAATTTCTAAAATGATTGATAAAGAAGTAAGTCATAGTTTGATTTTTAATGATAAAGAAAAAATTTTAAAAAGAGAAAAGTTTAAACAAAGTAAACTCTAAAATAAGGAGGAGATTAGAATGGGAATAATAGCAAATTATCAATATTTAAGTGATGCTAATTTGCAAGAACTTAAATCTTTTTATGCTGAAGAAGATGATATCTTTGAGGAAGTTGAAGATTGGAATGATGAAGCTGAGATACTTCTTGATATCGATAAGATGTGGGATGCTCTTCATTTTGTACTTACAGGAGTAAGTTGTATTGAACCTATAAAAAATAATCCTCTTAGCGAAGCAGTTGTGGGAGTATTCTCCATTGATGGTATTGAGGAATATATCAGTTATATAGAAAAATCAAGAATTAAAGATATAGTCTTTGCTCTTGACAATTTTGATATAGAAAAAGCTTTAGAAACTTTTAGTATGGAAGAATGTGAAGAAGCTGAATTATATCCAAATATCTGGGGTTATGAAGAAGAAACTGAAGAAATAAAAGAAGAAATAATGGATTATTTTCAAGATATGAAAGACTTTTATAAACAAGTGTTAGAAGAAGATGGCAATGTATTGGTTACAATTTATTAGAGTGTTATAGGTAAGATAGAGTAACGATGAATCAAAAATATAGTTTGCTTTATTTATGCTCGATGCAAACTAGCTAGAATGTTTTAAAAAATATTTAACTTTTATTAGAAGATTAAAAGTGTTGGAGGAAAATTAAAATGAGTAAAGTTAATCACGAGTTTTTTGGCGAGATAGATACAGAAAAAGGTGTAGATGAACAATTTAGTGATGATGTTCGTGTATTATGGGAAGAAGAGTATAATGGAATTATGACGACACTATGGTATGAAAGTGGTTGTGAATTTAAAGTAGAAGTTCTTGATACATTTGCTGAATTTTTACTTAATAGTGAAAACTATTTTGAGAAAGCTAAAGAAGCTTTAGAATATTATTTAAAAGAGGATGATGAGTATATTGTTTTTCATAAAGAAGAATTGGAATTAGATATACCAGATGAAATTTGTGAGTTTGTAGAACAAATGAAAATAGAATCAATTTCGCTATGGGCTGGGGAGACTTTAATTAGTGTTGATTTTATGATTAACCCAGAAGAAAGTGATCAAATTCTATGCGTGAAATTCAATGATGGTTTAGAAGTAAAAAGTATTGACTGGGAGAGTTAAAAGAACCCTGTAAAAATTAATAAAGTAGTTTTTTGTAGTCGGTAATGTGGTTGAAATGGCGGTATTTATGAAAAAAGTAATAAAAGAATTTTGGAATGTATTAAAAAGTGAATATGAAAATGAATATAAAGAAAATATTTTTAAAAATTATAGTCAAACAGAACGTGTTTTAGAGGACTTCAGAACATATTTAAAAGATCTTTTTTTAAGATATCCATCTAATGTAGATATTGTTTGTATTTTAGCTTCTGTAGAATTAGAATTAAGATATGAAGAAAATGCAATTAAATTATTAGAAGATTTTGTTTTAAAATATAATGAAGTAATTAATGATGTTGATAAAGCGAGGATTTATACTAATCTAGGATTCTATTATGAAGCTGATAAAAAACAAGATGAATATTTGTTAAAAGCCGACAAGCTTAATTCTCCCTTTATTGAAACATATAAAGGATTAGCACTAACTAGTTTTTCAAATTATCAATATAATAAAACAATTGAAGATTTATGTAAAAGTCTAATGTATTTTGAAAAAGCGTTAAAAATAACTAATGATTATGAAATACAATTCGGATATGCAGTATGTTTATTTGAAATGGAAGAATACCAAAAGGCAAAAGTTATTTTTGAAAAACTATTATTGGAGTATCCAGATAGAATGCGTTTGTTATTATGTATTGCTTATTGTGAGGTATATTTAGGCAATAAGGAAGAAGCAATCTATTATTTAAAAAAAGTTGAAGTAGGGCAAGATGAGAAGTATTATTTAACTACTGATGATATTGCAGATTATCAAGTTTTTGAAGCTTATTATGTTCTAGGAGAATACGACTTATTTTTGGAAGAGTGTGAGAAAGCAATTCTTGATTATTACTTTGCAGACTGGGAACATTACTATTACACACTTTGGCTTAAAAATAAATATGAGAAATTTTACGAATGTGTAAGTAAGTATAAAAATGACATACTTAAAAATATAGAGGAAACGAAAGTTGATGATGATTTTTCTTGTGAAGAAGAGAAGCAAGATTATATTAAAAGTTACGAAGAAGATTTAGAAAAATTAATAACAATGTCTAATAAAATTCAAAATGAGAATTATAAACCTATAATTAAGTTAGAACTATATCCTGAATATGGTTGCTTCTTAGTTGATTGTATTAGGCATAATTTTTAAAGAATATTGTTGGATACAGAAATAATCTTTAAAAGAAATCATACACTTATAGATTTAAAAATTAAAAAGATAAGTGTTTTATATATCGATAAACTTTTTTTTAAAAATAGGGTGTAATAAAAATAAATAAGTATAAATAAATTAAAAATCAGTAAAAAATATATAATAAGGTAGGATGATAAGTATATGAAAAAAATTGATACACAATATATTAGTGAGAAAAAAGCGGATTTGGATGAAATAAAGTATATAGTTGATAATTTATTTACAGAGGATAGTGAAGAATGGCTATGTCTTTATGATACTTCAGAAAAAAATCCAAATTACGTTCAGATACACTCAGATATTGAATATTTTGAAGACGATGCATTAAACTTCTTAACTCAAGTTTTACAAATTCCATTAGATAACATAGATGAAATAGAAGGTATTTACTTAGTAGAATGTAGAAAGTATAAAGATAAAGCTAATTTTAGACATTATCGCGCCTTTTTCCTAGATGTAGATGTAGTATATTCTTATTTCGAAACATATATAAATGATGAAGAAATTAATGTTGAAGATTGGTATGATGTAACCGAGGAGTTTTAAGAGAAATAAGTATGAATGAGAGATTGAATATTAATCAAATAATAGACCTTTTAAAGCAAAATTATCAATATGTATTTATAGTGGTGGGCTTACTTTATACATTAGCGGCAGTTTTTGATTTTGCAGGAATAAATAAATATAGTACTGCAGATTCAGGAAAGAACTTTAAAAGGTTTATTTTTGAAAATTTTGGAGAGACTGGATATAAGGTTTTGAATTCTATTGTTGGAATTGTACTGATTTTATATGGAGTATTATCTTTAATTTATAGTTAGATAACGGAGAAAAAATAATGGATTGTATACTAAAAAAGGAAGATTTTATTTTTAATAAAACTCAATATTCATCTGTTTACCAATATGAGATAAATGGATTTAAACTTCAGATTAATGAAGAAGATTTTACAGAAGAAGAATTAGTTTTTTCAGGAAAATTACTTGATTTATATTCTGAAAATTTAACTAAAATAATAGATGCCTGTGTGAAATCGGAAACTTTTAAATACTGTTATCCTGATGAAGATGTTCATAGTATTGAGGAAAAATTAGGTAAACCGATAATTAGAAGATTCGGGAACTTAAGTGTCTTAACCTACACAGAACATGAGTTTGATGAGGATCATCTTTTAGATATTGAAATTAAAGGTTTATATGATGAAATATTAGAGATTTCTATAGATGGTTAAACAGTAAATTATTAAATTTTCAAAAAATAGGAGATATTAAACTTGATGATAGTGGCTGGAATGATATTTATAGATTAGGGCATTAGATAAGAATTGTAAAATGGGAGTATGCTTGATAAAGCTTACTCCCATATTGTATGTTGAGCTCGTACACTATAATAGAATGGAGAACCATCTGATGTAAAGTTAGCTTCGATGCTGTATCTTTGCCATAGTGTGTAATCGGCTGTTTGTAGTTTGAGTTGGAAATCTGTATCATGCTTTATTTCTTTATAATCTACAGGGGTTAGAGAAAAAATATCCGTTAATTTTTTTGTTTTAAAATCATGGATAGTTAGTTGTGATAAGTCTGTATGATTAAATTTAACAGTAGATAGAACTGTACTATCTGCCGGAATTTTATAATATGTTATGACACAATCCTTAAGTTTATCAACATCTTTCCATGTAGGGGTAATGCTCATAAAACCATAGGATTTATCATCACGAACTATCTCTACAAGTTCCCCGTAGTAAAAGTGATCATTGCGTTTATTTATAATTTCACTCTCAGGCGTTTTTTTAGTAAAGCTGAAACCAGCTGCTAAAAGCTCGGAGGCCTTTGTTTCACCGATAATCACATTAGTCTTGTCTAATTGGATTTCGATAGGTTTCGCTGGAAATCCTGTCATTGATATACAGAGAGTAAAGGCAAACGAGGTAAAAAAGATTGAACCGATTACAGCGTTTGACGAAGAATATCGGTAGACTGGTTTCTTTATATTTAGTAACAGCAGAATAAGTCTAGTAGCGTGGGTAAATATTATGACTGCAAAAACAATAACAAGTTCTGCTTTTAAACATGTATATAATGCTACTAGAAAGTTGTGAGTTTTGTAATACATGATAATTAAAACAACTATATTAGCTAGAAAGAAATTAAGAATAAATAAGGTAGCTTCTTTTAATGCAGTGGGGTCTGTAATATCATCTAATTTAGCAATAGAAAATCTCCCCCTAAATCCTTGCCCAAATTTATATATCCATTGAGGAACATCATTTCTCTCTAATACAGCTACTACAAGTCTAAAATAGATGTAAATCGTAAGTAAAAATAATAGTAATACAATAAAGCAAAAAGATAAGGTTGTTATAAAAAATCCCATAGATAACTCTCTTTTCTAAATAAAATTAATATACTATTATTATATCATCATATAAGATTTTAAGACAAAAGAATTTAGTAAAAAAGGGATAAATAATCTAGTTATTTAAAACTTTATATTTATTTCGATATTTACAAAAATTCAAAATTTTATAATTTACTTGTAATTTTTAAAAACCATTTGTAAAAGATACATATAGCTTTTAAGTGATGATTAAAAAAAGGAGGGGAATTGATATAATAGTGTATATAAGATGCTTTTTAGATTAGATAATTTAGTTTGTCGAATTATAAAATATAGTTTTAAAAAAACGAAGGAATGCTAGAGATGAATGTGGTTATTAAGAAGATACGAGTTTAGTTAGAAATAAGAAATGAAGTATGATTTAATAAATATATTTCAATGAGGGAAATTTATATTATGAGATATTATATTGATGAAAGAGAAAAATTAGCAAAATTAATATTACGAAGTTCAATAGTGCTAGATATATTTATTTATGCAGGCTTTTTCTTCGGTTTTGTATTTGGTATTGCTGGAGCAGAAATTGGATTTTGGTTGTTAGGATTTGTTTTTAGATATGGTGTGCATATAGGAATAAGTAGTGTTGTATTGAAAATAGTTGTTATAATTTTATCTTATAAGAAGGATACATATAAAAAGAGGGAATTACTTTCGGTTGCTTCATCTTCAATGGTGCTGTTGTTTATTATAGGTGCAATAGTGTGGGGAATTTACTATATTGGCAAGATTATGACTGCTGTGGGATAGGCAAACTAAGAGAGTATAGTATAGAAATATAGAAAAAGTATAAATCTAAACTATTATACATATAGTATTAGTGAAATAAGATGCAGGATTGAATTATATGTCGCGTAATTTCTTACCTGAGTTAAAACACAATAATTATTTATGAAGCATTTAATATTTATGCAGATTTGAGTGATAAATTCTTAACTCAAGCC
>ERZ772957.1884-NODE-1884-length-12749-cov-4.356783_pt1 | contig 12749 bp, 8 predicted proteins | sample MGYA00580682_ERZ772957 | MGnify/ENA primary metagenome ERZ772957 (study PRJEB29015, sample SAMEA2737921) | human oral metagenome | biome: human oral; feature: human-associated habitat; material: dental | place: China | collected 2025 ...
ACGTTATCGACATAGAAAATGCCTGCAAGACGCTCTGGAAAGAGAACATCTATGCAGAAGCGGGCATGGGCTGTACCGGCCCCGTTATCCTGCTCGCCGGAGAAGACGCTGAAAAAGCACGTAAGATTTTAACCGCAGCGAACTATATTTAAAAAGGAATTACTGTAGGAGACCTCTAAAAACTGCAAGCCGTATAGCTTGTTCTATAAAAAGATGATTGTTACATTCGCTGAAACGAATTGCTAATCGGTTTTTAGAGGTTCCTACTAGTCTATTTGAACAATCTTTATTATTCTCTATGCGCGGCTAAATAGTGTATGGTGTTGATGCCATGTATCTTTACCGAACCAAACCGTGAATCATGCGTTTAACGGTTTCCAACTGCGCGGGTGAGAGAAGATACAAATCTCGAACTATATCGCTAATGACTGCGTATTTCGGATCTTGCGGCGGCCGTTCGCCGTTTACCAAATATTCAACCGAAACGCCAAGCGCTTTTGCAATTTTTACTCCTGTTTCTACATTCGGCAATACACTACGCGCATCAATATATGACAAAAAGGTACTGTTACTGATACCCGCTTTTGCAGAAATTTCCTTTACCAGCAACCCTTGATATTCAATTTCTTCTCTAAGCCTATCCTTAAAAGCCATTGCATTTCAATATAACAAAATCTTGATGTTTTCTTCTTGACGTAATCAATATCCTGTCGTAATATCTTATTTAACATCAATATATTGATTTTCCGGTATTGAGAAAATTGAGAAAGTTGATGAAATAAAATATGAAGAAGGAGATACAATGAAAACAAAAACTCTTTTATGGGCATGCGCGGCAGTGTTTTTCGCCGCAATGGGTGCAGGGTGTGTGAGTACGAACGAACATTCCGGGGGAATGACTAGTAGGCAAGCAAGAAAAGTAATGGCTGCCATTAACTATGATAGCGAATCTGGCGGTAACCTTGTTATTTCAAATTATTCCGGAGAAGATTTAGTATTTTTTGCTGGTAAAATCACCAGAAATAATATTCTCGGTGGAGTAAAAGCAGGCGGACAAAACAGAGCATTTGATATAAAAAAAAGTTTGCAGGGCCTTATTAATGGGAAAGGTGTTTTTATGGTTTACGGTGTCAGAGCAAGTACATACAGAAACTCGTTGGAATCCGGTGAAGCTGTTACGAAAGATGACATCGTTTTCTCACACACTGTGTGTTTTGATTTTTCCGATCGAGAATTTAAGCAATACATAAATGTAGATAGTATTTCCGGAAAAGGCGGTGCAAAAGAATTCATTAAATTAGAAAACCACACTCCGTATCCTGTCGAGCTCCGTCTAAATGGTCCTGATGCGGAGAAAATCCTTACCTTGTATCCGTATGAAACAGGTCGCAGATTTTATTTAGCTCCCGATCCTGACAATGAAGGTTATCAAATTTGGCCTACTTATCTCATTTACAATGCAAAAACAGGCGAAATGAGTAGTGTACAAGGAAAACCCAATGATACTAGAACTGTACTTCCTACAATTGACGGACAAACAGTAGATCCCTTTGTAGCGCCAAAAGAAAATTTATTTTCATCAAGCATTGCTTATCTAAGAATAACAAACGCTTACCGTGATGGTATAACATTAAAGCATGGAGTTAATACAAAAAAATCACAACTACAAAATGGCCTTATAAACTCCGGTAGAACAGAAACCTATGAATTCGCGGCAACTGAAGAGGGAAAACTTACTCCCGGACTTTCTATAAGACTTGGAAGAATGGGGGCGACTCTTCAATTCGGTGATAATTTGATATTGAAAGCCGGATATACATATGATGCTGATGTTTATGATGACAATGGTGTTGCGCGGTTAAAACTAAGTGCGCCTGTTAAGAGGGATATCGGTGCTACGGGAAGTGTACAGTTGCTTCTTGAATAATTTAGTTTTATTTATACGTTTGTGGTTACATAAAAACTGCAAACGTATACTTGTACAGGAGCATTATCGGATATGTCTCGGAGCTTGTGTTCGTTTTTGTTTTTACTTTTTCCTTTACTGTTATTCAGTGAAGATTATTATGTTAAAAATAATAGCGTTGAAAATAAAACAATTGAAGTAAATATTTTTAATAACTCAAGATTTGACATTGAAATTGTTAAAGAAGATTTTCTTTCCGAACCTATTTTTAAGATTAAACCGCTTGAAACCCGAAAACTTATTTGTAATGTTTCCAATGAAAAAATATATCTTTTTTATCGCTATTTAATACCGATTGGGGATGATTTTATATCATTAGATAACTTTGACTGGAGATTCCCAATTATTTCTAATAAAAATCAATCACTGAAAATTCCTGAAATTAAAGAGAATCCTGAAAAAGAAATATATTGCATTATAAAAAATAAATCAAATACTCCTATTTATTTGTGCCATTCGACTATAACATATAAATCAATAAAAAACAGTGAAATTATCTCGGTAGGCAGTTGTGAAGTTTTTTCATCAAAAAACTGTCATCTATTTTTATCAGGTGTTTTATTATCTATAAGTAATCAAGTATCATCATTTCCTTTGCCGAATAAAGATTTACAACCCGGTTTCGTCTATACCTACGTCTTCGACGGCAAAAAGGTTGTAAAAGAAGATGAACGTCCACTGCTTAAAATAGGTGAACCCTTGTGGAAGCAGAGCGGCGCGGATGGTGTTTCCGTTTCAAAAATAATGTCCGCTCCGGCGGGAGATATTTTTTATGCTGTCGGAAAAGTCCGAAAAAAGGATACGAACGGAAATCCGTATGATGCAGGCTTTGTGCAATGCGCCGATTGCAACGGCAAAGAGCGGTGGACTCATTGCTTTGACGAAACCGGCTGCGATGCTGCATTGTATGACGGAATCGTCTTAGATAACGGCGGATTATTGGCGGTAGGGTATACAATCGGAGAGGTTCAAAACGGACTTGTGCTGTTGTACTCACCGGACGGCGTTTTGCTGAATACGCAGAAAATACCGGCAAGTTCCGGCTTCGAAGCTGTTACTCCTTTTTCCGGCGGAAGCCTTTTACTCGCCGGATTTGATGATGAAAATCATCTCATTCTCGGAAAAGCTTCTATCGAAAAAAACGTAATCCGCTATGCGCCTTTCCCTGCGTCGCTGCCGCTTGCCGGAACCGAATACATTACAAGCGCACTCCCGCTTTACGATGCGCAATCAAAAACGCTTTTTATATGCTGCAATATGCTTGATACCGAAACCGAGCTGCCGTTGCTTGCTGCATTATTTGCCATTCCGGAAGACGGTAAGGCAAAACGAATTCCCTTGCAGCATGAACTTAAATCCGTTGCGGCTGTTAGGCAGGATGCAAGCGGCGCGCTGTATATCGGCGGAGAAAATGGAACTACAGCGAAATCAACGGCAATGATTGTAACGGTTGACGCTGCGCACAACCGGCAAAGCGCGTTTTATACCGGCGGTGCACCGTATGCGTATATTGCGGATATGCAGCTGAACGAAAAAAGCGGAGAGCTTCTCATCGCAGGAACCGAAAAAGCGGCGGACAGCGCTGGCAACGGCGGAATGCCGTTTTTCAAAAGCCTTGCTCTTTCTTCCGGCAACGTACTGTGGGAAGCGTCGTATCGAGATAAGCGGTACGAGCTTTTATCCTCTTTTATACCCTGTGCCGATTACGGTTTTATCGCTCAGTTTACCGCCGTTAATGAAGACGGTGAATATTCCCCGCCGCTTTGTACCGCCCGCCTCAGTGCAACGGGCAAAATTGCAAAGTAAAAGAAAGATATGCGGCAAAAAATTTCATAAAATTATAGATACGTTTTTAGGAGGTATATATGAAAAAACGGTTTTTATTGGCGGCCGTGCTAAGCGGCGTAGTGATCTCTGTGCTTTCCGCGCAGCAGTCTATCGAAACGGTATTGCGCAAGTTTGACGGAGCCATATCGCAAGCGGCGATCCCGAAAGCTCAAGTTTCAATCGGCTTTATTTCTTACGCGGAAACCGATACGAGCGGTACGGTAGTGCCGTGGATGCAGAGCGAAATAAAAAAGGCTGCGGCAAAAATGCGGCACATCAATCTGATACAGTCGAAAACGCTTATGCCGCAGGAACAGACCGGCATTGCAACCCGCGGCGCTTCTTTCGGAAAGCAGCGGACGATCGCTCCTAAGGATCGAAAGTATATCCTTACCGGCAGATATTATGAAAACAAAGCAGCGGGTATCGTCGAGCTGACCCTTGAGCTTTCAAGTACGGACGGAAAACTGCTTGCTTCGGAGACCGCTTCTATTCCAATGACGGAGATATCCGACAGAAACCTGACGCTCTATCCCGAAAACCTAGCGCAAGCGGAGGCTATCAAAGAAGAGTTTACGCAAGTAGCTGCAGAAGTCCAAAGCGTTCCCCCTGTCGCTGCAAACAAGATACCGCAGAAAAGCGGCTCAACAGCTGTCACAAACGAGGCGCTCCATCAGGGTTCCTCAACGTCGTCCGGCGCAGCAACAACCGGTACAATAGATGTTATTGCGGTGATGCTCGATCCGGAGAACAATCTTGTAGACATTCTGTACCCGAGAGATACGGTTAAATTTCTTGTCAGCACCGATAAAGACGCCTATATCGCTATTATTGGGATAGATGCAAAAGGTAATCAGTACTCGCTGCCGGTGAAAGACAACTTCTTAAAAGCCGATATGCCGCGCACATTCCCCGATGACGATGTAGACTATCAAGTGGTGGATGGAGTATTCGGTTCGGAACATCTTTTTATCTTTGCAGCCTCGACTCCCGAAGGACTACCTAAACCTATTAATGAGGGGGTATATCAATCTAATACTATCTTGAACGCCGCGCGCGGTATGGTTGCCGTTGCCAAGCGAAAGAAGTTGGAAACCGGCGTCTTTGTTATCCCGTATACGGTGATGAAAAAATAACATATCAGGGGGTGTTTTTCTTTTTTTCCCGATAAAAAGAAGAATATCTCCTACATACGTTTAAAAGGAGAACTAAAATGAATTATCTTAAAAAAATCTTATTCTGTATGCTGCTGCTTGCGCTTGGCGCTGCGGCGTTCGGTCAAAAAAATACACAAACGAAACGCTCCATCTCTTTTAAAGACGAAAAAGGTTCGTTGTCCATTAGAAATGATACAACAGCGGATGTGGTGATTTTTATCGGCAGAGTCGAAGGTAAAATCATTCTCGGAGGAATAAAAGGCGGCAGCGCGAGGTCGTTTGATATAAGTAAAATTCCATCCATTCCTCCGCGAGGAACATTTTTAATCCGTGCGGTAAATTATGAAACGGTAAAACATAATACGTTCATTATGGAAGACGATGTTGTTTATACGGGGCTTGTTACCTATAACTTAGGTGATAAAAACGATATGAGCCGGCTTATCATTCCGAGTATTATAGATACAGAACGACAATTTAGTATCTATGTAAGCAATGAGTCCGTAAACTATATCTTGGAATTACGGATAGATAGCCCTCAACAAGGGCACGTTGTTGCGGTGCTGCCGCCGCTTCAATGGAATAAACGTATCTATCTTTCTCCCAGAGATGACGGGCGCGCATACTCTTTTTATCCGGCATTCGTATATGTAAATCCCAAAACAGGTGACAAAATTTCGATAAATGGGAATGACTATAATAGGCAAAGATGTATTCCTCAAAAGATAGGTGAGGTTGGTATTCCGATGATATTTTCAGAGCCTTCAAAATCAAATGTTAAATACGATGCCGCATTTGTGAATTTGCAAAACAATACAGGTTGCGGTGTTGAATTTCATAATGCAAAAAATATTCTCACAAGCCAAAAAGGAATAGGTTTTACCATGCCGGGCAACACGAATGTATACGAAATCCAATCTTCAAACGGAGTAGAAGGACAGCTCTATACGGCATTATCACTTGAATTCGATGATTTTACAAAAAAAGCAATAGAGCCGTATAAATTCAAAGCCGGTTATGTATACGATCTGATTGTTACGGAAACGAACGGCACGTATCAGTACGATATTCATGAAACAGGACAGAAGACTCTTATTGGAGATATGCGGATTGAGCTTTTATTTGAGTAAAAGACAATGGTTTTTCGATATGCAACACAAAGCAATTAGGAATAAAGAGGAGTCCCATCAATGAAACACAAACACATTTTGATTATTGCACTTTTTGTTTTTTTCGTCTGCACGCTCGCTGCGGCACAGACGAGAAGGATTGAAGCAAAAAAGAAAACACAAGAAAGCAGCGGTTTTGCAATGAGTAATCCTGAGCTTGTGTTTAATGTGGGGCATTCGGGTTGGGGAGAATCTGTATGCTATAGTCCTGATAGAAAGTATGTTGTGAGCGGCTCTGAGGATAAAACAATTAAGATATGGGAAATAGAGACAGGTAGGTGTATAAGGACATTGGAGGAACATACGAGTAGTGTGACTTCCGTTGTGTATAGTCCTAATGGGAAGTACGTGGCAAGTGGCTCTGGGGATGGCACAATCAAACTATGGGAAGTATCAAGTGGTAGCTGTGTAAAAACATTGGAGGAACATACGAGTAGTGTGACTTCCGTTGTGTATAGTCCTAATGGTAGGTATGTGGTAAGCGGCTCTTTTGATGACACAATCAAGGTATGGGAAGTTACGACGGGAGTGTGCATAAAAACATTAATTGGACATACGGGTTCCGTATATTCTGTAGCCTATAGTCCTGATGGAAAGTATGTTGCAAGCGGCTCTAGAGACAAAACAATCAAGGTATGGGAAGCTGCGACGGGAGAGTGTATAAGGACATTGGAGGGACATACAGATACCGTATATGCTGTGTGTTATAGTCCTAATGGAAAGTATGTGGCGAGCGGTTCAAGTGACAAAACAATTAAGCTATGGGGAGTTGCGACGGGAGTGTGTATAAAGACATGTGAGGGACATACGGGTTCCGTATATTCTGTAGCCTATAGTCCCGATGGAAAATCTATTGCAAGTGGTTCTTTTGATGACACAATCAAACTATGGGAAGTAGCAAGTGGTAGCTGTGTAAAAACTTTAAAGGCAAAGACGGTTGTAACTTCTTTATCTTATAGTCCTGATGGTGCATATTTGGCAAGTAGTTTTTGGGACAATGAGATTAAACTATGGGATCTAGCGACTGAGGAATGTATAAAAACATTTGGGGGACACACAAACAGTGTATATTCTGTGTGTTATAGCCCTAATGGAAAGTATTTGGCTACTGGTTCTGCTGATGGAGTAAAGCTATGGAATGTTACAACAGGTGAGTACGTAAAAGAATTAATTGGGCAAGATGATGTTGTATACAGCTCAGATGGAAAGTATATAGCAAGTAGTAGCTCTCCGCATGTCGTTAACTTATCGGAAGTTGCAACAGGAGAATGTATAAAGAGATTTGAGGGACATACAGATTGGCTGAAATCTGTAGCTTATAGTCCTGATGGGAAATATATTGCGAGTGGTTCTAAAGACAAAACAATCAAGTTATGGAAAGTTGCAACAGGAGAGTGTGTAAAAACATTTGAGGGACATACAGATACCGTATATTCTGTAGCCTATAGTCCTGATGGAAAGTATGTTGCAAGTGGTTCTGAAGACGAGACAATCAATATTTGGGAAGTAGCAAGTGGTAAGTGTGTAAAAACATTGAATGGGCATACGAATGATGTACAATCTGTAAACTATAGTCCTGATGGGAAATATATTGTAAGTGGTTCTCTTGATGATACAATCAAAATATGGGAAGTAGCAAGCGGTAACTGTGTAAAAACATTGGAGGGACATACAGGCCCTGTAAAATATGTTTCCTATAGTCGTAATGGCACATATTTAGCTAGTGGCTCTTGGGATAGAACAATTAAGCTATGGAAAGTTGTAACAGGAGAATGTATAAAAACTTTGGCTGGTCATACAGACTGGGTTAACTCTGTATGTTACAGCCCTGACGGTACATATTTAGCGAGCGGCTCTAATGATGACACCATCAAATTCTGGGATGCCTCTACAGGTACGTTACTAGCCACTACATTCTGCCTAGATGGTGAAGAATGGCTCACATACACTCCCGAAGGATTTTTTGCAGGAAGTGAATGGGCAACAAAAAACTTGGTGCATATAGTGGATGGAATGAAGACTGTAGGTATAGACCAAATGTACGACTCCCTCTATCGCCCGGATTTAGTCTCCGCTAAATTGAGTGGTGAAGATATTTCAATCTATGCTAAAAGAGTAAACTTTGCTTCTCTTATGCAAACCGGCTCTGCTCCAATCACATCATTCTTAAATCTTGATGAAGAAATCACAAATAGAGATGTAACAATAGAATATTCCATTCAAAACACAGGTGGCGGAATAGGCGAGGTGAACCTCTTGCTGAATGGAAAGAATATTCGTCTAGCGGAAAACGTACCAAGCAAGAACGGGCAGACGCTATACTTTTCTCACACTGTTACCTTGCAAAATGGAAAGAATACACTTGAACTCTATGCAAAAAATGAAGCAGGCAAGGTGGAAAGTTTGCGTGCAAAGACAACACTCAACTGGCATGGCAACACAAGAAAGCCAAACCTATATTTGCTCACAGTTGCTGTCAATCAATATAGCGATCGTGGGCTTCAGCTAAAATATGCAGTGCCAGATGCCCAGATTATAACACAAGGTTTTTCAAGGCAGAAAAAATCGTTGTACCAAAACATCTTCACATTCAACCTTTTTGATGGAAATGTAACAAAAGAAGGCTTAAAGTCGATCTTCCAAGAGCTTTCAAAGAAAGTGGAAGCTGATGATGTTTTTGTCTTTTACATCGCAGGGCATGGAGTGACTTATGGTGAAGATGGAGACTACTACTATCTTCCTTCCAACTTTCTCTTTACGAGTTCACAAGCTATTCAAGAGCAAGGCATCTCTAAAAACGACCTCACTCGCTGTCTTTCTCTCATAAAAGCAGGAAAGACTCTCATTCTTATGGACACTTGCAATTCCGGCTCTTTCTTGGATGCTGGCAAAAGAGGTATGACGGAAAAAATGGCAGTTGACCGTCTCACTCGCTCCACAGGACACGCTACAATAGTGGCTTCATCCGATACTCAATCTGCAATGGAAGGCTATGAAGGTCATGGCATTTTCACCTATATCGTGGTGGAAGGACTGAATGGCAAGGCGGACGCAGATAGGGATGGGTTTATCACATTGCAAGAATTAAGTAGCTATGTTGAAGATGAAGTGCCTAAAAGGTCTTTCGATAAATGGGGGTATAAGCAGGTTCCAATGCGAGACTTACGAAAACAGGATTTCCCGCTATATACTTCCGGTAACCGGTAAAAAACAAACTGCAAAGAGCACAGAGTAAATTGGAAGAAGCTCTTCAGCATCCTCTTTTGAAATCTTTACAAAGGGGATGTCATTGCCGCCATGGATGGCGGTAAAGTAGTATCTATTATGGAAGAAAGGAGTTCCAAAATGAACCCTCTAAAAAAATTCTTGTTCTGTTGTATAGTCGTTGCGCTTACAGCTACGGTAGCCTTTGCACAAGAAGCAAAGAACGCCTTGCTGATTGCGAACGGTGACTATCCGGACGAGATAGGTGATTTACCTCAGCCTATTCCCGAAGCGGAAGAACTAAAGGCGGCATTGATGAGTATCGGTTTTGAGGTAACGCTTGTAAAAGATGCTGACAGGGATACAATGGAAGAAGCTCTTCAGCATTTTAAAGAAAAAACCGAAAAAGCCGGAGGCATTGCCTTTTTTCACTACGGCGGGCATGCCGTACAAGTTAATGGAATAAATTACCTAATACCGACCCACACGGATATTAAAAGTCAATCGAAAGTGCGTTTCCGATGTATTGAGCTTGATGAAATTATGGATAGTATGGGAGGAAAATCAAATGTCGTTATTCTCGATTCTTGCCGTAATAATCCGTTTGGAAACAGCAGAGGTGCAGAAAATCGCGGGCTTGCCGCTGTGAATAAAAAACCCGCTAACTCAATAATCATTTATTCGGCGGATTCAGGGCAAACGGCACAAGACGGTGTTTTTACACCGATTTTAACTAAAAAAATTATAGAGAAAGATAAGAGCATATACGATGTTTACAAAGAAGTGGCAAAAGAAGTAACTAAAGAAGTACAAGAAAAGACCGGCAATCCGCAAAGACCTGCTGTCTATATCCAGCTTGATGAAGGTGAAGATATTTTTCTTGCAGGACGAACCATCTCTGTTAAAATATTGACCGGTAGTCTCCTTATTAACAGTGAATTTGCAGGTATCGTGTTTATTGATGGTGAACAAAAAAGTGCTATTAAAGAAGACGGTTCGATATTAATAGAAAACCTGCAAACAGGTTCATACACAATAGAAGTCAAATCGGATATGAATAGCTTTAAAGAAAAGGTAAAAATAACTGCCGATAATACTACACCTATCAGCATAAGAACAGGCAGCATTAAACTGACAAGCGAAGTTTCGGGCAAAGTATATCTTAACGGCAAATACTATCAGGATATCGGCAGCTCCGGCGCCATACTTTTTGCAAGATTGCTTGAGGGAAATTATCATATTGAAGTCCGAACGGAATCACAAACATTTAAAAAAGAAGCAAAAGTACGTGTTGGAGAAATGACCGCTGTTGCCGTGTATAAACCGGAGGAGCCTGCGGTAAAACCTGCATCCCCAAAAACAGATACTTCTTCAGACAATGACAGTTTTTATGCTTTGGGTTACTACGGCTCATATAACTTAGGAATTTCGCCTGTTTATAAACAGTCTGGTGCTACCGCTACTTCTCAATCATCATCCGGCATCACAGATGAAAAACCGCTTCTTAATCATGGCTTTAGTGCCGGCATTACATGGGCACGATTTTATTTAGGCAGTGTTGTTGATTTTCAACTTTGTATGGGATATACATTTTATCATCATTCATTCGGAGACGATGAAAGTATTATACACCATGAATTTGATGTATTTGGATATAAAATAGGTTTTGGTTCTAACCGCATAAAATTTCATCTTATACCGGTGCAGCTATATTGTCATTGGGAAGAAGTTCGGTATGCTTCAATACGGAGAACTGAAAACACGACCGGAACAGCCCGTTTTGGAATTGCTCCCGGCTGTGATTTAGAATTTGTAATCAGTAATTATTTTTCAATGTATGCAGCGTATAACGGACGGATAATATTCTCCGATCCTATCGGAATCAAACATTCATGCAATATCGGCATAAATATTAACGTATTGAAAGTGAGGATATAAGGATGAAAAAAATTATTATTTTACTATTAGCAATAATTTTAAGTATCACGTTGTCGCTTGACCTTTTAATAAAATAAATTTATTATTATTACCATGGGTTTTTTGACGAGCCAACAGGTCAATAAATATTATGATTTTTTCCAGAAGACAGAGATAACTTTTACGAAAGAAGTTATCCAAGCGATGAATCTTAATGCGCAGCAATCATCGATACGCTGCGTCGGTGCCGAAGGAGGACCGTGGCCGTGCGTTATCAACTCTTCTTCAATGGTAGGCGCAAAGGTCATTGTGCCCCAGCATTGCGGAATATATGAAAAAATCAGCGATGGGATCACGGCAATTTCTCTGTGGTTCTCTTTTTCTCAAACGAATGGGAAAAACGATCTTTCATTTTTTGTTTCCGGGAAGGTTGTAAGCTGTACCCCATATACCGTAACGCCCGATTTGCTCTTACTCAATATTGAATATACACAGCGTGCTCCCGACGATTTAATTGAAAAACTGGGGCTTCTTGTCGATGCAAAAGCGAACACTACCAAACGCGGGGATGAACGCATTGAATTAAATGCGGAAGCGGTGCGAAAGCTCGCTTTAAGCAAAAAAGAAACGATTGTCTATATCGAAAACATACCCCGCCGCTGTATCGTGCGGGATATTTCATATTCCGGAGCAAAGTTTATTATGGCGGGGATTGCTCCGTTCTTGCTTAATAAAGATTGCGTATTAAAATTCGACTTTGATGATCCCACCGTCATTGTCGGGGTACGCGGTAAAATCATCAGAGCGGAGCTGGTTGAGTCACGAAAAGACCTCATTGCAGTCGCGATGGCATATAACGCGTCGACCGTGCCGCTTGCGTATAAAATACGGTTAACTCAATATTTTAATCAGCAGCGTAAAATCTACCCCTAATGCGATTTTCCACTACTCGCCTTTATAAAGCAATAGGATACACACAATATGGAAAACTCCGATAAGCAGCTCCTTTATATCAAAGTGCCTGATGAATATGCACTGGCGGCGAAAATTCCCGGATTTGATTCATCGATACCGCTTCCGCTCCTATTAACGGACGAAAATAATTTCAGCGCAGAAAGTATTTCCGAAGAAATGATTTTAGCCGGTATACTGAATGTATTCGCTTATGACAGGGATAATCAGCACATTGCTTATTATCGCGATATTTTTAAGCAGTTACGGCCGAATATCCTCGAAGAAATGACTAACGCTGCCATTTTAAAAATAAAAAACGCTGATTTCGATTTGGCGGAGCAATTGTTGTTTGCGCTTGAAGGGTTATTTCCCGAACACATACAGACAAAATTGAATATTGCCTTGCTGATGGATGAACGTTCCCGTTTTTATGAACAAGCCGGTGCGGAAGATTATGCCGACTACTATACCGATAAAGCGTTCCAGACCTATAAAGAGGTGCTGGCTGCCGAACCGCCGCTGCCCGAAGCCTTTTTTAATGCAGGCTTTTTCTTT
>ERZ772957.1886-NODE-1886-length-12737-cov-6.366898_pt1 | contig 12737 bp, 9 predicted proteins | sample MGYA00580682_ERZ772957 | MGnify/ENA primary metagenome ERZ772957 (study PRJEB29015, sample SAMEA2737921) | human oral metagenome | biome: human oral; feature: human-associated habitat; material: dental | place: China | collected 2025 ...
AGGCGCCTCCGGGCAAGCGCATGGGTCATGCAGGCGCGATCATCTCCGGCGGCAAGGGCACGGCAGCGGACAAGGTTGCAGCCCTCAACGCGGCGGGTATCCCCGTCGCCGACACCGTCGCTCACATCGGTGAGACGATGGTCAAGCTTCTCAAGGAGAAGGGTCTCTACGACAAGTGCCACACCTGCTGAGATAATTTACGGCATAACGAAGCCCCCGCATACGCGGGGGCTTTTTGTGTGCAGCGCAGCTTATAGGAAGCACTGATAAATTCAGCCATGCCATCTTGACGCACTTCATTTTATCAGCGATTCCTATACAGCTACCGCCAGTTTCGGCGCGGGTATCGTGCGTCCCTCAGCTTTTGCCGTTTCAATCCACGAAACGATCGCATCCGAAATATTGCGCAGAGCCTCCTCCTTCGTTTCTCCATCCGCCATACACCCCGGGAGTTCAAACACCTCAGCCAAGAAGCCTCCGCCATCCTCCACGGACAATGCAGAAATCGTCACCTGATATGCGTCAATATCAACCATCATACATACACTCCTTTATCTCTCCACAACCCGTTTATACAGCACCAATGCCCGTTTCACATAGATCGCCTTCAGCGGACAACGTTTCCCTCTCGAATCCACGGTCAGAATCTCCTGCAGACGCGGATGTGAAAACGTATAGTGATCTCCTTTCCCCGATCGACAAGTAAATCTGCCTACCTTCGTCATCAATTTTTCCAGCTCATCAAAAGTAACATCAGCAGGATTATTTTCTATTTTTTGGAGTAACTTTTCATAATGTCCCACCGGCTACACCTGCTTTCCCATACTATATATAATACCATTTCCCATTAAATTGTAAAGCTGTGCCATTCGCAATGCCAAAGAAAGCACCAATTCTGTTAATTTCTATAAATCAGGACGTTTGAACCTGTCATATATGACAGTTACAAAAATTCAAAGAATATGATACAGTAGGATTGATATAGGAATCGCTGATAAAATGAAGTCCGTCAGATTGGCGTAGATTTTTTCGTCCGAACAAGGAGACAAACCGGACGCATAGCAAGGGCTATGTGGAGGATTTGTCGACACAGTGCGGGCAAAAAAGATGCTTCAAGATGGCGTGGTTGAATTTATCAGTGCTTCCCTAAATACCAAACACGATCTTACAGACCCTTTCAACAAACTTTCAAGTTACTTTAATATCGTCAAAAGATATACCCGTTTAACGAGGTATTGCATAAAGATCCAACTCCACCGCAGCCTCAGCATGATTGCGCAGATAAAATTCATAGCCCCCCAAGGATTGCAGGTACTGCGGAATAGTTAGCAGATCCGTAAAATGATGGTACACAGCGCACACAATTCGCGGATGATAAGTTTCAATCAGATGGCGCGCCCCTTGCAGAATCGGCAGTTCTGCCCCCTCCACGTCAAGTTTCAAAAACGTCGGCGACACGTTCAGTCGAAATACTTCTTCATCAAGCGTTGTCGCAGGAACAAGAGTACCTCCATCCGTATCGATTCTACCAACCGTGCTTCCTGCGTCCACCTCAAAGCGGATTTCTCCACACTCGCTCCAGACGGCTTTAGGTATGACCTCCACATCGCAAAGTGCTTCCTTTTGAATCCGCGCCACAAGTGCGGCACGATTTTCCTGCGCTGGTTCAAACGCCAAAATTTTATCATAAGAACAGAATGCCTCCCGCATATAATGCGCGAAAGCCTCCACCGTATCCCCGGAAAATGCTCCACAATCAACGAAAACTTCGCCATCTCTCAGATGAATCAACGCTTTGTCAAAGTACTGATCTGGGTCACAAGGCTTAGCATAATGCCCATACATGCGCTGCATCAAATACGCATCCAGAGCCTCACGTGACAGATCATCCTGCAATACAGTCCGCAGAGAATCCAATTCTGCGCCATGTGCAATGAGAAAATCCTCCGTCAGAAGATGCAAATCCCCCGTCCCATCCCACAAACAGGTCGCACCAAGAAAATCATATGCAAAGACACGTGCCACACAGTGTCGATACGGGAATATCTGCTCCCATCGGAATCCGCAGAAACCGATTACGATATTGATTCTCTCTCCCTCCCTGCAAATCTGGGGCAAGTCCTCCAATGCAATACATTCATGGTGCGGATTATTTTGTTTTGCCTCCTGCAAATATGCACGATTTACGACGACCCCTGGGACAATGCCATGTTTTTCCAAAAAGCGCATGGTGAGCATAGCTGTTTTCCTGGCACCAAACACAAAAGTTTTTTGATCGTACAGACGACAATATTCCACCAGTTCCTGCAGTTTTTCCGCAAATGTCCTCATAAAGTAAATGCTCCCTATCTCACCCTATAGATCTATTGAAAAATCGAGCCTTTTTCATTATGGCGTACGACACGGGCAGGATTTCCCACGACAATAACACCGTCTCCCACGTCCTGATGAACCACTGCCCCCATACTGACAATCGTGTCATCTCCGATAACAAGCGTGTCCCGTATGGCAGCACCAAGACCGATGTACGTCTGCTGACCAATCTGCGTTTTACCGCCAACACTTACATTGGACGAGACTACGCTGTGCCGACCTACATACATATCGTGCCCGATTCCGACGTAATATTGAATCAACACGTTATCCTCCAAGACAGCGTCACACAGTATAGTCGACCAGCCCCGAACAATAACACCCGCCCCTATGCTCGCCGACGGGGAAATAACCGCCGTCGGATCAATTAGCTGTGCCAGCTGACAACTCTGCTCCATAAGGCGATCATAAATTTTCTTACGGCTGCGCGGCGTTCCGGTAGCAATAATAAACTCAATATTCCCTCTTCCCGTTTGCCATTCCGACAAGCGATGAACCTCCGCCCCATAGAATGTCTTTTCCTCGCAGACATCATCCACAAAGATGATCTTCTCCCATCGCTTTTCAATTTCGTTGATGCGAACCGCTAAATCATAGATTTCCTTCCCTAGGCTGCCCGCACAGTAAATTCCCAGAATCATTTGTTCACTGCCTTTTCTGTTCCTGCCCGCACCCACAGCGGATAGCGCGCGTATGTCGCCTTCTTGCCGGTCGGCAGGACTGCTTCGTGAGGGATCTGCCCGTCCGAACGGAATGCAACACCCTTGATCTTCTGCAGCATCTGTGTATCGGGGAATCGTCCCCCTTCCAACATCTGACCGACAAGGTCACCGCAGATAATCTCGCCCTCACCGATGACACAGACATCGACACCGGCACGGCAGAGGCAGTCCTCTGGATCAATCGTCGGATGCGGACCTCCTGCCACGATGGGGACATCGGGAAAGAGCTTCCTGCACTCTGCGACAACATCGACGAAGAAGTCCTTGTAATACGTCAGCGTCCGCAGCATGAGGAAATCCGGGCGGAACGACTGCACACGCGCGCGCAGCTCCTCCATCGTATCCACATCGACCCCCGTCTTGACAATCTCGCCGTAAATGCGATCACCGAATTTCTCATTCAGATACGATAGAATCGCCATCCCTCCGAGCGGCGGCTCGACAGCGTTGATTTCATTCGAGCGATCCGCCGAGAAGAAGTGACTCGCATCGAGGAAGAGAATGCGCAGCGCACCTTCCGCCGCTTTCTGCGTTCGCTTTGGATAGGTGATATGCGGCACATCCGCCTTCGGCATCCTCGATATATCGATTTCCTCACGCTTAATTTTAGCAAGGCGCAGTATATCGTCCAGTGTCTCAATGTGCGTCGGAAAAATCGTACGGTACTTATAGATCAGCTCTTCTTCGTTCATCACGGCAAGCTGATGATGAAGCACGTGGCGCAGTCGTTTCGGACTGAGTACATACCGATGGACAAAGCTGAGGCGCAGCTTGCGCGAGAAATCGGGGTCGAGCTTGATCGTCGGTGGAATGATGTGGTACGGCATCGTCAGCGATTCCTCGATTTCCTCCTTCGTCACGCCGTTCTCAAGTGCAACCTGTTCCAAACGCGAGTTCGGGAAGATGCGTACATTATGCAGATGCGCGAAATGCAGCCACTTCACAGCCATGATGAAATCGACGGTCGCCTGCGCCTCCTCCTCCGTCTCCGTCGGAAAGCCGTGCATCGCGTTGAGTCCGACGATAATCTGCGGGTATTTCTCAACGATGTAGGCAAGGTTCTCACGCAGACGATCAATCTGCAGATACTTTCCCATCATTTTCTGCAAACGCGGGGATGCGCTTTCCAGTGCAAGATTCATGCTCTTCGTGCCGCCCTCCACCATGAGGTCGATTGCTTCCTTGTCCAGCAGATCACCGCGCAGACCGCTTTGGAAATAGAAGTTCATATCCATCCCGGACGCGATCACCTTGCGGAAGAACGACTTAAACGCATTGACATTGACATTGAACGCATCGTCGATGAACTCACTCTTGCGAACACCCATATCATGCAGATACTTCACCTCATCGAACACACTCTCCACAGAGCGACGTCGATGCATGGGCGTCAGATTCTGCACATCGCAGTAGAAGCAGCGATAGGGACAACCGCGTGTCGCCTGCATTGTCATCTCATAACGAATACCGCTCTGCCCCACATATTGATGATATTTGCGATAGTCCACCAGACTGCGATCCCATCGCGGCAGTATATCCAGATCGCGGATCTGCTCCTGACGACCTGTTAGAATGATCTCCTTAGTCATGGAAAGCGCTCCCGAGAAAAAGCGCCTTGCGTTCCATTGTATTTAACACATCGCTATTGCGTCTCATCTAATCTTTCCTCTATTTCTTCCTCCAAAAATTATATTCTCATTATCCTCTAAAAGTCCTTAGTGGACAACCGCCGAACAGTTTACATTTATTTCACGTCATGTATCAAGCCCCGATGATATGCGATCTCAGGCAAAGCGCATATATTCTCGTTCATGGACTCCTGTATCAGATGGATGAGGCTTGATGCCGTATGCAGTTCCCGATGGGATTCTATCGGAAAGGCGACAATACCGCGCTCCAATTTCAACGTGGTTCTTTTATGGATCGGCTGTGCACGGTCAAACTGAATCCCCAGTGCTGCGCCCTGATAGTTTTCGAGCGTGTAAGACTGCGGTGCTCCATATAGGAGGCGCCGAAATGATTTCGTCAGATCCTTCCCGTAGAGAAAGGACAGTCCACGAATACGCATTGTCCCTGCGATGTGTTCATCGCTCGCCCTTTCCTCTCCATAGCGGAGAGAAATGCCAAGCGATCCGCCGTCTGCAAGCTGCGCTTTCACCCACTCCACATCAGAGTCCTTCCCTAGAACGCTGATGTCCGTAATCCCTGCCAACATAAAATAGGACAGCTGCAGGTAAACCGCCGGTTTATCATACAGAAGCGTGGATGCACTGATTCCCTGCGGATAATTCATCTCCAGCACGCCGTTCCAGCGCACATCAAAGCTCGCTATATTCCCTTCTAATATGCTCTCTATATCCGTATCCAGAAGGACGGACAGCTTGCCCAACAGCGAAACATCCGGGATCGCAAGCCCCCGCTCCCACTTTGATACAGCTTTGTCGCTGATGTGGAGGTAATCTGCAAGCGCCCGCTGCGTCATGCGATAGCGCTTCCGCAGAAATGCGATGCTGCGTCCGACCTTCATTGCATCCATACGACTCCTCGCTCTTCTCTATTCCTGTGCAACTTAATTTTACAACCTACATGAATTTATCAGTGATTCTTTAATAAGATATGAAAAACCCGAAGGATTCTGCACACCAGATCTCTCCGGCAAACCTTCCCTCGGGTTAAGCTTGAATACGATGTAACGAACCTTCTCCTGCCTTGCGCCACAAGCACGACGTCATGGCAAAGGTACAGTTCTCAAATCATTGATAATAATCTCCTGAAGAATACCATCCGGAAGCATACTGTCCCCCTCCTTTACATTATTCAGTCTATCCTTCAACATGTCAAAAATATACATGAGATAAACATCCCAATAATCATATGGTGTTAGTTTATCTTCTCGTTTTTTACACTTGGAGGAAACGTCTTCTTTTATGCGCTGAACCTCTTGTTCTGCTTCTTCTATTTTTTGTTGTATTGCCTGTTTTGTATTCTGGCAAAGCCCATGGGTGTCCGCCAGAAAGTCAGCCCACTTTTTCTTCTTCACAAGAGCGTCGCCAACATATCTTCTTTCGATCCATACAGCGAGTTCTTTCTTCCGTATTGCCCCCTCGTCTACTATTGTATTCCGTTGACCTGCCAAGCGCGCATAATACACCTCCGCAATTTGATGTTGAATCATTCGCTTCCCTTGATCTTTTCGATAAAACTCAAGTAATAAATCCTGCCATGCACAAATAATCTTTTTGTCATTCAACTGCGCTGCGGTTTCTATAAACTTCTCCAAGGAGGACACCAGACGATCCGCCAGATCAGATAGCGCTCCTAGCAGCAACGTATAATCCTCAACTCCTTCTATGCTCTTTTTCTGTATGCGCTCCAAAACCCACTGCCGATATGCACACGTATTCCCTCCCGTCCATTTCCCTTGATTATGAGCAACAACTGACCGCAACATTTGGGACTCCTCCACAATCGGTTGTATCTTCTTATAAATGTTGCGCAACGATGTAGATGAGGTATACTCTGCGACATTCTGCAGTTTATGTACGATACTTGCGTCAACGGTCACACGATAGAGATTCAGCACGCCCAGCAAAAATTTTGCATCCGCGCTAAACACGGGATACATACCGGTATCATACTCACAAAACAGAAATAGATGCCCCGCTATTTTCTTTACTTTTTCATTTAATGTTTCTGCTAAGGTATAGTCAAACAAAATAGTATCCTTCATCGCTCAGACTCTCCTTCACGACCTTCCTGTCGATAAGCAGAAAACCCTGCATATCCCAGCCCCAGCTCCAAATCGCTCAAAACAGCATTTTCTGCGGGACGCATACGCAACCCCAGATTTCTATTCGTAAACCGAACACCTCGTCGGATTGGCAACGATTCAAAGCAAATGTAGCCCTTGAACTGGTTATCCGAATCGAGAGAGATAACTTTTCCAGTATAACGTTTGGGTGTCCCATATTCATCGCAAACAAGATATGGTACACGCATACGTCGATAAGAAAAAATAGAAAACTCTTCCAAATCCCTCATGATATCCGCCGCATCACCATATTTGCCAAAAAGATGAATCTGCGCCAGAGCGCGCAACAATTCGACAATCGGTCGTAAGCCCCAGCGTTCCTTATCTCTTACACGACGATGATAATGGTCACAAATACAAGCAATGTCCTGCCACGCTGCCCGGTTTAGATATGTTGTCTTTGCCTCGCGCCCATCCTCCAAAAGAGAGCGATTATAATACATCCACGAAACACGCAGGAGGAAATACAATGCGTATGGATCATGTTCCACGCACGCTTGGTATTCTTCCCGTTTCATAAATTCCATAATACGTCGACACACGATCCGCTGATTTTCGCTAATAGAAAATGGACGTTCCAACAATGCCTTCACACCAAGTCCCGCTTCATCCAGTTCCTGCTGACAAACAAAACAAATGGCAGAAGCATTGTTTTTTGCAAGCATACTTTGAAACAACTTCACAAACGGATGTGTAGACTCCCCCTCTATGACATCTGCTATACAAATACGTTGTTCACGCGAATACGAAGCAATTCGTGCCAAATGCTTTCCCAACTCATCACTGTTTCCACCGCGATTTTGAATCTCTAACGAAGCGGCCTCATCAGCTATCAGCCGAACTTCACTCAGTCGCCGCAACATCTCTTCCTGATTGTTTTCTGCCTTACACTTTTGATATTCCTCTTCAAATACTTGAAACAATGCATTATAGGCATATCCATTCATTGGATCTGAACATATCGCCTCATAAAGGGATTGATAGAGTCCCAGATACGCATCTCCTCTGAGACACTCGATTTCTCGATCCGGATTGACAGCATATTGACGACAGAAACCAAGATACTCCTTCTTCACAACATTGAAGTTAGTATCACAAAGAGCGCGCTCCACGCGCATTGAGTTCATCTGTCCTTGCAGGAAAAAACGGCGGCTTTTGTTTGCACGGGAAGAGATAGACTCCATCTGTAGCAACGTTTCAATTTTTTTTGCTGTTTCCTTTGCCAGTAAAACAGCATCACGCAGCTTGAGCAGACGAGTGCAATAGCTTTTCTGCAAAACAGGCTCTTGTTCTTTTCCATGATGCAATTCGAAATCATCGAAATCTCGAAAAATCCGATTTCGATTTTTTCCATAGAACTCCCGTATAAATGTAATTTCAATGTGGGCAAACGTTCCTTCCGGATCAGGTACCATCTGCTCCGTACGCATATACCCCAGTTTTTGAATAATTTTTTCCAAATGCTTTAGCAGCCGTTGATGCACATCGTACTGAGCACCATCGCTCCAAAATGGCCCGTATTCTGTATTGGGGCCAATCATCCGCAATAGTTTCGGCAGTTCATGCGCGAGTACCGGATCTACAAAGCCATCGTTATTCCATGTACCGGCATAATAATCCAGCATCTCGCAGATAATATTGATTTGGGCTTCCTCAGATATATTTTTATTCCGAAGAAATAACACGGCTTCCAGCGAATTACGAAAGAAATAACTATGATCCTCTTTGGAATAGATGATATAGGAAAAATCATTCATCAAAACATTCATCAGTTCACGGTGGGACGAATCATATGATGTTTCCCCAATCGTTTTATCCTTACGGAACATAAAGTAAGCCAATCCATATGGCGTTCTCAGCTTAAATCGGCTAAATAGAGCAATACATATATTGAATTTATCCAAATCGTATCTTTCGTTCAAGTCTTCCTCAGCCTGATTCATCAGCAGATATTCTTCGTTTGTCAGATCTATTCCTGCTTCTTTCAGTGCGATCATCATATCCGACATCACAGGCTCAATCGACACCTGCTTTCCCGCAATAATATCTAATTGTGTTTTCACGTAACGTGCTATGTAGTCCTGTTCCCTCGTTAGACCGCGATCAAGCTGGGGCTGCAACGTGCGGATCAAGGAATAGAAACAATAAAATATATCATTGACCGAATCTCCTCCCCCACTATTGCGAACATCATATTCCATTGATGCCCACTTGCTTTCAAAAGCATCTTTATCCTGTAAAATAAATCTTCTTACTTTTTCTTTCAGTTTTGCCTTCTCCCCTGGCTCTATCGTACGGGTTGCAGAGACAAAATAATGTTTTCCATCAAAATACACATCACGTCCATTTCCCTCCTCCGCCTCATCCGAAGGAATCAGACGAAGCCCCCCATCTTTTGCACAGCGATACCAGACTGCTTCTGAATAGGAAGTCGTATGTTTATCACCCGATTTTTCATACGCCGTACATACCAAAACAAACCGACGTCCGCGATTACTCAGTTCCAACGCCAGATTATCCGCTTCTCTTGTGACATTTCGATAGGATGCGCTATCCCAAAGAATCAAGATACGCATATCGTTGTCGCCTTTTTGCTCGATTTTCGTCATCAATTCATCCAACAACTCAAATTCATCACTGCCAGATGAAAAGGTCAACGAATCATTTTTGATATAGATGACCGGATTCCGTTCTTCATTATAGATACGATATGCCAACGCACAGAGTTCAATGCTTTTGGAACTCCCCGGAGCCCCCTGTAGAATGACCGAGAGATCTTTCCCCTTTTTTTCTGGTACGCGGTGAAAGAATAACAACCTTCTAACCAACGCCACCAACGTATCCTCAAAATTCCGCTTAAGATAAAACTCCGTCTGTGGGAGATACCCATACCACTGTGGTTCTATACTCGAACGATGCAAAAAATTAAAAAACCACAATTCCTGTAACTTTTTCCCATAGGGAATAAACTGCCGTACTGTTTGCTCAGTCAGCAACTGCAAGAAATAAGAAGTTTTCTCCAAAAAGTCGGCTTCAATGAAGACATGTTGTTTTGCCTTAAAGAAAACATGTTTTGCCCCCCATATACGTTGTTCGTTCTCCTCCGACTGATCCTCCTCCTCATACGCATCCACAATCTCCGGCAACGACTCGTCAAACCACGCATTTCGTTTTTTTGCAATGTTCCGAAGTCTGTCATCATGGGCAACGGCTTGAAAAAAGAAAACTGCATCATGCTTATCAAAGAAACGAAGATAAAACTCAGCAGCAGGAAACTCTTGATCATCATCCCCATCATACCCAATGACAAGCATTTTCCCATTCTCTGCACGTATGCGATCAAGCAAGTATTCAAATATCTTGATAGCGTTTCTTTTTTTCAGGTCATTTATTGTTTCGGGGTCTTCCGGATCGATCTCCCCATATATCCCGGAGGAAGCACATTCATCCCCATAGATGTGTGTGATATAGAATTGATTGGGCGAAAAAACCCTGCCCTTTATGTCTTCTCGCTCCACACATGTTGTCACGTTCCGCTTCCCGGCCTCTTGAAAAATACGATCAAAGGAGAGATCTCTATGGCTCGTTATGACACACCCCCACGGAAGCCGACAAAAAGACTCCGATAGATCTTCTGGGGCAACGCCCTGACCAATATATAACGCCATACCGTATACGTCAAAATCACGCATGAGTTTGATATAGAGTTCATCACGCAGCTGTGTATCCATAAGACATTCTCCTTACTTACAATATTCTTCAAGAGGTAGGTTATACAACACTCAATCATCAAAAAAGAAAGAATCTATTTTATAATAGGACATATTGCAAACTCATGCAGTCGGGCAATATGTCCTTCTTCGTCCAAATCTATGGTGGTAATATGAGCGGATGAATCAATATCCGTTTTCAATGCGAATTCGTGACCCCACTGCTTCCCGCTCATAATCTCGCATTTGATGATATGGTCGCTGTGCGTAATGCGCGAACTCAAATAGGTAAAGACAGGCTCTCTGCTATGAATCGGCAGGGATATAAAAAGCTCTGATTTGACATCGCTCTCCAAAACGCAGTCGGGCAGCATTCCATAGTAAAATTCGATATCATCGAAATGCCCCTTTTCATAACAGCCCTGTATGATTTTCAGCCATTCGCGTTCACTGTGGACAGTCTGAATCGCATGGAGGTCATCATCCTCCCCCGGGCAGCGCCCCATGTTGACTGTGATCTGATAGGCTGCTTCTTTTTCCCCGGCATTTCTTATTTCAGCCATTTTTTTCTCATCGTCGAGTTTGACAAAGAGGATGGTATCTATCTTCCCTTCCTCATTTTGAGCAAGCGCAACGCAGTGTGAGCCAATCGGGAATTCATGTAAACTATCATCGGATGCTGTGCTTTCTATGCCCGAGACAACAGCAGGATAAGCACGGCAGTCCGACTCCTGTTCTCTCTGTTTTTTTGCGACATTTGAAAGATAATCGAGAACGGCAGTCTTCCCTATCGCAAGAACCTCACCGCTGCGCGCGACATAGCGGCAATCATCTGCGAGGACATTCGTTATGCGCGTAAAATCGCGGCAATCGACACAGCTGCGCAGGAGACGCGCCATGTGTTCCTGATCGTAGATTGCGCCTTTTTGGTATTTTCCGATGGCAACATCGCCAAGGATGGTACAAAGAGCCTTGACCACCCCGCCGGGACGCATGAATGCCTTCTCCTCCTCTTTGACGCTCTCCTTTGCATGCATGATTTCAAGTGTGCCGAATGACGTAGAGATAGTGGTGCAACAAAACTCCTTCATCTCTCCTTTTTCATCGCTGCATATGTGCGCAGACACTTTTTTGATGACCCCGACGGCGACACTGCCATTGATGATGCTGAATACATTATTTACAGCAAAGTGAACAGGTTTTCCCATAAGCTCTGTGAGTGGTTCCGATTCGTCATATGCCGCCTCATCCCGATAGTATGTAACATCCCCCGCCACCGCGATCACTTGAACAGTCAGCGTATCGTTGGGAAAGAAGTCGGGCACAACATCCGCATTGACAAGGTATATACGAATGTTCCCTTCCTGTGTCAGAGGATGCGTGAACGTCACCCATCGTTCCAGAACACTGTCACAGTCGTCACCTGCAAAGTGCTGACAGGTATCAGCGACGGCAAGCTGCCACATTTGATTGCCGCTCACATGACTGGTAAATCCCACCACATTGTATGACTGCTCCCCCGGAAGAAGGTGAAAATTCATTTCGACATCACCGATATTCTTCCATATGTACGCTCCATAATATCCATTGAAGGCCTCGCCTTTTTCGATAACATAGCGTGCAAGGCAGTTCATAAAGAAGTCGTCATTTTCTGTTAGACAGCCAAAGCCAAGTTCAGGAAGAAAATTCATGTCACTCACCTCACAAAATATTCATTATTCCCCTTCGTATCCTCTTGGATTCCAAATATTTTGATATAATGGAATTATAACACAGAACGACATATATTGCCTAATGATTTTTCATCTGCATATCAAAAAAGAGAATCCGCGCAGCTAATACGGCAGCGGATTCTCTCTGATATAAAGTTTACAGCGTATTTTCCAGCGTCGGATATCGGAAATCCGCTCCGATCAGTTCCACGGAATTGTGCTGACGATTGCCTGCACGGCTTCGATGGAGACAGGCTCCTCAAAGGAAAGGGAGAAGGTATAGCCGCCGCGCGACCAAAGTGCAAGGCTGACGCGTTTTTCCGTCCCCTTGACGCGGATATACTGACGTCCGACCTGCACGACCTGATTGACCTCATAGACCGTATTGTCGCCGCTGATGTCCGCATCG
>ERZ772957.1887-NODE-1887-length-12723-cov-5.516419_pt1 | contig 12723 bp, 9 predicted proteins | sample MGYA00580682_ERZ772957 | MGnify/ENA primary metagenome ERZ772957 (study PRJEB29015, sample SAMEA2737921) | human oral metagenome | biome: human oral; feature: human-associated habitat; material: dental | place: China | collected 2025 ...
CGCTTTAAGTCGGGCGCTATCGGCCTCGATCGGATAAGTGTGGGTGACGGCTTCGTAAAAGACATCCTCGTCCGTGCGGCCGGTGGCGTCAAGCGCAAAATCCGTCGGCATAGGCGGCGCGGGGAGGGTGGGCGGGAACCAGTCCGCGAGGGCGTCAATGCCGAACATTTGGCTGCACGTGCGCACGCAGACGGCCGTACCGTTGGCCTTTCCGTCGGCCGAATAACCGGCGATGTGGGGCGTGGCGATAAGCGCATTGCGGAGCAACGTGCGATCGATGTCGGGTTCGCCTTCCCACGTGTCGAGGATAAAGGCCGCGAGTCGGCCGCTCTGGACAGCGTCACGGAGGGCCGCGCTGTCGGCGACCGGTCCGCGGGAGGAGTTGATGAAGGCGGCGCCGCGACGCATCCGGTCGAAGAAACGAGCGTCGGCTAAGTGGCGCGTCGGATATGGGCCATCGGCCGTCAGCGGCGTGTGGCAGGTGACAATGTCACTCTGTCGGAGCAGTTCGTCGAGCGACGTGAAAGCGTCGCTGCCCTCGCGTTCCTCGCGGGGCGGATCGTTGAGCAAGACACGCATACCGAGCGCCAGCGCCGCGTCGGCCACGCCCCGCCCGACGTGCCCCACGCCGATAATGCCAAGCGTCGTGTCAGCAAGTCGCAGACCCCGTTGGCAGACGATGGTGACGAGTGCGGCGGCGATATATTGTCGGACAGAGGCGGCGTTGCAACCGGGCGCGTTCACCCAGCGGATGCCGGCGCGTCGGCAGTAATCCGTGTCGATATGGTCGTAACCGATAGTCGCGGTGACAATCAGGCGAACGCGACTGCCGGCGAGCAGCGACGCGTCGCAATGCGTGCGAGTGCGAGTGAAAAGCACATCCGCGTCGCGCACATCGTCAGCCGAGATCGCAGCGCCGGGCAAGTAGGCAATGTCAGCATACGGTTCCATCACACCCCGCAGAAAAGGGATCTTATCGTCAGCGATGATTCTCATCTTCTTGTTGAATGATTCATTGTCTATGATTATCGGGTACCCGGCCAGCTTGGCTGGCGCCCCTGGCGCCTTGACTTTCTTTTTCTCCTTTTCTTGTGTCAAGACAAGAAAAGGAGAAGTAGGGGGCGTTGCTCCCTCTCCCCCACCTTCTTTTCTTCCATCAAGGGAAGAAAAGAAGGCAAAAGAAGATCAAGGCGTCAGGGACGCCGGCCAAGTTTTCCGGGTACCTAGCCAAACTTCCCTTCCCCGGCAGGGGACGTCAGGGACGCCGGCCAATTTGGCCGGGTACGTTATGCACCTGCGGTGCAGCTGTTAGAGGGTAGAATCTACTTCTGACTACCCGGCCTTTAGGCCGTAACTACCGGGGGCAAAGCCCCCTGACTACCGCGCCCGAATGGGCGCATAACTACCTGCGGCCGACAGGCCGTTAGATAATCTCTTCTTTCATGATGCGCAACGCCAGCTCCGGATTGACGGCGCTCAGCAGCCCCATCGAGGCGAAGATGTAGCGCCGGTCTAACTTGTAGGACGGGTGCTGCGGTTTGGCGTAAGTGAAGTCGCTCGCGTCGGCCTTCGAACCCTCGAGGATGTAGTCCGGGTGCTCGCTGTGGATGATAGCGCCGCCGATACCGACCACGTAAGCCACATCGGCGAGGTCTTTTCCCGTCAGCGCGAACAACTGTCCGCACGGCGTGTAGACCGTCTGGTAGACGCCGCAATGACGCTCCACCGCGAGGCGTATGGCACCGCGTGCCAGCTCCTCCTCGATGCGTTGCTCCACGCTGCCCGACTCGGCCAAGGTGTCCGGATGCTCCGTGCAGCGGTGCACCCACGCCTCCACCTGATCGCGTCCGGCAGCAGCCGCATCGGCCACCGCGTCGAGATCCAGCTCATCGGCCAGCGACGACAGACTGTAACGCATGCCCAGATCGCCCTCCACCGTACGCTTGGCATACGGCTCTGGCAGACCCTTCGTCACTGCGCCGTCGATCGTCGGTTTACCGTCCGTCATCGAGTAGACGTCCGTCGTGGCGCCGCCAATGTCGATAGCCAGCAGATCGCCCACACCGGGCTCCTTGCGCGTGCCTTTGCTGAAGAGTTCGCAGCCGTTCATCACCGCCAGCGGCGTAGGGATGATGCGGTGCGGCGTCATTTCCTGCACACGCGTCAGCCCCTTGGCCTCGATGATGCGACTGATGAAGAGTTCCTTGATCTTCTCCTTCGCCGGCGCGATGTTGAGCCGATTAAACTCCGGCATCACATTGTCCGTGATCACATAGTTCTTGTTCGACGCCGCAAAGACCTCCTCCAGCTCGTACGAGGCCGACTTGTTGCCAGCCACGATGACGGAGAAGTTGCGATCGATGGCACAGAGGCGTCGGGCATTGGCCACGATCACCTCCTTGTTGCCGCCGTCTGTGCCACCGCAGAGCAGCACCAAGTCGGGGTCGATACGGTAGATCTCGTCTTGCTCCTGCTTCGAAATCTCGAAGGCGTACGTCTTCACCACCTTGGCGCCAGCGCTGGAGGCTGCCAGACGGGCCGCCTTGGATGTCAGCTCAGGCACCAGCCCTAATGCGACCATCTTCAGCCCGCCCGCAGCACTGCTGCAGCAGAGCAGCTCGTCGTACGCAAACGGTTCGCCGAGCGACTCTTCCAGCCGGGCCAGTGCGTTGCGGAAGCCCACACGCACGTCCGTGTCGATCGTGGTGAAGGCCGCAGCAGTGGCCACCACACAACCGCGATCAGCGTCGATGGCGCTCAATTTCGTGTACGTAGACCCGAAATCGACAGTTAGGTATTTCATCGTTGAATGTGAGAGTGTGTGGGGGAAGAATGCTTATTGAGCGGCCGCAGCGGCTTCGCGTGCTTCGAGGAGTGCTTGCAGGTCTTGGATCGTCGTCTCGATGGCTGTGCCCGGGGGATAAACCTTATTGAAGCCCATCGCCATGAAGCGCTTCTCAACGTCTTCAAAGTTCTGCTTACCCACCACGAGGTTGCCGCCAGCAAAGAGGGGGATGTCCTTCAGACCGGCCTCGTCACACTTCTCGCGCAGCCCGTTGCAGTCGATCTCGCCGTGCCCATAGAGCGACGAAACGAGGATGGCGTCTGCGTTAGTCTCCAACGCGGCTTCGATATACTCTTCCTGTGCCACCATCACGCCCAGGTTGACGACCTTGAAGCCGGCCTGCTGGAGCGCAAAGGCGATGATCTTATTGCCGACAGCATGCGCGTCAGCTCCGATCACTCCTGTTACGATAGTTTTTTGTTCCATTATTATTTGATTGAGGATGGGGCAAAGGAAAAGACTTTGCCATGAATAAAACAAGCCTGATCTGCGGATTTTTTAACGAGCTTACGATCTCGTCTAAACAGCATTTCGTGCGGTAACAAACCGACAGCAAAGGCCGCCTTTCAGTTTCGATCCGTTGAGGCCCTGCGAGGAGCCTCGTGGGCGCAAGGCCGCTGCGGAGCTTTCCAGTCTCTCGGCCGACCATCGCACAGCTGCCTGCACCCATCCAACTTCCGTTATTAGAATTTAGTTATTCACTTAGCTTTGCGCTCCCAAAATCAGGGGGAAGGGACACTCATAAGAGAGATACACAATAACAATACACACATCAATCACACACTCACAGAGAAAATCATGAGCAAAAAGAACTTCTTGCCATTCCTTGTAATGGCCGCCATTCTCATGGCACTCGCTTCCTGCTCGGGGAAGCTCAAGCCGCTTTCGGCGCAGTATATCCAGGCCGATCCGCAGCCCTTAGAGGTCGTCGGCGGACAAGTGCCCGTCACGATTAGTATCGCCTATCCCGCCAAGTGGTTCAAGAAAAACGCTACGCTGACCATCACGCCTGTGCTCCGCTATCCCGGTGGCGAAACGTGGGGAACGGCCTACACCTTCCAAGGCGAAAAGGTGCGCGCCAACAACCAAGTGGTTGCCTACGCAACGGGTGGCAACGTCACCATGAAGTCGTCTTTCAAGTATAAACCCGAGATGAAGCGATCGGAGCTTTACCTGACCTTCGACGTGAAGGTCGGCAACAAGTCGTCGCGGCTGCCTGACATCAAAATAGCCGACGGCGTCATCGCCACCTCTGCACTGGCTAACGCCGCCACGGCCAACCCCGCAGTGGGCGCTGACAAGTTCCAGCGCATCATCAAGGAGGCCTACGACGCCAACATCCTCTTCCTCATCCAGCAGGCCGAGCTCCGCTCCAATGAGTTGAGCAAGGGCGAACTGAAGGACTGGAAGGATCGCGTGAAGCAGGCTAACGACGCAGCCAACCAAAACGTCTCTGTCGAAGTCTCTGCTTACGCCTCACCTGACGGCGGACTCTCGCTCAACGAATCGCTGGCCGAGCGTCGCGAAGCCAACACCACCCGCTACCTGAAAGGCGAACTGAACAAACGCAAAATCGACGTCCCCGTCGGCGCACACTACACGGCGCAGGACTGGGAGGGCTTCAAGGAGCTCGTCTCGAAGTCGAACTTGCAAGACAAAGACCTCGTCCTCCGCGTCCTCTCCATGTACTCCGACCCCGAGCAGCGCGAGCGTGAGATCAAGAACATCTCCACCGTCTTCCGCTCGCTGGCCGACGAGATCCTGCCCAAGCTGCGCCGCTCACGCCTGACGGCCAACATCGAAATCATCGGTAAATCGGACGAGGAGATCAGCCGCCTGGCACAGTCAAACCCCAAAGCGCTCAACGTCGAGGAGCTGCTCTACGCCGCCACCCTGACCACGAACGACGTCGACCGTGAAGCGATCTACACCAAGGCCTCCGAGCTCTTCCCCAACGACTACCGCACTTGGAACAACATCGGTATGCAGCGCTACTACGCCGGCGACCTCCGCAAGGCCGAGGAACTCTTCAACAAGTCCAACAGCGTGCAGCAAAATAGCGCCGCCAACATCAACCTCGGCCTCCTGGCCCTCACCCGTGGCGAGCGCGACAAGGCGCAGCAGCTCATCGGCGGCGCCTCTGACGTGGCTGAGCTTGGCGAGGCCCTCGGCATGCTCTACCTCGAGCAGGGCGACTACGCCAAGGCCGTCAGCTCGTTCGGCGCAGCCAAGACGAACAACGCCGCCCTGGCCCAGATCCTCACCAAGGACTACAGCAAGGCCTCGCAGACCCTCAACGCCGTGACCCGCCCGGACGCAACGACGGACTACCTCAAGGCCATCGTCTCCGCCCGCACGAACGACGCTGCCGGCGTCATCAGCCACCTCAAGGCGGCCATCAGCAAGAAAAAATCCCTGGCCCGTGAGGCCGCTAACGACCTGGAGTTCGCTAAGTACGCCAAGGACGCAGCCTTCACGAGTCTCGTGCGATAGAAGAAGCAATTCATTAGAGACGGCCTCGGCCGATCTCGTTTTCGAAAGATTAGAGGCGGTGCGCACCCGTGAAGGGCCCGGCCGCCTCGCTTTTTTTCACCCCCTTTTTCTTCATGATTATGTCTGAAAACCCTCTCCCCAGGCCGTTGCTCGGTCGGTTTACGCCTAAAAACGGCGTCCCGGGCGCGTTGCTCGGTCGGTTCACGCCTAAAAACGGCGTCTCGGGCGCGTTGCTCGCTTGGTTTATGCCCAAAAACGGCGTCCCGGGCGCGTTGCTACATGGGTTTACGCCCAAATTCCGGGTGTTAGCCCCGATACTGAATGTGGCTGTTCTGGCCATCTGCTTGACTGCATGCGGCGGACAGGCGCGGATAGATAAAGAGGATCTGGCGGCCCGTGAGGCTGCGCGGCAATACGCTGACTCTGCGGCGTGGCAGACCATCGATCGGCCCGATTTCTCCATCCGCTATCCGAACGACTGGACGCTGCAGCCCGAGAGCGAGAGCGCCGTCTTTTATCTCTATGCCCCGGCGGAGAGCGATGCGGATCGTTTCCGTGAAAATGTATCGCTCGTCGTGGAGGTATTGCCCAATGGGAAATACGATGCCGATAGCTACGTCAAGGAGGCGATTAAACTCCTGCAAGGTCAGGTGACGGCGAACGAGCGCGTCGTCCGAGCCGGTCACGAGGCCCGTCGGCTGATCTATACGCAGCGCCCCGCATTAGACGTGGTAACGACGAACGATCTTTACGTGTGGGTGATCAACGGAAAGGCTTACCTGCTTGCGTTCAGTCGTGAGGAGGGAAACGAAGGCGATCAAGCTAATGCGGGTGAGCGCATCTTGCAAACCTTTGAGTTTAGATGAGTGTAGATCCCGATCCGAATCCTATACAAGAAACATTTCAGGGCTATCGCCTCAGAGCGGTAGCCCTGATTTTTTACTCTGTTGTTCCGTTGATTGTGATCAATACGCCCAATCTGTAACACGAAAGCGCTTTCGAATACGCTCAAAAGCATAATCGTGTAACTCGAAATAGCTTTCAATCGTGATCAAAGTTGTAAAATGCGGGTGGTTTTCGCTATTGATTATGACGCGATATGAAATCCATAAACATGTTTGTCCTTTTGATCGTGATCGGATAATGGACAAAGTAGGTGGATAGCTGTTTTGAATAAAGTGTAGGTATAGGAAATAAAGCGAGGTATATGATTGCGTGATGGAGGGATAAGGGAGCGAGTGGATGGCTGGTCAATTGCATTATAGATGAGAGATAAGACGCGTAACGAGTTAGGTGTACAGTAAAGAAGAAACGCCCCCACAGGCCGGATTTTGGCCCCAAACAGCCCGAAAAATGGACCGCAGACGCCGTTTTTGGCCGTGAACAGACCCAAAAACACACCTAAAGACACCGCTTGCAGCCCCGATGCGCCCTAACTTTGCGCCCGTACATTAGAATTTGACTCCAAACCCTATGCATTTACCTGCGCTTATTGTCGATTTGGTCGTTATTCTCATTGCTGCGGGCCTGACCACCCTGCTTTTCAAATGGCTCAAACAGCCGCTCGTGTTGGGCTACCTGCTGGCGGGTGTGCTGGCGGGGCCAGCCGTCAAGGTGCTGCCGACGGTGCGCGAAGTGTCTAGCATCGACACTTGGGGCGAGATCGGCGTCATCTTCCTACTCTTCAACCTCGGGCTCGACTTCAGCGTCAAGAAGCTGATGAAAGTCGGGGGCACAGCCACGGTGGGCGCCGCCACGGTGTTGATCGGCATGATGTTCGTCGGCTACATGGTTGGATCGGCCCTCGGGCTGGATCGGATGAACTGCATCTTCCTCGGCGCCATGCTGTCCATGTCGTCCACGACGATCATCTTCAAAGCCTTCGACGAGATGGGGCTGCGCAACCGACAGTTTACGGGCGTCGTCTTCGGGATCCTGATCGTGGAGGACATCTTCGCCGTGCTCATGCTCGTGCTGCTCTCCACGCTGGCCGTCAGCCGCTCGTTCGAGGGCGAGGAGCTGCTGATGAACATCGGCCGACTGGTGCTTTTCCTAGTGGGCTGCTTCGTGTTCGGCATCTATTTCATCCCCACGATCCTCAGGGCGATACGGAAATACCTGACCGACGAGATGCTGCTCATCGTCAGCATCGGGCTTTGCTTCGGGCTGGTGTATATCGCCAACGCGATGGGCTTCTCGTCGGCCCTGGGCGCCTTCATGATGGGCGCCATCCTGGCCGAAACGGTCGAGGCGGAGCATATCGAGGGGCTGGTCAAACCGGTGAAAGACCTCTTCGGGGCCATCTTCTTCGTCTCCGTGGGCATGCTGATCGACCTCGAGGTGTTGTGGGAATATAAGTGGTACGTGGCCATCCTCACGGCGGTCGTCATGGTCGGGCAGCTACTGTTCGGCACATGCGGCGTGCTGCTTTCGGGCCGACCACTGAAGACGGCCATCCAGAGCGGTTTCTCGCTGATGCAAATCGGTGAGTTCGCCTTCATCCTCGCCTCGCAAGGCATAGCGCTGAAGGTGATGCAGCCCTATATGTACCCCATCATCGTGGCCGTTTCCGTGGTCACCACCTTCTTCACGCCCTACATGATCCGCCTGGCCGATCCGGCTTATGCCCGCCTGGAGCGCGGCCTGCCCGCCAGCTGGATCCGCTTCTTGGACCGCTACGCATCGGGCTCGAACACCATCCGCCAGCAGAGCGAATGGCGACAGTTCCTGCGCGCCGTCAGTCGGTTTGTGGGCGTTTACTTGGCCGTGACGCTTGTGCTGCTCTTCGTCTGGCTGCAATTCGCTGTGCCGCTCATCTGCCGCCTGCTCCCTGGGCTCAACGGCCGACTGGTATCGCTTGTGGCGCTGCTCCTGCTGATGGCGCCACTGCTGCGGGCCATTATGATGAAGAAGAATCGCTCCGAGGCCTTCCAGCGGCTCTGGAGCGACAACAAATACAACCGCGGCCCGCTCGTTTCGCTCATTGCGCTGCGCATCGTTCTGGCGCTGGCGTTGGTGCATGTGCCTACGGCCATGCTGCTGCACACCAATCCGCTCTGGGAGGCCGCGATCACGGTGGGCGTTGTGCTCGTCATCCTGTTTTCGAAGGGCGTCCAGGCACGGTCGATCCTCATCGAGCAACATTTTGTCAGCAACCTCTCGGCGCGTGAGGCCGAGAAGGATCGGCGTGCACCCGTGCGGCGTGACTTTGCCAACCACCTTCTGGAGCGCGACCTCCACCTGACGGATATTGAGATCCGCCCCGACTCGCCCAGCGTAGGGCTAACGCTGAAAGAGCTGGACTTTCGTCGCAAGTGCAACGTGAACGTGGTGACCATCATCCGCGGCGGTCGGCGGATCAATATCCCCGGCGGTGAGGAGCGTCTCTACCCGTCGGACAAGGTGGTCGTGGTCGGTTCCGATGCCGACATCCAGCGCTTCCTGCAATACGTGAACGACCGCTACAACAAGGCCGCCGAGGCACGCCGTAAACAGAAGCGGAAGGAGATGAACATCGAGCAGTTCATCATCGTGGAGGGCTCGCGACTGGTGGGCCGCTCGATCCGTGAGTCCGGCATCCGCGACAAATCGCAGTGCCTCGTGATCGGTATCGAGCGCGGCGACACGTCGATCAAGAATCCGCCGCCCTCCACCGTCTTCGAGCCGGGCGACATCGTCTGGATCGTGGGCGAACACGAGAAGGCCATCCAGCTGAGCGAGGGCAAGACGTTGTGATGGCGAATTGTCTGTGATTAGATCGGCTCCCGATAGCCTCCCTTTGATTCATCCGAAGATTTCAAACCCATTTTATATTACACACATGATGAAAAGAACGAAAACTACTACTCGTCTCGGCCGTCGGCCGACGTGCCTCGTAGGGCTGCTTGTCCTACTGGCCCTCGTCACCCCTTCGGTGGCGCACGCGCAGCTTGGGCGCCCCACAGAGGCGCATGATCACGACCACGAAGGGCGGATTTTCGCCGGTGGTGCACTGACCTATTGGCGTAACACGAAGGAGCGAACGACCACCTTCGACTTTAGTCCCGAGATCGGCTATCTCTTCAACGACACATGGGGCACGGGCGTCCTGCTCGGCTATGAGCACGGGTCGGCAGGCGAAGGCCCTGCTCGCAGCGTAGAGAATGCCTTCAAGATCTCCCCTTTCGTGCGCTGCTACTACATGCATCGGGGGCCTTTCAACCTGTTCATGGACGGCGGCGCGGGAGTCAACTTTGCCGAGGAGCGCAAGGGCGGATCGGTGGAGCGTCGCAACGGCTTCGAGGTCGGTATCCGTCCCGGTGGCTGTATCGATCTGACCGAGGGACTGTGTCTCTGCCTCCGGTTCGGTTTTCTCGGCTACCGCAGTGGCTACTTTTCCGGCGAAGAGCCAGGCCTCGGGCACGACGGCTTCGGTATACGCTTCGATCCCGAAGAGCTAATGATCGGGTTGGAGCTGGAGTTCTGACCGTTTCGGCCTCAGTCTACAGACGCGAAAGGGGGTATGTCCAAATGAATGGACATACCCCCTTCTTCTGTGCTGTCGGACGCAGCGAGAGCGGGATCAGTGCGCGGCAATGACCTCGATCTCCACGAGACCGCCCTTCGGCAACTTGCACACGTCGATGGCCGACCGTGCGGGACAATCCATGCCGGCAAACTGCGCGGCGTAGACCTCGTTGACGACGGCGAAGTCGTTCATGTCGACCAGAAAGACGGTGGCCTTCACCACGTCTGCCAGCGTGTAGTCGGCTTCGGTGAGGATGGCGCGGAGGTTACGGAAGGCCTGTTCGGCCTGTTCGCGGACACCGCCCGGAACAAAGTCGCCCGTAGCCGGGTCGAGACCCAGCTGACCGGACACAAACAGCAGGTTGCCCGCCTCTACAGCCTGACTGTAGGGCCCAATGGCCGCGGGCGCTTGGTTGGTTGCAATTACTCTTTTCATTTCAGTATAGGGTTAGGGATGAATTTATGCCTGATTGACGGCACGAATCACAGCGTCCACCTCCTCGTCGGTGAGGGTAGGATACATCGGTAGGCTGAGGATCGCGTCGGCAAAGTCGTCTGTCGGGGTACGGGGCACGTCCTTGCATGGGCCGTGGTAGGCACGTTGTCTACGGATGGGAACAGGGTAGTGGATGAGTGTGCCGACACCCTCTCGTGCCAGTCGCTCGGAGAGTGCGGTGCGGTCCTTGGCCCGGACGACAAAGAGGTGGTAGTTCGGCAGACCGTACGCATGCTCCGTCAGACATTCCACAGCCGTCAGTCCAGCTCGGTAGCGTGCTGCGATGGTGCGCCTACGGACGTTCCAAGTGTCGAGGTGGCGCAGTTTGACGCGCAGGATGGCCGCCTGCATCTCGTCCAGTCGGCTGTTGATGCCTTCGTAGTCGTGATGATAGCGCACTGTCTGCCCGTAGTTGCGGAGCGAGCGTAGGCGTTCGGCTGTAGCGTCGTCGTTGGTCGTGATCGCGCCGCCGTCGCCATAGGCGCCGAGGTTCTTGGTGGGGTAAAAGGAGTAGGCGGCGCAGTCGCCCCAGCCTCCCGCCTTACGGTCGCGATAGGTCGTGCCTGCCGCTTGTGCACAGTCCTCCATCACCTTCAGGCCGTGCGCCCGTGCGATACGGAGGATGGCGTCCATGTCGCAGCTCTGCCCGTAGAGGTGGACGGGGACAATGCACTTGGTGCGTGGGGTGATCTGTGCCTCGATGAGGCGTTCGTCCAGGAGACCATCCTCCGGACGGACGTCGACGACGACGGGGGTTGCGCCGGCTTGTACGATGCCGGTGACGGTGGCGAAGGCGGTCATGTCGGTGGTGATCACCTCGTCGCCGGGGCCAATATCCATGCCGCGCAAGGCCAGAGCGATGGCCTCGGTACCGTTGGCGACGCCCACACAATGGCGGACGCCGAGGTAGTCGGCAAACTCACGTTCGAAGGCCTCGCCTTCTTTCCCGAGGATGTACCAGCCGGAGTCGAGCACACGGCGCAGGGCCGCGTCGATCTCGGTGCGGATAGCCTCGTATTCGCGCTTGAATTCGTTGAATAGGATCATATTATCAGAATCGTTATCGGCCTTTGGCCGTAATTAGAGAATTGTTCTATGTCGGAGCGGCCCATCTGTCCGCCGGTTGTTTCTATTAATTGGCAAGGCTCAGTATCACTTTGCCCGCAGAGCCGCCTTGAGCCACCTTGGCCAGTGCCTCGTTGGCTTGCTCAAAAGCAAAGACTTTATCAATCGAGGGACGGATGCCTTGCTTTTCAATCAAGTGTGCCACTTCGGTAAGCTGTCTGCCGTTAGCCTCTACGAATAGGAATTCATATGTTGCATTCCGTGCCCGTGCCTCCCGATCTAAGCGGTGCGCAACGAGCGAGAAGAGGCTTTGTTTCCACCATGGCAACCCGAAGCGTTTGGCAAAGCGCCCATTGGGCAGTCCTCGTAAGGAGACAATCATGCCTCCCGCCTTGAGCAGTTGGATCTGTTTGCTCAGCTCCTTACCGCCGACACTGTCTAAGACATAGTCCACGGGCGACAGCTCCTTGAGGTAATCCTCTTGCCGATAGTCCAAGTATCGGTCGGCACCAAGCGCCAGTACCCGTTCGCGGCTCGCTTTGTTCCCATTGGTGTAAACAACAAGTCCGCGTGCCTTGGCTAAAGGGATAGCCATGGCGCCGAGGCCGCCAGATCCGCCGGAAATGAAGATGTGCTCGCCTGCCTTGGGTGCCATCAACTCTAATGCTTGGTAGGCTGTAAGTGCCGTAAGCGGGATGCTTGCTGCTTCGATAAAATCAAGCCCCTGCGGCATGTGAGCTACGGCAACAGCAGGAACGGCGACGTACTCGGCAAAGGCGCCGATCTGGTCAGTCGGGAGGCGTGTAAAAACCCTATCTCCAACGGAGAGGTCGTGCACCTCAGGCCCTGTTTCGGCCACGATGCCCGAGCATTCATTTCCCATAGTCAAGGGAAATCGATAGGGCGTTACGAGTTTGACTTCACCCCGAGTTATCAAGTTGTCGAGAGGATTTACCCCGGCGGCCTTGACCTCGATCAATACTTCATTGGGACGGATACGAGGCCGGTCAATCTCTACTTTTTGGAGTCTTATATCGGTTGAATTGTACTTGAATAGCTGAAACGCTTTCATCTTATCGGGTGTTTATGATCTGTTTGCCGTACACACGGGTTGTCAAAAGAGATGGGGCCTTCTTATGGTTAGTATCGCCGAGGCAGGGTCTGCCAAGCACCTCTGATCCGAGGGGAATGTCTTCTTTTTCTACTCTATCGCCCATGATAGCCTCGGCAGAATGTCTGCCGGCGTTACCACACCCCATGAGGGCCTCGGCAGAATGTCTGCCGGCGTCATCACACCCCATGATAGCCTCGGCAGAAT
>ERZ772957.1892-NODE-1892-length-12704-cov-16.012886_pt1 | contig 12704 bp, 21 predicted proteins | sample MGYA00580682_ERZ772957 | MGnify/ENA primary metagenome ERZ772957 (study PRJEB29015, sample SAMEA2737921) | human oral metagenome | biome: human oral; feature: human-associated habitat; material: dental | place: China | collected 2025 ...
ATAGGCATGTCACAAACAGTCACATGGATCTAGGTCATCCGCAAATCCTATATAATGTCCGTAAATGACCGATTTAGATTAAGGAGTCAGAGTCATGTTAAACAAACTTAAGGAAAAGGAAGAGTGACATGAAAGTATCCTGGGGTTGGATTGTCGTCGGACTTGTTATGATTGCTAGTTTACTGTATGTGACATACTATCACCATCATGCGATTGTCGCACGGCTTGTGGATATACTTGAGTGAGCGCGTTTTATACCTCGCTTTGCCGGAACTCAAAACCACCGATAGAAGACAGTCGAAGGAGTAAAGAAATGATCATGTTTATTGCCAGCGGCATCTCTTTAATCGCAATGATTATTGTCGCATTCTACATCTCTAATACAGATAGGTTCAGTGAGCGCGCAAAAGCGGTCATACTCCCGAATTACTTCATTGCTATCGCGATCATACTTATCATGTTTACCTTATCTCTCCGGGATGTGCTCGAAGTATGACATGTTTTCTTATTCGGAACGATCGCAAGTGCCCAAAAATGACCGATAGTCAACAGATGAAGTAGAAAGATCGGAGAAGCAGTATGACGTTCGAAACCATAACACTCACCTTCAGGCAGAAGGTGCTTCTCGATCGCGCGATCGAGAATGAAATCGCCAACCTTCGCGGTGACGCAAAAGACTTAGGCCTATTAACCAAGGAGCTAGGTGACGAGTACGAGGATCTCCTGAAACTCATCACCGCCTGCCGCTCCTTCCGGGTCGAGCCCCCAGCACCCGAGGAGCTCGTCGACAAGGAACAGATCATCCTCGAAGACAATATCTGACTAATGGAGGCGTTCAGAAGTGACCGACTTAGATTAAGGAGAAATTATGTGTGCCGAACGTCGAGGCCTTGACCGGTTCGCTAGAGACTTCACCTTAGGATACCTAATGATGATGCTCCTGGTGTTGTTCATCGTTGCTGCCACGATCGCTAAAGCATTCGGGTATGCAGTAGCGGACGTTTGGATGATGAATATCGTCTACACCACTGTGGCGGCCGTTTTGGTCGTAGCAATACACGCGGTTCTTTCCCTGCGCCCTAGATTAGAGTGGTACTCTGTTCCTGCGAAGTATAGGATTGCACTTATTGCTTCATATGCAATAGTTCCCGCATTGTTCATTTCATTGATTCAGCTATACGGGGTGAGATCGATTGGGTCTGTAGTGCTCCTTCCGATCCCTGCGCTCGCCACAATATTCTTGATGATGTTTTATTCGGAGCTGACTGACGATCATGACACGGATGTCAATCGTAAGTGACCAAAAGTGACCGATTTAGAGATAATAGGGAGGAAATATCGTGCATGATCGATTTGATAAACAGTTCACCCTAGTTGCCACCACGATGACATCCGCATGTATTCTCAAATTAGGTGCCCTAGTTGCGATAGAAGTGGGGTATTCAACGGCGGGACCATGGATGGATGACATTGGCTCAGTCGTCATTGCCGCTTTCCTTGTATCTGGGATACGTTCTATTACTCGCAATTTTCAGAGAATGAAATGGGAGAGTGTTCCCGTGAGAATCAAGGCCACACTTATCGTCTACTACATTGTAGTTGTCGCAGGAACTATCGCTTCAATACTCGGCTATGCAGCCCGATTACTCTCTTCGGTAACAATGATTCTCTCCGCAGTGTTCTTCACGATGGTTGCAATGGCGAGTTTCACTCCGCAAACTGACGTAGATTACGACAGCGCCGTCCTGAAGTGACAATTTATGGAGTGTGTAATGATGGCTAAAAAATTCATTAGAATAGTGGCAGACTTCTTTAAAAAGCGAACAAATCAACAAAGAGAGAAAGATGCAGAAATATATATCGAACATTTTAGCTACCACATTGAAATCAAAAGCGATGGAAAGCGAACCTATATTAGACATCTATGTGCAGACGATGTTTTTCGTGGACATGTTTTAGGCAAGTATGTAGTGCGAGTGGAGGCATCTTCACTGAGTGACCTTGAAGTGCGTACACGGGCCTACATCAGCAATGTTGTATCTAAAGGTGGAAGGGCATTCGTCGTGAAAGGAGTAGGCGTAGAGCGTATCCGTGAGATAGAAACTCATTTACTTACCAGTGCTATACATGGACTACAGAGTGAGACGTCCTGACTACGCGTCCAAAGGTGACCGATTTTGGACGCCGCCCAGGCCGCCGGCAACACGCCGACGCCGCAGTGTCCAGAACCCGCGTCCAAAACTAGTCCTCACATAAATGCCTACCCAGAACGGACTACGACCATGCTGAAGTACCTGTGCCGGGCGATAGTCGCCGTCATCCTCCTAGGCGCACTCACCTACAACGCCGCCGGTTTAATGCGGTTCCTGGAGAGAGTTCTGTCCGCTCCCCCTTACCAGCAGGCGGCAGGGATCATCTTCGTCGCTGTGATCGTGCTGCTCGGCAGCATCTTCTGGAACTGTGCAGCAATGGTGGTGGGCAACGACGGCCCACCTATCGCATCAATACCGCTAGGTGTTCGCCTGGGAGCCGGCACCACGAGTGACCTGGAGCGCTGGGCCGAGATCCACAAGAACAAGGGCGAGTCCACAAAGGACGCCGTCAAACGGCTAGAGCCACTCTGGAACCAGCGTGAGCTCGGCGAAGACATCTCCATCACGCAGCGCCGCCGCCACGAAGCCGCCCATGCCGTCATTACCTACGCGCTGGGAGGCACCGTCAAGTCCGCCGACGTCCACCAGCAAGGCAACGTGGGCGGAAATGTTGAGTACTTCCCTCCGATCCCGTCCTCCGGTCCGGCGCACACCATGTGGGTGCGTCTCCAGATCACCGTCGCCGGCGCAGCCCAGGACACCATCGACGGCATCCTCAACGCCGGCTCCAGCACCGACATCGACAAGGCCCTATGGCAGGCCGTCACACTCACCGCAGCCGCCTGGACCCCCGATGGCTACACCGGACCGCTCAACCCCAGTGACCTCATCACCTACGCCCTCGAGACCAACAAACAGCTCCTGGCAGAGCGTCAGCACGCCGTCGCAGCCATTGAGACGGCGCTGACCGACAAGGACAAGCTCACCGGCGTCGAAGTCCACCGAATCCTCAACAACCTCAACACCCCAGCCCTGAAGCTAGCTGTAGAGGCAACCGGCTGACCGGGTGTGCGCGCACGCTCCACGACTCACATGACGGCCACCCATCAAGAGGAGCCGGCCACCAGACAACAACCAGTAGGAACTAGAAGGAGTTGGCTATGACCCAGTCCACGACACTCGCCCTGCGCGACGACGCCCGCTTGGAAGAGAACCTTCAGTGGCTCATGAGAGTTGCTGCGCTCGACGAGGACTACATCGCTACCTGGCCCATGAAGGCCTGGCAGCAGTGGTCCAGGCTCATGGACACACCCCACGGTGAGCCCTGTCCCGTGACCCCTGAGTGGATGTGGCCCCTCACCGCGGACCGTTCCATAGCAAGGACAGCGCCGTACCCCAGTCTCGGGTTGGTCTTCTCCTCCCACGACTGGTTCAAGGAGAACCAGCTTCACCCTGACCTGCACCTCGACGTCGACGCCGCACCCAGCCCGCCGATGCCTGGACTCATCGAGCTCCACCAGGCGTGGCAGCAGGCCACCACCTGGGGACTGCACCCCGCCGTCCTGCTCGACCTCACCCCCGATGCTCCCTGGGGAAGCGCTGTCAAGGCCTGCATCGGAGCCATCGCTGTCTTCGACGCTACTCCCGAGCAGATCACACAGCTCACAACCTACCTCGGGAGCGACCGCCTCCGCGCGCCCGCTCCGGCCGGCTTCTGGGAGTCCAACGCCCCCACACCCGACGCAACTATCACCGAATGGAACTGGGACTTCTCATAAACCCGGAGGAACCAAGAAAGGCTCATAATCATGGAGACTAACCCCAAGAAGCCCGAAACCAGATTAAGTTTGACTCAAGTAGCATTCTGTATGGCACTCATCCTCGCGGCGATGTTAATTGCACTCAGTTCATCGTCGGATACAATCAAATTGCTTATGGTGGCGGGAGCTGGGGCGACATTGTTTATTATTACCCAAGTGAGTAATCGCCGTACAGTCAGGTGGCTCAAAAGCGTCTCGGGCGGTATTCCTCGTCGACGTCTCAGAGTGTGCATTTCTGGTCTTGATGTTGATGAGCCGAAAGTGTCTATTAGTCTTCCTCGTTTCGACCAAAGGATCGGAAAAACAGTCACCCGCGATACTGTCACTTCAGTTCCTAACAGTCCCGCAGCTCTGGCGGCCATCCGGGTAGTTGCAAACATGGGAAGAACGTCTCCGCAGCGACTGAAGTATCACGATGGGGAAGTCATCGTCGATCTTGTAGCTCTCGAACTTAGTAACTCAGAGATCGAAGCCTGGAGAGAACTGAACAAGACCTACGATCAGTTAGTCCAGGAGGTAGCGGACGGATATACAAGTGAAGGAAATTCGCTCAGGGAGACAGTTCTCAACAAGCTTGAAAGCTACGCCACCGAAACCATGGAGGAGAGTCGGTCATGAAAGAAACAATCAAGGATCAGGCGTCACTCAATCTACACTACGACGAAGCGATTCGCTGGCGCAGGATCTTAATCCTGTTAATAATTCTCACCGTACTCGTGACTATGGGTTTCAGTGTCGGTAACATGATGCTCTGGACTGTCATTGCGTTCATGTTGGGAGCAGCTGCTATAGTCGCATGCAGTGTCAAACTCAATGCCTACTATGATGCTATCGACAAATGGTGCGAAAGTGTTTCCGGTGGAACGGGTTATAGGCAAATCAAGGTGATAGTAACTGATCTGAGTGACGGCAGCATACCTAAGGTTGGGTTTTATATCAGCAGTTCCAATAAGCTCGATACGTCTCCTATTTTTCCGCGAGCCGGGACGCCGGCAACCAAGAGCGCTGCGGAATGGGTTGCTCAGTGGCAGGCAGTAGCACCCGAACAAGTACACTGTCGCGACGGCCGGATTATCGCGGATATACGTGTCATTGACCTGGATGACGCAGACCTTCCCAGGTGGGCGCAACTCAACCAGATCGTCAAGACCGCACGCAAGGAAGTGGTCGACGGAATGAACAGAGACGGAGTGACAGACAAGGAAAAAATGCTCAAGAATCTGAAAACATACGCAGCCAGCAACGACGGAAAGGTCAGGTCATGAACTCATCGATTTTCACCTGGAAGGAAACCATTGCTATGGGAATGATCTGCGTGGCAGTCGCATCCCTGGCCCTGTCGCCTAATGAGCAACTGTTTCCGTTGCTTATTTTGACGGCTATCGCACTTATTACTGTCGCAGCGCTCATAGTGAGCAAGCGTCGACGTAAATCAGCAGACGGTTACAAGCGTCAGCGTATTGAGCTGCGTCTGACAGGCCTCAACAAGATCGAGGACGGTGGGTTGTGTCTTGCGGTCCGCACGATCGAAGGCACCCGCTCGTTCGACGAGCTGTCCACCCTCTGTCCACCAGCGGGAAGCATCGCCACCAGGGAAGCTGCACAGTGGGCCGCCAGCTACATGGAGAAGCACCCGGAGCGTGGTACCTACCAGGCAGGTGCACTCATCATTGACGTCAGCGCATCCGACTACACCAATGACGATCCGCGTGACTGGGTCACACTGAACCGCGTCGTTGACCGGGTCATCGGAGAGGTAGCCCGCCAGCAACCAGCGATCACCGCGGGCACGCTTGCGATTCAACCCGCCAAAGACATCCAAGCGCGCCTGGCGTCCTACGCCCGCTCAAACCCCGCAGCCGAGGAGGCTACACGATGAGTTCAAACAACATCCCAAGAAGGACGCTCCAGTGGGCGCGGAAATTGATGAAAATGATCACGGTTTCGGCCGTGATGGTACTGTTGGCGCATGTAATTGTCGTCCCATACCTGATCAAACCGTTTTACATCATGCTTGTCTCAGACCCCAATAAATTGACAATGTTCGATGTTTTAAAGTCGTTGCCGCTTATCGTTGGTGCCACGATAGGTGTGACATTCATAATTATGGTTTTCATCTCATGGCTGCTTGGTAGAAGAATGAGCGGATGGGTTCCCATTTGCACTCTATTGACAGGACTCAGCGTCATTGCGTCAATTCATGGAACAGGACTCCAGGCTCAATTGCAACTTCCATTCGGACTGTGTCTGATCTCATGGGCTGCTATAGAATTGCAGTTCAGTGTGACCTACGTTTATATTGATCTTGATTCTGTTCGATTTCGAAGTGACGCGGCTGGCAGTCACTAGGAAGCACATTCGCACACTAGGAAATGAGACTTAATCATGATCAATGCACTCAATACAATGTTGTCGCCAGTTAAACCTTACGGGACTCTGATCATCTTCCCTACACTAGCGGGATTAGGTGCCTGGATCCTCTACGATACCCACAGCAGAATCATGTCGCCGTCACAATTCGATATGTCTATCTGGGATACCATTGAACTTTACATCGCCTTGATGCTGACGGCTGCTCTGCTCCTTGCGATGTTGTTGACGCCTGTGATTCTGTTAAGTATGCTCGTCGTCAGATCACTCGACATCAACATTTCCGGCATGGTTAGGCGCTTGAAGAGCCTCCCGGCGCGCCTGGTGTCCTACGCCCGTTCTAACTCCGCTGACGGGGAGACCTCATGATGATCTCAAGAGATGTCCGCGCAGTGCTGCTCCGCTGGGTGTGGTGGCTGGTGAGGACGATCGCGGCCACTGCTGTGGCCACGTACGCGGTACGCATAATGATCATCCCGTTTCTTATCGAGCCCGTCCTCGGCATAACCAGTTACGGGATGTACTCCAAGCTACTATATGGCGGTATCGCATTTTTCTTCGGAGCATTCATAGTATTCTCGTTGGTTCGGGTTCTGCTTGTTGAAGAAGTGGGCGCAAGTGGCTCCCTGAAGCTGAACGGGTGGATCGCTACGTCGATGTGCCTCACCAGCGTCGGAGTTTTTGCAACCAGACGGGGAACAGAATCTACGTCGAGCATGTTAGCACTGACTCTCCTATTATTTAGTGCGATCATCCTCTTCTTCATCATCGGCACCGCCGACAGACAGGGCGCCCCTATCGGCGGCGCGTCATGGCGAGTAAGGAGCAAGTAGTGTCTAGGTCTTTGCGAATGGGGGTCGTGGTCGACTACCAGAACGTGCACCTTGTGGCGGCTGATCTGTTCATGCCAGGCCGGCCGGCGTGGAAAGCATTGATCGATCCGTACCGGTTCGCCTGCCAGCTCGCCCTGGCCAGGGCGTCCACAAACAAGCAGGACGATCGTGTCGCCGAGGTCGCCAGGGTGGAGGTTTTTCGGGGGCAACCGATCGTGGAGGACGACCCCGTCACCCACCAGCGCAACCTGGAGCAGGCCCAGCGGTGGATCCGTGGCCACGCCACCACCGTGGGTGTAAACCTGCACCCCCTGACCTACGACTGGGACTACCGGGGCGACCGCATGGTCCCGGTCCGGCAGACGCGTCGGGAGAAGGGCGTCGACGTGCTGTGCGCTCTGACTCTGGTCGACATGGCCCGCTCCGGCCTGTACGACGTCGTGGTGCTGGCGTCCTGGGACCGGGACCTGGCTCCCGCTCTGGACCACGCAGACCGCGCCGGCCGCGCCAAGGTCGAGGCCGCCAAGTGGCACAGCCCCAGTCAGCCTGACTCTGACGGCTTCCTGCGCACCACGAGGAGGCTGTGGACCACCCCCATGACCAAGGATCACTTCCAGGCCAGTCTCGACCCCCGCTCCATCGATGACCTCCAGCTCCACCCGGCCGCCAGGAGAAGCGTGATGTCATAAGCACCATGGCCACCACCATCGGCTACGCCCGCGTCTCCACCACCAGCCAGCACCTCGACATGCAGCTCGACGCCCTCACGGCGTCGGGCTGCACTCACATCCACACCGACACCGCCTCAGGCGCCCTGGCCGCCCGCCCCGGCCTCGACCAGGCCCTGGACGAACTCAACGAGGGTGACACCCTCATCGTGTGGCGCCTCGACCGCCTCGGACGCTCCCTACCCCACCTCGTGGCCACCATCGACAACCTCACCCGCCGAGGCATCAACCTACGCAGCCTCCACGAAGCCATCGACACCACAACCCCCACCGGCCGCCTCATGGTCCACCTCATCGCCTCACTCGCAGAATTCGAGCGCGAACTCACCATCGAACGCACCATCGCCGGCCTCGAAGCAGCCAGAGCCCGAGGAACCAGCCTCGGCCGCCCCACCGTATGGACACCCCAACGCGCCGAAGCCGCCACGGCTCTCCTGGCCGCCGGCGCCACCGTCACCCAGGTCGCCCAGGCCCTCGGAGTCAGCAGAGCCACCATCTACCGCCACGCCACCCCACCCAAGACCGCACCGGTAAGGACTTGCCCACACCACTAAACGGTACTACCATAATCGTGTGAGGTTCGAATTCACCGATTCAGCCGACAAGCACGACATTCCCCATCCCGACGCGGAGTACGCCGTCATGCACCACGTCGACTACGAGATCCTCCAACCCCGCCGTCCAGGCGAGCAGTCATTTATGTTCGTCGGCCTGCCCCACCCACAGGCACTGCGCTACCTCGAAGTCGGCGTCGCCGTCGACGGTCGCGGCCGACGCATCATCTTCCACGCCATGGAGGTCACAGACCTCTACCGACACCTCATCCCACCCACCGACCGCTGACCCACCAGACCAGAAGGAAGCACCATGACCAACGATCCTGCACCCACCCTACTGACTGAAGCCGACCAGGCCTACTACAACCAGCTCGACGAGGACGTCACCGCAGGCCGCATCCCCACCATCGGACACGGAACCCACCGCGACGGCTCACGCATCAGCGACACCGACCTCGACGCCATCCTCCGCGGACGCCCAGGACTCGGACAGTCCCACGCCACCGGCCGCGGACGCTCCCCACGCCGCCAGGTCCGCCTACCCGAGCACACCAACGCGGCTCTTGACGCCTACATCGAGAAGCACGGCACCACCGCAAGCGCCGTCATCCGCGACGCCGTCGAGGCATACCTCGCCACCGCCTGAACCACACCGATCCGACCATCCACCGCCCCTCCCACCTATCCCTATGTCTGAAAGGGCTCCCACCGTGGCCACCAACGGGCACAAGAACCGATCCATCAAACGACTCCACCTCGACCTACGAAACCCCCGACTCGGACGCCCCTCCGTCGACACCGAGGCCGATGCCATGGACCGGCTACTGAAGGAGTTCGGCACCAAGATCATCGGCCTGGCAAGAAGCATCGCCGAGCACGGACTCAACCCCACCGAGTCGTGGGCGATCGTCCACGAGGACAACAAGTATGTCGTCCTGGAAGGCAACCGCCGCCTCGTCGCCTGCCGCCTCCTCGACAACCCCCGCAAGGCCCCCGACCCGCAGACAGCTGCAACCTTCGAGCGCATCAAACGAGGAGTCCGCACCACTAGCTCCTACCTGAACCCCAGCTGCGTAGAGTTCGAGCACCGCGCCGACGCCCGCTACTGGATCCACCTCAAGCACCATGGCGCAGGCAGCGGTGAAGGCACCGCCGGTTGGGGCACAGAGATGATCTACCTCGACCAGGTCAACAGCGGCAGCGCTCCTGTGGAGTGGAACGAGTTCTGGTACTGGCTGGAGGAGACCTACCAGCACGACCGCCCACTGGTCGACCTCATCGACCAGGCCCGACGCGAGCAGTACACCCTCATGGACCGCGTCTACACCTGGAAAGTCAAAGAGCTCCTCGGCGCCAGCTTCACCCAGCCCGGCCAGATCAACGTCAACGTCGACCCCGACAAGATCAAGCCGTTCATCCATGAACTCATCACTGGGATGCTCACGCCCCAGCCCAAGGATCCCAAAGCACCAGGCGCAGCTGACGTCCTCGTCATCTCCTCCCGCACCCTCAACAGCCGAGACCCAGCCGCCAAGAAACTGGCTGACGTGTGGAAGGACACCATCGGCGACACCGACGTCACCCCCACCAGCCAGGCCAGCACCAGTACAACCAGCCCCGCCCAGGATGCCGGAGGCGCAGAGCAGGCGCCTGGCCCCTCTGGCGCGTCCTCCTCCACCACAGGCACCACAGCCGCAGACAACCTTGCCTCAGGATCCGCTACCGAGCAGAAGAAGCCTCGCTCGGAAGGAGGCTCCCGAACCCGCCAACCCAAGCCCCGCAAGAGCGAGACCCACCTCTACCACGGTGTACAGCGCACCCACATGCCCAACCGACTCAGGAACATGCTCCAAGAATGCAGCCAGCTGGAGATCGCCACATCCCCGGAGACGGCATCGATCATGGCGCGCGTCGTGGTCGAGCTCGCCGCCGACGCACTCATCGACCACCAGAACCTCAAGCCGAAAAGCAAGCAGCTCACCGACAAACTTGCCGCTGTCTTGCGTCACCTCGACCCTCTCCTGGACTCCAAGAACCCCACCCGCCTAAAGCTAGCTGGAACCTGGGCGGCAGTACGCACCGACACCGCTGACGGACACTTCGTCCGCGACCTCCACAACTGCGTGCACGCCTACCAGTTCACCGCCGCACCCGAGATGGCCAAGCGAGCAAACAACCTGTTCACGCCCCTGCTCAACGCCATCAACACTGAGCTCGGCAACCCACCCACCGGGGTGGTGGCCACGAGCAACCAAAACGGGCAGGCTTGACCCGTGAGGTACTTATCCCCGCTGCGCTACCCCGGCGGCAAAGCCCGCCTGGCCCCCTTCTTCACCCGCCTGATCCGCTCCCAGGTCCCCGCCCCGACCCACTACGCCGAGCCCTACGCAGGCGGCGCCGGCGCCGCCCTACGCCTCCTGACCGACAGCGCCGTCGACCACATCCACATCAACGACATCAATGCCGGAATCGCCGCGTTCTGGCGCACCATCACCACCCCCGACGGCGCCGAAGCCTTCAACCAGCTCATCAACAGCACCCCCGTCACCATCGACCAGTGGCACCACCAGCGAGCCATCTACCAGGCTGGCCAGGCAGACGACCTCACTCTCGGCTTCGCCACCTTCTACCTCAACCGCACCAACCGATCCGGCATCCTCGACGCCCGCCCCATCGGCGGCCTCGAACAGACCGGCAAATGGAAGATCGACGCCCGCTACAACAAGCCCGCCCTCATCGAAAGAGTCAAGCACGTAGCCACCCTGGGCCACCGCATCCACGTCACCCAGCTCGACGGCCTCGACTTCCTCACCACCATGGAGCCCCACGCCACCGACGTCCTCGTCTACGCCGACCCTCCCTACGTCGAGCAAGGAGGAAGCCTCTACCTCCACGCCTTCAACGCCAACGACCACCAAGCCCTAGCAGACAAGCTCCTAACAGCCACCTACCCATGGCTCCTGACCTACGACGACCAGAAAATCATCTGGGCCGACCTATACACCGCCGCCCGCTGCGCCCGCTTCAACATCGCCCACACCGCCGCCATCCAGCACGTCGGCAAGGAAACCATCGTCTACGGCCCCACCCTCACCGTCCCCACAGACATCGAAATCACCCCCGGCGTCCACGCCACCTGGATCGCCTAACCCCGAAATCCCAACAAAAGAGCTTGCATACCCCACCCAGGTGGGATATGATTATACCAACACGGGGGACGGCGCCCAGGCCACGCCCCCACCTCAACCTAAGGAGGACCCCGTGAGCGTTACACCCATGCTCATCACAGACACCATCGGCGATGCCGGACACATGCTCGTCACCCCGTACACGGAGGAGGCAGAGGTCCGCAGCTGGCTCGACGCCGCCTATGGCAGCCCCGCCTGGCGGCGCTCCAACCTCGACGAGGAGACGGCCGCCGGCATGATCGAGGCCATCGAGGCAGTCATCGACATCACCGAAGGACGCAGCACTGGTGAGAGCTACGAGTTCGTAGCCTCTTACCTCGGTCTTCAGATCGAGTACCTCGACGAGTGGGACTCCGATGTCTTCGACTGGCGTCCCAACGGTGATCTCGGGCGTGAGATCACCGCGACCGCCCCCGACGGAGCCGAGATCAGCTTCTCCGCCGACGACGAAGGCGATGAGATCGTCGCCCACTTCCGTGTCGAGCTCCCCGAGAAAGAGCTCGGCCGCAATCACTTCTCCACCGCCAGCACGGCCGACTGGCCTGTCATCGAGCGGTACATCCCTCGGGACGAGTGGCCCGAGCCTATGTATGTGGGCCAGCACGGACCCTACACCGGCACCCCCGCAACAGAGGTGCAGGCAGTAGTCGATAAGGCCATCAGCGACCGCGCGGCGGCCTTCGCCGAGAACCACCGCATCATCCTGGAGTGGGAGCGTAGCGAGCACCTTGGTGACAGCGTCCGGGCCGACGGCGCTGTCATCCAGGAGGACTGGGCCCACCCCATCGAGGACTGGACCGTCCGCGTCTCGATGGTCATTGAGGACGGCCGCGATGAGAAAGACTTTGAGAGCTATGTCGAGCCGCCGGACTGGCTCGCCGACCTCTATGACGGGTTCGAGGTCGACCCCGAGGACGAGAACGCCCCCGACACCACCGAGGGCGCCCCCTATGAGGAGGCTGAGGAGCGGCTGCTGGCCAAGGCCTGCCTGCCCCGCAGCATCGTGCTGAGGGTTGACGGGCCGTGGTGAGGCGGCACCGCAGAGCCGGTTCATGGTCGCCGCCGCTGGTGGCGGCCATGGCCCGCTCCCTGGCCCGAGAGGAGCGCCGCGAGGC
>ERZ772957.1904-NODE-1904-length-12650-cov-26.197142_pt1 | contig 12650 bp, 8 predicted proteins | sample MGYA00580682_ERZ772957 | MGnify/ENA primary metagenome ERZ772957 (study PRJEB29015, sample SAMEA2737921) | human oral metagenome | biome: human oral; feature: human-associated habitat; material: dental | place: China | collected 2025 ...
GCATCGGTATCTTTTCATCGGTATCATTGCCTGCGAGATCGATGCCGACGAGAGAGACGAACTTGATTTCGGGATGTGCCTGCAAGAGGCGGACAATCTCTTCTTTTGAGGAGTTCGCCGGAATCACATACAACAAATCTTCCATTTCAACCATCCTTTTCTCAGCCGGGCAGCCTCTTAGCGCCGCAGACGGCGCACAAAAAAACCGCACAGCAAAGCTTCTCGCTGCTAACGAAAAGCAAAGCTATACGGCGACGCTGCCGAAATATTCTCTTATGTTGCTATCATAGCACGCATTTTCCCTGTTGTCCAGCAAAATCCTGACAAAAGCAGGAACTTTTTTCGCCGCCGTGGTATAATCACGAGGGAATCACGGATAAAGACTGCACCTAAATGATGCACTTATTACGGAAGGAGGCACCTATGGCAGAAAAAATCACATGGCAGATCCGCATCTTCGGCATCGTGCAGGGCGTCGGCTTCCGCCCCTTCGTCAGCCGCACGGCGGACGCGCTCGGCATCACGGGCGATGTCTGCAACAAGGGCTCCTATGTAAAGGTGCGCGCGCAAGGCACGAAAAAAGCCCTCCACGCCTTTCTCAAGGCACTCGAAACGCAGCCGCCCGCGCGCGCGGTCATCCTCAGGATCCTGCAGGAGCAAATCGCCGAGCCGCCAGCCTTCGCTGACTTTCAAATCATCGAAAGCGCGAGGGAAAGCGGCGACGTCTTCGTCTCGCCCGACATCGCCATCTGTCCCCAATGCCAAAAGGAGCTTTTCGACAAAAGCGACCGCCGCTACCTCCATCCCTTCATCAACTGCACCTCCTGCGGGCCGCGGCTCACGATCCTCGACGCCATGCCTTATGACCGCGAGCGCACGAGCATGGGCGCCTTCCCCATGTGCGACGCCTGCCGCTACGAATACACGCATGCCGAAACGCGCCGCTACGACGCGCAGCCCGTCTGCTGCAACGACTGCGGCCCTAGCGTCTACATCCTCGACGGCGAGGAAAGGGGGCTCGCTGCCATCTCTCGCGCCAGGCGCGTGCTGCAGGCGGGCGGCATCGTCGCTGTCAAGGGCATCGGCGGCTTCCACCTCGCGTGCGACGCGAAGAATGAAGAAGCCGTGCAGAAATTGCGCGAGCGCAAACAGCGTCCGCAGAAGCCCTTTGCCGTCATGCTCAAAGATCTCGCTGCCGCAGAGCGCGAGTGCCGCATCAAAGAGACGCAGAAGGAGCACCTCGACAACCACCAAAAGCCCATCGTGCTGCTGGAAAAGAGCGGCAGCGGCGAAATCGCTGCGAGCGTCGCGCCCGCCATGCCCACCCTCGGCATCATGCTGCCCTACACGCCGCTGCACCTGCTGCTCTTTTCCCTGCCCGACGGTCTGGAAGATTTCACAGACTGCCTCGTCATGACGAGCGGCAATCCTGCGGGCGCACCTATATGCCGCACCGACGAAGACGCGCGCGCCGCCCTTTCCCCCCTCGCCGACCTCATCCTGTCGCACGACCGCGAGATACGCCTGCGTGCCGACGATACCGTCATGGATTTCTGCGACGGCGCGCCCTATATGATCCGGCGCAGCCGCGGCTATGCGCCGCTGCCCTTGATGGTCAGCGCCGATTTTCGGGGTGCTGTGCTCGGCATCGGCGGCGAGCTCAAGAACACCTTCTGCCTCGCAAAGAATGCTCTCTTTTATCCCTCCCCCTATCTCGGCGACATGAGCGATCTTCGCACGCTGCAGGCGCTGCGAGAAGCCCTGCCACGCTTGGAGCGGCTGCTCGCCATCCGGCCGACCATCGTCGCCGCCGATCTGCATCCGCGCTACGAGACGAGCCGCTTTGCAGAGACGCTCGGCATCCCCGTCGTCAAGGTGCAGCACCACTACGCGCATGTGCTCTCCGTCATGGCGGAGAACAACCATCTCGCGCCCGTTATCGGCGTGAGCTTCGACGGCACGGGCTACGGCACGGACGGGACGATCTGGGGCGGCGAGATCATGCTCGCGACAACGCGCGATTTCCGGCGGCTCGGCTCCATCGCGCCCTTCTTCCATGCGGGCGGCGACCTCGCCGCGCGCGAAGGTTGGCGCCTCGTCGTCTCCCTGCTCCGCGCGTGCTGCGGTAAGGAAGATGCCCTCTGCCTCGGCCAGAAGCTCGGCCTTGCAGAAGAAAAGGAGCTCTCTTCCGTCCTCTTCCAGCTTGAACACGGTTTGAACACGACCGTATCGACGAGCGCCGGAAGACTCTTCGACGCTGTGAGCGCCGTGCTCGGCATACGCCGTACCTCCACTTACGAAGGTGAAGCCGCCATGCACCTGCAGTTCGCCGCCGCAGCCGCAGAAAAGGACGGACAGAGCGCGCAAGCGGACACCCTGCTCGCTCGCTGGCAGGCAGACGGCATGCTCCGGCTCTGTGCGGCGCAAAAAAGCCCCCTCGTCGACACGGACGATCGCTTCCTGCTCGCGACGGACGAGCTCTTTCGCCACCTTCTCGAAAGCCGCCTGCAAGGGCAGCGGGCACAGACGCTCGCGCTCGCCTTCCATCGCGGGCTCGCCGCCGCCATAAAGGCCGCCTGTGAAAAGGCACGCGAGCTGACGGGCTGCACTACGGCGGCATTGACGGGCGGCGTCTTTCAAAACACGCTTCTCTTACGCCTCGTGCAAAAAACTCTCGAGGAGGCGGGCTTCCATGTCCTGCGGCACAGCCTCATTCCGCCGAACGACGGCGGCATCGCTGTCGGGCAGGCGCTCTTCGCCATGCAGTATCTTGCGGACAAGAAAAATATAGATACATAGAAAGGAGATTTTCATGGGACTCAACGATACACCCTCGGGCGAGCGCCTGCACATCGGTTTTTTCGGCCGCCGCAATGCAGGAAAATCCAGTCTCGTCAATGCCATCGCAGGACAGGATGTCGCCGTCGTCTCCGCCGAAAAGGGCACGACGACCGACCCCGTGACGAAGGCGATGGAACTGCTGCCGCTCGGCCCCGTCCTCCTCATCGACACCCCCGGCTTCGATGATGCAGGCTCTCTCGGGGAACTGCGCGTCAAGAGGACGCGCCGCATCCTGAACAAAACGGACATTGCCGTCCTCGTCCTCGATGATGCTGTCGGCATCACAGATGCCGATGAAGAGCTGCTGCAAATCTTCCATGAGAAAAACATCCCCCATCTCATCGTGCGCAGCAAATGCGATGATATTGCGACCGCAGGCACAGTGCGCACGGGAAACGAGCTCTGTGTCAGCGCCGTAAAAAAGCTTGGCATAGAAGCGCTCAAAGAGCGGCTCGCGCACCTCATCCCGCAGGAAGAGCCGCGCACCCTCGTGCGCGACCTGCTCTCACCGCAGGAGCGCGTGCTGCTCATCACGCCCATGGACAAGGCGGCGCCGAAGGGACGCCTCATCCTGCCGCAGCAGCAGGTGATCCGCGACATCCTCGAGGCGAAGGCACTCGCTCTCGTCTGTCAGGAGACGGAGATCGCCGCCGCTCTCGACAGCTTCAAGGAGCCGCCGAGCCTCGTCGTATGCGACAGCCAGGTCTTCCAAAAAGCGGCGGCTGCCGTGCCCGCGACGATTCCGCTGACCTCCTTTTCCATCCTCATGGCTCGCTACAAAGGCTTCCTCGCCGACGCCATCGACGGTGTCGCTTCGATTCCACGCCTCGCCGACGGCGATACGGTGCTCATCGCCGAGGGCTGCACGCACCATCGCCAATGCAACGACATCGGCACGGTCAAGATCCCGCATTGGCTCAGGCAGCGCACGCAGAAAGAGCTACACTTCGAGACCGCAAGCGGTCAGAGCTTTCCCGAAGATCTGCAGAAATATCGTCTCATCATCCACTGCGGCGGCTGTATGCTGAACCGGCGCGAGATGATCTTCCGCATGAAATGCGCTCGGGAGCAGGGCGTTCCCATGACGAATTACGGCACACTCATCGCCTATCTGCACGGCATCCTGCGGCGCAGTCTGGAACTTTTTCCACAGCTCGCCGCAAAAATCTAAGATAAGACTATTCTCTTAACTTTCTGCGAATCTGATATTTTTTTCCCGAAATTATATGATTTTCTTTTTTAGTAAGCAGGGATTTCTCCCTCTAAGATAGAAATAACATTATTGAACAACAACGTATTAAGGGGAATCTTCTGGTCTTTCGACCTAAACGCTTTTGCAAATACAGGCAATAGGGCGCAAAACTGCTGCTCCCCGATTCTGAGGAGGAATATTCCATGGCTCTGCCGGAAACCATCAAGACAAACGACGACATCATGAACGCTTTCAAAGCCGTGCTCCCTTATTTGAACGAGGTAGTCGAAGCCGACATAGCCTGCGTTCTCTCCGATGGGACGAAATGCGTTGATTTCGTTCCTGCCAAGAGCTTCTCCATTCCTTTGCACGTGGGCGACTCCATGCTCGATCATCCGGCGATCCAGGAAGCGATTCGCACAAGAAGCACCGCTTCCGTGGACATGGATGCCTCTGTTGCGGGCATCGCCCTGCGCACTGCCGGCACGCCGATCTTCGGCATAAACGGCGAGGTCATCGGCGTCATAGCCGCCGGCTTCCGCCCGAGCGCTACGGAAACCGTGCTCGAAAACATCGAGCGCATCTCCGCCGCCGTGCAGACGATCCACGCCTCCGTTGAGCAGGTAGCCGAAAGCGCCAACGAGCTTGCAAAATCGGGACAAGAGTCCGTATCTCAGGCTGCCATCCTGCAGGAGCGCAACGCGGAGACGATCAAGGTCATCGACTTCATCAACGGCATCGCCCAGCAGACGAACCTCCTCGGTCTCAACGCCGCCATCGAGGCGGCGCGCGCGGGCGAACAAGGCAAGGGCTTCGCCGTCGTCGCCGAGGAAGTCCGCAAGATGGCAGAGCAATCGCGCACGGCCACGGAGAAGATCCAGGCGACGCTTTCCGAAATGAACAAGGCCGTCATGGAAATCTCCAAATCCATCGAATCGACCGGCGCCATCAGCGAGGAGCAGGCCGCTTCGACCGAGGAGATCACGGCAAGCCTCGCAGGAGCGCGCGACATCATCGAAGACTTGAAGCGTTTCGTCAAAGAGCTCAAGTAAAGGAATCGCTGATACATTCAGCACTTCCTGAACACATTCCGTGATTCCTATTCCATGCAAGCAACAGATGATACAGAGGAGGAACATCCTTATGGCACTGCCCGAAAATATCCAGACAAACGAACAGCTCATCGACGCCTTCAAGCTCGTACTGCCCTATCTGAACCCCATCCTGCCCGACGACACGAGGCTCGTCATCTCGTCCCCCGAGGCCATCCTCGACGTCGTGCCGGCAAAGCATCTGCAAATCAAAAGCTCTCCCGGCGATTCCGTGCGCGGCATCGCCGTCGTGCAGAATGCATTCAACGAGCGCCGCACGACGTCTTCCGCACTCGACGCAAGCGTCTACGGCGTGCCGATCCATGTCACGGTCGCACCCGTCACGGGGCCGAACGGCGACGTTCCCATCGTCATTTCTTCGAGCTATGAGATCAGCGATACGCTGAACAAGATTGCCGAAAACATTGACCGCATCGCCAATGCAACGGAAACCGTATATCAGTCCATCGAGCAAGTCGCCAACAGTGCAGGCGAGCTCGCACGCACGGGGCAGGAATCCGTTTCGCAGGCAGGCACGCTGCAGGAGCGAAACGCAGAGACCATCAAGGTCATCGACTTCATCAACGAAATCGCCCAGCAAACGAATCTCTTGGGTCTCAACGCCGCCATCGAGGCCGCGCGCGCCGGCGAGCAAGGCAGAGGCTTCGCCGTCGTCGCTGAGGAGGTCAGAAAGCTCGCCGAGCAATCCCGCACGGCGACGGAGAAGATCCAGGAAACACTCACCGAGATGAACAAGTCCGTCACGGAAATCTCCAAATCCATCGAATCCACGGGCGCCATCAGCGAGGAGCAGGCCGCCTCCACGCAGGAAATCACGGCAAACCTCTCCAACGTGCGCGGCATCATCACGGAACTGCAAAACTTCGTCAGCAATCTGAAAAACTAACGAAAATAAGAATTCCGCACGTTGTCCGTCAAAGGCACGTGCGGTTTTTTCAAGTCTCGAAAAAAAGCCGCCGCATATCGAACGATGCGGCGGTTTTGGTGTCAAAAAGAGTGCAGCAAACTCTTCCCTGCTGCACTCTTTTACTTTCCTGTTACCAGACTTTCCCGAGCATGAACCACAGGCGGTTTTTCGCCTTGGCGTTATCACTTGCGTTTTCGGCAAGGCCGATGCGACGCGCCCAGTCGAGGCGCATGAAGTAGTCGCCGGGGCGGCTGTAGCTGATGCCGATGCCCCAACCTTTGAGGGTTTCTCCACCGTCTTTTCCGTCATTGGCGTACTGGACATGCCCCATGTCGAGATAGGTGCTGAGAACGAGGTTCGGCACGCCCGTGCGGTAGGCAAGCTCCAGGTTCCCCAGGACTCCGCTGTCGCCGGAGGCTTCGCCCTGCGGATAGGCGCGCACGCCGTTCGCGCCGCCGAGGTAGAGTTCTTCCGAGCTGTCGAGGTTCGTTCCGGCTTTCTGCGCCTGCGCCTTGAGGCTGATGTTCCAGCGGTCGCTGATCTCGTGCCGCAAATTGAGATTGAGGACGCCTTTCGTGAAGCTGCCTTCTGTGCCCGCGCGCCGCATCTGCCTGCGCGCCCAGTCGGAGTCGGCGCCGAGCCGTCCGGCATAGACGGTAAGATCGTACGTCCACGACGTGCGATATTGGCGCTCTTCGCCCTTGATGCCGAGGCGGAAGGTGCTGCTGTGTTTCTTTAGTTCCACGCCGAGCTTCTTATACTCGTCCTTGAGCCTGCGCCAATCCCAGCCGTAGGTGACGGCAAGCGAGCTTTTCGCCGTGCGCCATAGCGGCGTCGTGCCGAAGAGGCTCAAGGTGTCGGCTGTTCCTTCAGCGCCGATCGGGCGAAAGGTGCCCGAAAGCTCGTAGTCCATGCGGCTGATGCCTATGCCGATCGTTGTGCCGTCGGCGCCGACGGGGTGGCTGTAGCTGAGGCTGTAGTTGTGCAGGTCTTTGTTGGAGAGGGTTAGCCCGAGGTTCAGGCGGTCACCGCTCTTCGTGAGGTTTTCAAAGGTTCCCTGCAGACCGAAGCGATAGCGTCCCGAGGTTTTGCTGCCGTAGTTTTCACTGTAGAGGACATAGCTCTGCCGCTTGCCGTCCTTGACGCGGATCGTGAGGTCACTCGTGCCGAAGGCTGTGCCCGGCGAGAGAAGCCCCGCCGCCTCGATGCCGCCGAGGGCGGCGATGTTGTAGAGGGCGGTTTCGAGCGGCTTCCCTTCGATGGGTGCGTCATCTTTGAGTGCATAGGTCATGCGCTTGAGCTGTCCGTCGCTGACGGCAGCGCTGTTTTCGATCGTGATCTTGCCGTAGCGTCCGGCGAGGATGCGGATCGTCAGCGTGCCGTCCGTATGGGTCTGCGGCGGCAGGTAGGCAGCTGCCGCCGGATAGCCGTGCGCGCGTGCGTATTGCGTGAGTTCGGAAAGAAGCGCATTGACGTCGGCTTCTGCGAGCGTGCGGCGAAGGTACGGCGCCGTCCTTTCATCGAGAACGGCAACGGAGAGCTGCGTGCCGTCCTGCTCGACTTCGATGCGCGAGAGGCGAAATGCGGCTCTTGTGTCGCCGCCGCCTGCGGTCGGCAGGCGGCTTTCGAGCGCGCTTTCCGGTGTCTTTTCGGGCAAGTGTGTATCGACATGCGGCAAATTCGTCGCGGCGAAGGCTGTGCCCGGCAGGAAGAGAGCCGCTGCAAGGGGCAGCGCAAATTTAAGGCGTGAGCATTTTGCTTTTATTTTCATAAGAAGGACTCCTTTTTGCAGAGATTTAGGGCGCGAAGCGCGGGTATGTGTCATCAGAGATTAAGGAACCACTGATAAATTCAGCCACCCATCTTCACGCATCTGCGCTGTCCTCGCATCTGCGCAAATCTGGGCGACTTCATTTTATCAGCGTTTCCTTAAGCCCCTCAATTTCGAGGTCGCGTTCCGCGTGGAAGCGGTAGAGTCCGAGCGTTGCGGCGCGAATGGGACGCGGCGTGCCGAAGAGATAGACATACGAATCGTAGCCGTCGTCGAAAATCGGCTTCGCGCCCTTCAGTAGCGAAACGAAGATGCCGCTCAGACCGGGGGCGACGTGGACGGTGAGGGCATGCGCGTTGCCCTCTGCCTGCGTGATGCGGTAGTTGCCGAGCAGCCCGTTCGTCACGCCGCGAATGCTGCCCGTGACGGCGTATCTGCCGGTGGTATTCGTATTGGTGACGGCGCTCGTGAAGGTGACGCTGTCCGGAGCGAATACGCTTTCGTCCTCGCCTGCGGCGAAGCCCATTGCCGTGCCCGTAAATTCTGGCAGCCTCCCGCCCTTCACGGCGTGCTTCGCGTCGGCGACAAGGGTCAGCGTGCGCGGCGTGATTGTGCCCGCGCCCTGCGCTTCGGTGGCGGCAAGGCTGTAGTTCCCTGCGTCTGTGCCTGCAAGGGCGACGCCCGCGTAGGTAACCTTGTTTGCCCCGGCGACGTTCTTGTCGTTATACGATGCGCCCGTGGCAATCGCCGTCACGCTGTCACCTGCGACGGCATTGTTCAGTGCCGCGCGGAACTGTGCTGCGTCTGCGGCAGTCGTGCCGTCATAGGTCTTCGTCTGTGCCGCGACTTCGCCAAGCATCAGCGCACGCGGCGCAATCGTGCCTATGCCCGCGAGCATGGTCTTGTCCGGCACATAGTTGCCCGCACCCGTGCCCGTGAGGCTCAGTCCGTCGAAGGCGACGGCTTTCGTGCCCGCATTCTTGTCGGCGTATGTGCCCATAGCACTATTGAGTACGATGTCCGTACCCTCGCCCGTAATGAAGCCCGTGAGGGTGTAGTCCGTCCCCTTCTTGAGCGTCTGCGTGACGTTCGCCGTGCCGTCGTAGGTCTTGTCAAAGCGTGCGCTGCCCGTCAGTGCGAGATTTAGCTGCTTCGGCGTAATCCTGCCCGCACCCTGCGCGGCTGTGGCGTTGAGCGTGTAGTTCCCCACGCCTGTGCCTTGAAGGGCGACGCCTGTGTAGCTGACCGCATTTGCCGTCGCAACATCCTTGCTGTTATAGGCCGCGCCCGTGGCAGTCGCCGTTACACTGTCACCCGCAACAGCATTGTTCAGCGTCGCGCTGAACTGCGATGCGTCTGCAGCGGTTGTGCCGTCGTAGGTCTTTGTCTGCTCCGTAACTGCACCAATGGTCAGTGCGCGCCGCGTGATTGTGCCCGCGCCCTGCGCAGTTGTAGCGGCGAGGCTATAGTTCCCAGCCTCCGCACCCGCGAGGGCTAACCCTGTGTAGCCGATGGTAGATGCCGCAGCGACGTTCTTGTCGTTATACGATGCGCCCGTAGCAATCGCGATCACGCTGTCACCGGCGACAGCATTGTTCAGTGCCGCGCGGAACTGCGCTGTGTCTGCGGCGGTCGTGCCGTCGTAGGTCTTCGTCTGTGCCGCGACTTCGCCGAGCGTCAGCGCACGTCGTGTGATCCTGCCTGTGCCCTGCGCGGTGTTGGCGAGACTGTAGTTCGCCACGCCCGTGCCTTGGAGGGCGACGCCTGTGTAGCTGACCGTGCTTGCCGCAGCAACATCTTTACTGTTGTACGCCGCGCCTGCGGCGGTCGCCGTCGCGCTGGGACTGGCAGGGATGTCCCCGAGCATTCCGGCGGCGGCCCTCGTGGGAGCCGGGGTGGCCCTCGCGGTCACCCAGCGCGCGCCCGTCTTCGGGGCGGTGTTCGTCTGGGAGCTCACCCACGGGCCCCTGTGGGTACTGCCGCTCCTGCTCGTGGCCTGCTGGGCCGCGGTGAGGATGATCGGTCGAAGCCGCGCGTAGAGGCCGCCACCGGTGAATACTGTGACCATGGACTCACATCGTGTCCCTGCCGGTCCTCATTCCTCCCCCGCCCAGCCCGCCGACCCCATCGACACTGCCGGGCTCGATCCCCGGGGCAGGCTCGTCGTGCGCTCCCATGAGGAGGTCAGGCGCATCGCGGCGGACACTGAGACCTACTCCAGTCACGTCTCGCGCTTCCTCCAAGTCCCCAACGGCCTCGACGGCGAGGAGCACCGCCGCGTCCGTGCCCTACTGGACCCGCTCTTCTCACCCGCGGAGATGGAGCGCCTGCGCCCGGTCCTGGAGCGCGTCGCCGCGGATCTGGTCAGCGAGCTCACCCCTGGCGCGCGGCTGTGCGCGGTGGAGGATCTGGGATCGGTCTACGCGGTGCGCGCCCAGTGCGCCTGGTTGGGATGGGATCCGGGCATCGAGGGCGAGTTGCTGGAGTGGATGCGGGACAACCATGAGGCGACGCGCTCGGGCGAGCTCGCCCGCACCGCGGAGGTCGCCTCCCGTTTCGAGGGCATCGTGCGCCGGCAGATCCGGGCGGCGCGCCAGTCCATCGCCCCGACGGTGACGGCCCGGCTGCTGGGACTGCGCTCGGGCGATGGGCGCGGCCTCAAGGAGGCGGAGGTCGTCTCGATCCTGCGCAACGTGACAGGCGGGGATCTGGGCTCGCTCGCCCTGTGCGCGGGGGTCCTGTGCCAGTGGCTCGCAGAGCGCCCCGAGCAGCAGGATGCCTGGCGCCCCCTCGACAACGGCGCCCTGGACGCCGCGATCGACGAGGTCCTGCGCATCGACGACCCCTTCACCTTCAACCGCCGCGCCGCCACCTGCCCGGTGGAGGTGGCGGGGCACCGCCTGGAGACCGGGGACCAGGTCGTGCTCGACTGGACGAGCGCGAACCGAGACCCGGGGGTCTTCAAGGACCCGGATGCCTTCGAGCCTGAGCGGAATGCCGCCAGCAACCTCGTCTACGGCGTCGGCCCGCACGTCTGCCCGGGCCGGCCTCTGGCGACGCTGGAGCTGCGGGTCCTTCTGCGCGCGCTCCTGGAGCGCTTCGCCCTCGCCCCGGGGCCCGAGGCGCCCGTGCGCGAGCAATGGCCGCTCGGCGGCTGGCAGACCGTCCCCCTCGCCCTGTCGGCGAGATAAACCCTCAGGCGTATGGCCGCAGTTGCTTGTCCGTAGTCCAGATGCCGACGGCGGACACGGGCCTCCCGGTCCGCTCGCAGTACTGCTGACGCTCGATGAGGATGCTGAGGTCGCCGCCGCCCATGGTCCTGTTCCCCGCGAGGTCGATCCACGACGCCCCTGTGCCGTCACCATTCAGGAAGGCCTGGAGGAAGGCCCCGTCCCACTGGACCTCGTCGAGCGCCCATGGGCTCTTGCCCCCAATAACCATCTCGAGGATGCTCGCGAATCGTTCCGCAGCCGCTCGACGGTCGCCGCTGGACTGGCAGATGTGGTTCCCCGCCTCGACGACCGCGGTGATGGGCAGGAGGAAGAGATGCCCGGCCTTCGTCCGCGCCGCGAGGTCTTGCAGTATCTCGCGTCTCTCCTCGCTATCCTTCGACAATGAGTTCGAACAGGCGAGCGGCGTGCGAGGGATGGAGGCCATTCTCAATCTCCTCAATGGCGAGGACGCGGACTGCAGGAGATTGCCCATTCCCCCCCAACTCTCCCTGAGCGCTCTGGGGGGCGAAGAGGAGGGCAGCGGCGATGGCGAGGAATCTCAAGAGACCATCGCTCATCGACCGGGCATCTGTGCGAGCGGTCTCGGACTCCTTGAGCGCGAGCAGGACATCACGGCCGTCATCCGCCGTGACGAAGTCGAGTGATTGGACAGGGCACCCTGCGACTTCCCGGGCGAGCATCTCCATCCTGCCGAAAAGAATTGGGAATTCGGTTTTCATGAGATGCGCCAGGGCCGACAGGTTGGCCATATCCGGCTCGATCTCCCTGCGGCCCTGCGAGACATAGTCACGCATACTGGTCGCGTCCGTATTCAGGATCACCGCGCTCCGGAGCGTTTGAACAACGACGTCGGCGGCCTTGGCGCTCCGAGGATCACGGGAGATGAACTCAACTCCGCCCAGGAAAGACAGCGCAGTGCTGGATCTCGGCAACGTGAGCGCTTGCAAAGGCCCAACCGCGAGGATCAACTTCTCCGGGTCATCACTGGGTCGAGCTGTGAACAGGGAGGCCGCGCCCTGCTGGTCGGTGTCGCAGAGTCGGAGCGTCTCACCCGAAACCCTCGGTTCCGGCTCGACCTCAACCTCGATGTCGTAGAGGTAGTCGACGGCGCCAGCCTCACCGTTCACGCGCACCGTGCACCCGAGGGCGAAGGAACTCTCACCATGCGGTGCCAGACCTCGCGATCCGCCCCGCACCGGTCCTCCCTCGCGACGGCGGCCATCGAGGCTATCGCGCAGACGCTCGGGCGTGGCCAGGCGCGACAGGACGTCCAGCGCGTCGAGGACATTCGACTTACCACTAGAGTTCCTGCCGGTGAGCAGGGTCATTTCCCCCAGGGGCACGACGGCATTCCGGAAGGACTTGAAGCGGGTGAGCCGCAGCTCAGTCAGGCGCGCTGTCTCCATGCACCCATGCTACGTGCGACTCTTTCCCCTCACAGGGTCCGGCGCAGGATGAGGGAGTCCCAGGCCTCCAGGCGGTCGGGGGCGCCCCGGCCGAGGACGCCCGCCTTGTCCGCGGGCAGGGAGGCGAAGAGCACGCGCTCGGCGTCGGCCCACTCGGAGAGGTCCAGGCCCTCGGCCGCGAGCCGTGC
>ERZ772957.1907-NODE-1907-length-12636-cov-4.254590_pt1 | contig 12636 bp, 9 predicted proteins | sample MGYA00580682_ERZ772957 | MGnify/ENA primary metagenome ERZ772957 (study PRJEB29015, sample SAMEA2737921) | human oral metagenome | biome: human oral; feature: human-associated habitat; material: dental | place: China | collected 2025 ...
GAGGAGAAGAGAGAATAGTCATAAGTAAATCTAAGTTAGAAAACTCTATATTATTTTTGACTTATCTTTTAAAAAATAATCTTTTTATTTGGATATTCCAACTAAAATACTTATATTTGCAAATATTTCACATAATATAAAAATAAAAATCTACAATATTACATTGGCTCTATAAATTTATTCGAGAACTACTAATTTATACGAGATATCTTTCTTGATTACAAGCTCACAAGAATATTCCGTACGGAGAAGTAGTTTGATAGATGTTTCCTATGGTAATACTTAATATTGTAATAGAATGATAAGTAACAATAGTTTTACTATATGGTAATCCTGTGAATATTTAAAACCAATCTCGGAGTTATGTCTATTGATTATAAAATAATATTTAAATATGAATACATTTATAGAAATTAAAACATCTCAAGGAACTATTCGAACAATACCTTTACAAAAGGAGAATATTGATTGGGAATTAGTTGAAACAGACGAACGTGAAATGGGTCTTGAACGCCTTTATGAGTATACAGAAAAGTGTGATGACATTGATGGATCACCTATAACAATTACTTTACGTGTATGGGAATACCCAGAAGGAGTCTTTAATGATGATGAGATAGAAGTAGATGGTGCTGAACTTGTAAAAAGTTCTTCTTTATCTGGTTTAATTGAATTATTATGAAAATAATTGTAAAGTTTAAGTGGCTTGCATGTGCTATTCTCACTTTACTTTTTATTTATGTTTTTTTTAGATGGGCTCCAGTACTCGTCCTGTATTGTAGTCAAGATATATTTAATATTAAACAGACATCTACTATTGGAATATTAGGAGATTCCTATGGTGTTTATAATACTTTGTTTTCATGCACTGCACTCATTTGTGCTATATTAACACTATATTTACAATACCGTGATTCAAGAAAAAATGCTATTCTTAATCTATATTATAAAATGATTGAAGTTCAGCAGCACGTTATTGACGAAATTAGTGTATATCCAGTACGAATCTCTAAGAAGTCTAACGGATGTATTGAACCAGTTGTTGGAAGAAATGCTTTTGTCGAATTTAAGCTCCAGATAAAGTATTTACTAAAAAATATACAGGAAGTCGTTGATAAAGGAAACTATAAGTTGGAAAGATCGGATATTGCTGATATATCATATGCAATTTTCTACTATGGTGCTGATATTCGATGGAAGGATTTTATACTCGAGTATCTGAAAGATTATCAAGATAATTCACTATTAGTTAATGATATCTTAGATAAACTGTCGAAAGACAAAAAACGTGCTCTTACAAGAACAAATCAGAATTATTTAAGTGTATATTTTCGCAACATGTATAATGCTATTAAGATGATAGATAGTGCAAGTTGTTTGAATAAAAATGAAAAATATAATGCTATAAAGGTGTTAAGAGGTCAATTGTCAAACTCTGAGTTATATGTTTTATTCTTTAACCTTATCTCTCGTTTTGGCAAGAAGTGGGTAGCTGCTGGGTATGTAGAAAGATATCAGTTATTACAGAATCTACCTATAAAATACACAGAGGGATATAATCCTAAAGAATACTTCCCAAATATTTCTTTTGAAGGTGAAGAACTATCATTGTCACCATTTACAGAGGAGATTAAATTAAGAGAGAAAAAGTAATATTACTTTTATGAGTATTGACAAACAAAAGGTATTCTCTCACTGATTTGAAGCAGGGTGTCCAAAACCTGTGGGGGAATTGTTGTCTTTTCCTGCTGAGCGACGAGGCAAAAATCTTGTGGGCAAACTAATAGGGGATGCTTGTGTAGGGGGGCATAAATACAAGAGTCAACAAATCTTTTGCTGGGGCGCTCCAGTTTTGCAGGCTACCCATTAGTGGTTATGTCTCTCACGCCAACAAAGATAGAACTTGTTTTTGAATAGCAAAATGAAACAATAAAAATAGAAAACCCAAAATTAGACTTACAATTTTATTTTCTCGCAAGTGTAATAAAGTTTATAGCTGAAGAGTTTTAAGTTGACAAGTAAAAGAGGAGTTTTCAGTAAAGATATCAGTTATATAGTCTTTGTCACAAACATGCTTTGTTTTAATAATCCTCCGTTATCTCCGTTTCTCTGTGTGATATATGGGTTTAAGTTCTCATCTTAGGTGATATCCCTATCATTCTAAATTCCTAAAGCTCCATAAATGTACACAGCAGCACACATAACTCGTCAACTACTCGTTTACTTGTCTACTGTTAACTTGTTTACTTGTCTACTACCAACTTGTTTCCTCGTCTACTCGTCTACTTGTCAACTTAACTCATCTAATCCTGGAAGTAAACTCTCTTCACACGATTGCTGATAGTCGTCAGTACCTCGTATGGAATGGTGTCAAGTGTATCGCTGAGAACGGTGACAGGAAGGTGGTCGCCGAAGATTTCCACACTGTCGCCTTCCTTACAATCGATGCCAGTAACGTCAATCATCGTTACGTCCATACAGATGTTGCCGACGTACTCTGCCTTCTGCCCATTTACCAAACAGTAGCAGTGGCGGTTGCCCAAATGGCGGTTTAAGCCGTCAGCATAGCCGATTGGAATTGCTGCAATCACACTGTCATGGTCGATTGTTCCCTTGCGAGAATAGCCTACCGTGTCACCAGCTGGTACGTTACGCAGCTGTAGGATGGTAGTCTTCAACGTAGAGATATTGTTGATTGTCTTGTTCGTTCGTGGGTTAATACCATAAAGACCCAAGCCCAATCTGCACATATCCATCTGACGTTCAGGGAAGTGTTCGATGCCCGAAGAGTTGTCCATGTGGCGGATAATCTTATGGCTGAAAGCAGCTTGAAGCTTCTTACTACCCTCATCGAAGAGCGCAAACTGATGAGCAGAGAACTCGTCGAAGTTGTCAGCATCAGAGCCAACGAAGTGAGAGAAGACCGAACGAGGGATGATAGCGTTCTGCTGTTTCAGTCGCTTAATCAGTTCGTCCATATCCTTCTGTGGGTCAAAACCTAATCGGTGCATACCCGTATCGAGCTTAATATGAACAGGGAAGCCCGTGATACCCTCCTTCTGTGCCGCCTTCACGAGTGCATCCATGAGTCGGAAGCTATACACCTCTGGCTCAAGGTCGTAGTCGAAGAGCGTCTTGAAGGAAGTCATCTCTGGGTTCATAATCATGATATTGCTTGTGATACCGTTCTTACGGAGCGTCACACCCTCGTCAGCAACAGCCACAGCGAGGTAGTCAACACGATGATCCTGTAAGGTCTTTGCAATCTCTACCGCACCAGCTCCATAGGCATCAGCCTTAATCATACAAACCAATTTCGTCTCTGGTTTGAGGAAAGAGCGATACCAATTGAGGTTGTCAACAACGGCATTGAGGTTTACTTCCAATACCGTTTCATGCACCTTCTTCACCAAGAGTTCTGTCAGTCGGTCGAAACCAAACTGTCGTGCACCCTTCAATAAGATTACCTCATCGTGCAAGTTAGCGAAGACATCGCTGTGGATAAAGGAGTTGACGGTAGCAAAGAAATGCTTTTCGCCTAAATGCTTAAAGGCAGAACGCTGTGCCAAGAGTCCTTCACCAATACCGATAAACTTCTCAACACCACGCTTCTCGCAGAGGAAAGCCACCTTATTATATAGGTCTTTATCTGTGTCACCACTCTGCAGGATATCGCTCAGAATCAATGTGCGACGACGTCCCTTATGGTCAGGACGACGGTTCATAAAGTCGAGTGCAATATCGAGTGAGTTGAAATCAGAGTTATAAGAATCGTTGATAAGCGTACAGCCATGCTGTCCCTCCTTCACCTCCAAGCGCATAGCGACTGGCTCTAACTGTGCCATTCGCTCGCTGATAGTAGCAGGGGTGAGTCCTAAATGGAGTGAAACGACTGCGCAGGTGATAGAATTTTCAACGCTGGCATCGTCAATGAAAGGTAGTTTATATTGTCCTTCCGTCTGTCCTTTCCAAATATATGAAACGGTAGTTTCAATGTCTTTCTTCTCGATAGCCTTGATATAGAAGGCTGCCTCCGTATTCTTTACAGACCAATCGAGCTTCTGACCCTTATAATCATACTGGCTTAAACACTGTGCCATCACCTCATTATCGGCAGAATAGACGATTGCCTCGGTGTCGTGGAAGAGCTTTATCTTCTCGTGGCACTTAGCTTCTAAGGAAGGGAAGTTCTCTTGATGGGCTGTACCTAATGTGGTGAAGACACCGATAGTAGGCTGGATAATGTCGCGCAAAGCCATCATCTCGCCCGGAAGACTGATACCCGCTTCAAACACTCCGACCTGTGTATTCTCGTTTAAGAGCAGTACTGACAGTGGAACACCAATCTGTGAATTATAGCTACGAGGTGAACGTGTGACCACCATCTGCGGAGAAAGCAACTGATAAAGCCACTCCTTGACCATCGTCTTACCATTAGACCCCGTGATTCCCACAATCGGAATCAAGTATTCATCACGATGACGTTCAGCCAGTCGCTGCAAAGCTTCCAGCGAACCAACCACCTTCAAGAAGTTAGAATCAGGATAACGAGTTGCCCAATCCTCAGGCACTACCTCCACGACAAAGTTTCTTACACCCCTTGCATAGAGTTCTGGGATGTAATTATGTCCGTCGTTACGCTCAGTTTTGAGCGCAAAAAACAATGTTTCTTCAGGGAAACACAGAGAGCGGCTGTCGGTAAGTACAAAGCTTATATTTGCATCCTTATCACCATAACGGCGTGCGCCAATGAGCGTCGTTACTTTCTCAATAGTATAATTCATTACTATCTAAATTGTTTTATTCTTATGCAAAGATAGTGAAAAGTCTTAATACAGCATATTATCCTTGCTGTTTTTTCGTCTTATCATTTAATATAATATCGGTGAGCGCACTTAGGACACACTCCTTTTATCATATAATTGATGGATGATTGTTCGTATCCTGCAGGCAAATCGACCTGTGGAACGAGTATGTCATTGAGGCAATAGGTGCGATGGCAACGCTCACAATAGAAGTGTACGTGCATGTCTTCATCTTCTTCATCGTCATCGCTGAGACATAATTCGTAGCGCACTATATCATTTCCGTCTTCCAACTGATGTACTAAATGTTGCTGTTTGAACAATGATAGAGTACGGAAAATATTTGACTTATCAATCGTTTGAATCTTTGCTTCCAACTCTTTCATAGAGGCTGGGTTGTCCAATCCTGACAGTGTTCGTGCTATGAGAATGCGATTTGCGGTCAGTCTAATACCATGTGCTTTCAGCAGTGCTTCGATCTGCTTGTCATTCATTTCTTCCATAGTTATAAATTCAATTCTATATTGGGATATTTTAGTACCAACATCTTGGCTTTTTCCTTTGTTTTCTTTATGAAATCCTGATAAGTCGCTGCCTCTGGATGAAACGGGCGGTGCGCCAATGCCTCTTTGATAGGTCGCCATTCCTCCAGAAACTGTTTGGCTTCTGCAGAGAAACAGGTTGCCACAAGCTGTTCCCATATGTATTCTACAGCCTGCTCGTTGGGGTGCAGCATATCTGCTTTGTAGAAACGATAGTCGCGTAGTTCGTCGTTCACAATCTCATAGGCTGGGAAGTAATAGACCCTCTCTCCTTCTTCCTTAATCACCTTGTCGGCAGCCAACAGCAGCACAGCCTTTGACAACTGACTTCCGTGATAGCCATATTTGGCATAACGGATAGGGCTGACCGTGATAATGACGTTGACCTTTGGATTCGCTTGTCGTAGTAGGGTGATTGCCTCGCGCAGTGCGTCGGCACACTCCTCAACCGTAAGTTCGCGCTCTTCAAACTCTCGTTGTGGACGTTTCTGGCAGTTGTCAACAATCTCGCCTGTAGCTCGCTCCACATAGACATGGTTGGTTCCCAATGTGAATACGGCTGTGTCAAACGTATGGTTTGCCACCTTCTTCACCGTATGTAGCACTGAAACAGGGTTATACATCACACCGAAGGGGTTTACCATGGCACGAAACTTCTCTTCTTCGAATCGCTTACCAATATTGTCGGCAAAGCACGACCCTACAAATAGAATCCGCTCACAAGGTTCCAACTCAAATGTTGGACGGGGGATGTTGACAATTGTTCTAAATTCCATTGAGCGCAAAGGTAAGAAAAAAATGGATAGAATGCTCAAATGGAAAGAATATTTTTCATACTTTTGCCAAAGAAAGTTCCTTTATAAATTTTAGCTAATGTACACATACAATTACCCACACCCAGCCGTAACGGCTGACTGTCTTGTTTTTGCCCGCACTGATGAGGGGATGAAACTGCTGTTGATACAGCGGAAGAACGAACCTTGTAAGGGGAAATGGGCATTCCCCGGTGGCTTCATGGATATTGACGAGACAACGATTGATGCTGCTCGTCGTGAGTTGAAAGAAGAGACTGGTTTAGTGGTTGGTGAGCTACATCGTGTTGGTATCTTTGATGCTGTCGACCGTGATCCACGTGAGCGTATCATCACCGTGGCTTATTACACGATTCTTGACAAACCTACAGAAGTCAGCGGTTTGGACGATGCAGCACAAGCAAAGTGGTTCTCCTTGACCGAACTTCCCGACTTAGCGTTTGATCATAAGGAAATCCTTCAAGAGACAGAAAGGGTGTTAGCTGATGGCTGATGGGTGTTGGATGGTCAATGAGAATAATAGGTTTAATCAGCCCAATTAGCCTAATAAGGCTAATTAGGCAGATTTTCCTCTTTCTTCTTGGAAAGATTAGAATCTTTTATCAGTTTGTAAGTTCCCCAGAAACTCATAATTAGCAGTGTAATAGTAGGTATCGTGGGCTTAAAATCTGTTCCCAATAACAATAAGCCATTGCCAATAATAAAGAGCAATAATATTAGAATAGTTCTTCTCATACCTTTAATTGCTTTTTAATTGTTAGTAAATTCTGTTTGCAAATATAACTTATCTGGATGAAAGTTCCAAACTTATGCTGTGATTTTACGCATCAAATGATTTTCAAGTAATATCGTTGTCATTTATTATTTTCAATAAACCTTGCTTTTATACTCCTTCACTCCCTACACCATCGGTACCTCTGTCAGCAACATACCCTTAAATAAGACCTCCATAACCTCTGTTCCTCCGTGTGAGATTTACGCGTAGTAAGATGCAGAAATATATTGACAAAATGTCCGAAGAAAAGGTCGGAAAACGTCTTAAAACCGAGCTGCTTTAGCTCCTTTGTAAGTTACTTGTTATCAAGTAGTTGTGAAGTAGGCTTTCAAAAGGTGCTTAACACGACTTCAAAAGGGCGTTAGTAAGCCTCTTAAAGGGCATCTTTTGCAAGCCAATTAGGCGTCTTTAAGAAGCCAAAAGAGCATGTGTTGGTTTTGAACTGCATGAAAATAGCTTACAATTCTCAACTAATAAGGGATTAAATGTTGCTGTTATACTCCTTTGCTCCCTGCACCATCGGTGCCTCTGTGGGTTGCGAATGTTTAAATAAAACCTCCGTACACTCCGTTTCTCTGTGTGACATTTCATCAAATGTCTTAAACTTAGGCAGCAGCCTTATCGTTCCAAATGACTGAAGCGAGCAGATTTTATCACTCCTTCTTCCGCATAAACCGCTTTTTAGCGTGGATTTAACGTGTATTTCGTCACAATATAGTAAAAAACGAATAGAAGTCATCTACCATACGAAATAATTTAGTAATTTTGCCCTCGGTGGCTATTGTGGTTTCTGTTTGTAGTTCTTTAGAGCGCACAGGATAAAGGGGTGGAATTTCATTAATCACTGAATTTACAGATACTTATACCCCATTGAACTCAGGTTAATTAGTCGCTCAAATTCACGTATATTATCATTTCATATATGAAGAAGCTTTTTTTATTTACGCTCCTTTGCGTAATAACGATGACAACACAAGCACAGACGAATCTCTCCGACTATCTTACGAAGCGAATGCCGAAGCGGGAGACACGTGCCGTATGGCTTACGACACTTGCCAGTCTTGATTGGCCGAAGAATTACGCACGGTCGGAAGAAAGCATCAAACTGCAAAAGCAGGAACTTATTGACATCCTCGATAAATATCAGAAGGCAAATATCAACACCGTACTCTTGCAGGCGCGTGTGCGTGCAGCTACGATTTATCCGTCGGATATTGAGCCATGGGACCAGTGTATCACTGGCGTTGAGGGTAGGGCACCAGGCTATGGCTACGACCCACTTGGCTTTGCTGTAGAGGAATGTCACAAGCGTGGCATGGAACTTCACGCATGGATAGCGACGATTCCGGTGGGTGCAAAGAACTCATTGGGCTGTAGAACGCTGATGAAGAAGGGTTTTCGAATTAGAAACTTCTCAACGGGTTCTTATCTCGACCCTGCCGATCCAAGTGTTGCCCCTTATCTTGCCTCTATCTGTGGAGAGATTGTAAGAAAGTATGATGTGGACGGTATCAACCTCGACTATATCCGTTACCCTGACGGATGGCCACGTCCTTCTTACCGTGATGGCGATACACCCGACCAGCGTCGCAGCAATATCACAGCCATTGTGCGTGCTATTCACGACGAGGTGAAGGCTATCAAACCGTGGGTGAAGATGTCGTGCTCGCCAATCGGTAAGCATGCCGACCTCAGTCGTTATAGTTCAAAGAATTTCAATGCCCACGACCGTGTCTCACAAGAGGCGCAGGAGTGGATGAGATTAGGACTGATGGACCAGCTCTATCCGATGCAATACTTCCGTGGCGACAACTATTATCCTTTTGTTGCAGACTGGGTTGAGAATGCTTATAAGCGTGAGATTGTGACAGGTTTGGGTACTTACTTCCTCGATCCACGTGAGGGTAATTGGACATTGGGCGACCTCACCCGCCAGATGTATGTGAGTCGTGACCTCGGAGTGGGACATGCTCACTTCCGTTCTTACTTCCTCACGGCTAATAAGCAGGGTGTCTACGACTTTGAGAAGCAGTTTAATGCTACGCTTTCCCTCCCCCATAAGATGCAGGGTGTTGCGTCAACGGCTGCCATGCCATACGCTGTCAACTCCTCATTGGTAGAACGTCGAGAGGATAAGTCGGTGATTCTGAGGTGGAAGGCGGTCACTCCTTATTATAATATATACGCCAGCTACACCTATCCTGTTGATACTGAGGATGCGCGAAACCTGCTTTTCACACGTTATACTGGTCAGACGCTGCAGTTGAAGAACGTGAATCCTAACCTCTATTTTGCGGTTAGAGGTATGGATCGTTACGGACTTGAAACGCCTGCTTTACAAGAGAATATGAATTCTTCGACGCTTTCTAAGTCTCCTGTTTCACTGCTCGCTAATGATGGTAACACCCTCACCCTCCCTGCTGCAGCAAAGCTAACGGATGCCGATCGTTATGTAATCCTTTCTTTACAGGGTGTCATCCTCCGCATCGTTAACGCTAAATCGGTAAGAAACAACCAGTTATATATCGGCTCCCTGTCCGACGGTATGTATTCTCTCAAGGTTTATAACCACAAGAAGAAGTCCTTCACCTTAGGGGCATTTATGGTTAAGAGGGGAAGTTGACAAGTAGACGAGTGGACAAGTAAACGAGTTGATTGCGAAGATAGACAAAGTAACATAGTAAGTTGACAGGTCAACAAGTTGACAAGTTAACAAGTTGATAGCGAAAGAAGACAAAGTAACATAGGAACAAGTTTATCCTTTATAACAAGTAACTCGTTTACTTGTCTACTCGTAAACTTGTTACTTGAAAGAACTTTGTTCCTCTGTTACTTTGTCTTCATTTACCCTGTCTACAAGTAACTCGTTCACTTGTCTACTCGTAAACTTGTTCACTTGACTCCCCTTTGTTCCCCTGTTACTTTGTCTTTAATTCCCCTGTCTACAAGCAACTGGTTAACTCGTCCACTTGTTTACGTGATAAACTTGTCTACTTAAAAAACTGCTCACGTGGAGTTTCAAGGATAGACATTACAAGGGCATCATTCAGCAAGCGTTGTTGTTCGTTTGAAGCAAGTCGGTCTCTCTCAGCCTCATACAGTGCTTTTGCCTTTTTAGGTTCCTCCATTAATATGATGGCAAAATATCGGTTTATCTCGTGTGGACTCTCGTGTTCTTCCTCATATAGTCTCTTAAAGTTTTCTTCAGCACGCTTGTAGTAGTCCATTGCCTCCTTCTTGTTTCCCAACTTCTCATAGAATATACCTGCCCCAAGAAGTGTGTAAGGCTCTGTTGGGTTACGCTTGAGGTAAGCATTTAGGGTCTCTAATGCCTGTGCAATATTGCCCTGACTTTTGAGATATTCCGCCTTGTTAGCGTAAGCAAGTTGATAGTCGGGGTCCTTCTCAATAGCACGATCGAGCAGAGTCATCGCCTTCTTCACAGAATCAGGTGAGTTCGACCAATGCGTATATACGTTTACTGCCTGATTGTTTAATACGATTACAGTTGAGTCAGGTTCATGTCCGCAACAAAGTTTCTTGTTGCTCTGCGCATTGCAGGGTGTCAATGTTAAGAACATGAATAGTGATAATACCAAAAGAAAATTACGATTCATAGGTTTTAATATTTTAAGTTTAAGAATAAGAGTATTCTATTGTTTAGGTTGACCTCCATTCTAATGAAGTATATCTATCTCTGCGTTTGCATAAACGCAAAAGTTCTTCTCGTGGCAAAGATAATACTTTTTTATTAAATTAAAAATTAATTGTTACATAATACTGCCTTGCCTTAATAAAATAGCAGGACAGAACTTCAAAGAGATGGTTCACGTCGTCTGTATATAACTTACTACGGAATGGCTGATTATGCTATTAAAAGACGCAAATACGGAGGGTGTTTCCACTCGGTATATATTTTATATGTACCTCTATTAAATGTCTTCAGTCTTCTTTTATGTTTCCAACATGGGTAATCATAAGTATAAAATATTAATTCTGAAAAGTGAAGTATGGTCTTAATGCTGTGGTGTCGGTGCTTAGCACATCGTGTGCGGATGCTTCGCACATATGGTGCGGGGCGCTGAATGCTCTGCAAATGGTTACTGATAGGGTGTCAACTTGTTGTTTGGAAGGAGTTAAACGACTATGAATAAGCTCTTTCTATTTAGTAGTACGATTTATATTCTTAGTGTAATAAGGTATTATTTAACTGAAGAAGATTCAGTATGAGCGCATAATCGATTTACTATTATCGGATGGTAATAGTTAAAAATATTAAATATTGTATTTGCAACAATGAATATTTAAAAGAATATGTTTATATTTGCCATCGACTTAAAGAAGGTAGGTGACTCCTTTATTAAGGCCCAAAAGATAAAACCTAAAATATAAACTTAACGGTAGAAAATAGTAAACCCTAATCGAAGTAGAAACTAACATCTATTTAAAAAATAAAACAAAAACCAATTATTTATTACAACTTATGAAAAAAATCTTTACTCTACTCTCATTGTGCATGGTCGCAATGACAACTTTCGCTCAGTGGGTTTCAGTTCCTGAGAGCGGTGAAAAGTACTACATCGCTGTTGGTAACCAGAAAGTGGGTTACGTTACAGCTAATGGCGATGGTGAGAAGTTGACAGCTAAGGCTGCTTCTTTGGGTGATGTTGAAAAGCAGACTTGGACTTGTACAAAGAATGCTGATGAGACTTGGACATTCACTGTTACTGTTGATGGCAACACTTGGACAATGTATACCAATGCAGGTGAGCGTCTTGCTGCTGGTTCTGATACTGGCGAGAACTTCAAGGCTTTCAAAATTATCGACCACAATGACGATCCTTCAGCAGCCTTTGGTGCTATCAAGATGCTTGAAAAGGATGGTAATGCTTTCGTAAACATCTACAGTGGTCAGAAGTTAGGTAATGAGTATGGTCCTTGGACTGAAACAGACAATGGTTCTAAGGTTTACTTTATCAAAGCTTCTGAGGTAGAGATTCCAACTTGGAACTTCGACTTTAATATTTTCCAGCAGGGTGACAATAGTACTCGTTACTTCATCCAGCTCAACAGACCAGCAGCAAACAACCCAGCAAATGGTCCTACAGGTTTGAATGGTCTGACAGGAAATAAGTTGATTCTTTCTGTTGACAACGATACACTGATTGCTGATTCTCTTGTAAAGGCTGATGTGAACTTCAAGCACAAGGTATGGCACGTAACAGAGTTCGATGCTGATACAAAGAAGATTGTTCTTGTTAACGAGGCAGGTCAGTACATTAAGTTCGTTGCATTCGAGACAGAGATGCCTGGTGGTAACGATATGTATAAGAAGAATGAGGCTGGCGAGTGGGTACGCAACGGCAAGAGCGGTGGTGGTAAGATGAATGGTGGCTTCATAGCAACTACAGATCCACAAGAACTCTACATCTTCGACAGCAACCAGGGCAGCGAGTGCTACTCTATCGGTGACAGCAGTGACAGAACTACAAACAACTTCCTTAATGCATGGGGTAACGTAGCTTGGCACCACTTTATGGGTAAGTGGGCAGTTAACGATCCTAACAACGCCCTCAAGTTCATTCCAATCTCTGATATCTTGAATGATGAAGAGATTAAGGAGATGGAGAAGGCTTCAGCTACTGGCATCTCAAACGTTAAGGTACAGGAGAAGCAGGCTGACGGTTATGTTTACACCCTCG
>ERZ772957.1908-NODE-1908-length-12631-cov-11.794052_pt1 | contig 12631 bp, 15 predicted proteins | sample MGYA00580682_ERZ772957 | MGnify/ENA primary metagenome ERZ772957 (study PRJEB29015, sample SAMEA2737921) | human oral metagenome | biome: human oral; feature: human-associated habitat; material: dental | place: China | collected 2025 ...
GCCCGCTGTATAATAGGCAAGTGACGCGTCTATCCTGAATGGCTGCTAGCTAGCCGTCCATGGCAGCCGCCCCGCTTGCTTATTATCGCCTTACATAAAGTATATCGTCATGCAAAGGACATACTTAAGTAATTGGCTGCAAATATTTTACTTTTTTTCGTACCGTTTGTCAAGGGACTGCGCCAATGCCCCACTCAATACCTGCGGTTCAGATGTGAGCCGAGCGGGCTCGCCCCCGTAAGGTCGTAGCTGTGGACGGCGGCGTTCTGCCGGCGCGAACGGTTCAGCCACGCGCGTGCCTTGTATTGGATCTGCATCTCAAGCGGTGTCAGCTCCGCCTCCAATGCCGGCCACTCCGCGCCGCCCCGATAGGGATCGCTGGAGAGCTCCTTGAGGAGGTTCACAACCTGTTCGCGCTGGTCGACGAGACCAATGAAGGTGTCGATCTCATCCGCATCCACGAATTTCATCATCTCATGCGTGAGCATACGGTACTTCTCCCAGAGGACGCGTGCCGCTGCATAGCTCTCATCCGGCATAGATGCCGCTCCCTTCCATGCCCTGCGCCCCTTTTTCCTCACGTGCCTTTTTCATCGCCTGCGCCCACGCATCGCGAAGCTCGGTCATGATGTCGGTCGCCTCCTGGATGATCTCGGGGCTGCTCTTCATGTTGCCCTCGACCAGCCGATCATACGCATAGTTGTAGAGCGGCATGAGCTGATGTGAGATCTCATAGTCCATGTTGAGGGTGATGCGGAACTCGGAGATGATGCTCTGCGCCTTTTGGAGCGAGATGTTCGATGCCTCGTAGTTCTTCTCCGCGAGGTATTCGACCCCCTCTTTGATGAACTTGAGACAGCCGTTGTAGAGCATGAGTGTCAGAGCCTCCGGGGTTGCCGTCATGATCTGCTGCCTTTTATACGCCTCCGCAGCACTGTTTACCATAGGAGAACCCTCCCTGCATCACTTTCCGCTGAAGAAGCTGAACTGTGTCGAGAGACGCGCAATCGCTTCCTCCATCGCATTGTACTTCTTGTAGAGTTTGCTTTCGAACGACGACATAATTTTCTTGAAGTCGCTCATCTGCTTCTCGTAGTTTTGGATGAGCTTGCCAAGCTCACTGCGGTCGCTCTTGTCCGAGGCGACACCGGCGTGCCGCTCCAGCTCCTTGAGCCGTCCGCCGATCTTATTGAACAGACGCGAGGCGATGCCGCTCTTGCCGTAGTCGTCCTTCTCATCGCTGTATGAGATGAGCCGGTTGACGGCATCGGGTTCTGCCGCGACGGCATTCTTCAGCTTCGCCTCGTCGATCTGCAGATGCCCCGACTGATCCCTGACCGTGATGCCGATGGACGAGAGGGTGCTGTAGCGTCCCGGCACGGACTCCACGCGGTTGATGACCGCATCACGCAGATCGCCGACGATGGAGCGCAGGAAGGAGTCGCGGTAGAGCAGCCCCTGCTTTGCCTTCGCGTTCCACTTCTCGACCTGCTCCTTCGACATACCATCTTCCTGCGACTTTGTCAAAGGACCATAATCCTTATACCCCTTGTCGCCGTACCGCTTGTTGAGATCGTCGAGGAGGGCATTGTACTCCTCGACGAACTTCTTGACGTTCTCGACGAGCTTGTCCTGATCCTGTGCGACGTTGATCTGCGCCGCGCCCGTCGTCGCTTTCTTAAATGTATAGGCGACACCGTTCACCTTCAGTTTGTTGTCCTGGAGGTTGCTGTAGGTACGGCCGTCGATCTTGACCGTGGCGTTCGTCCCCGCCGCCGTGAGCGAGGAGGTTGTGCCCGAGGTCGCCATGGTCGTAGCAGGACCGATGCTGCCGCCCGCAACCGTACCGAGCTTCAGATTGTTCAGCAGATCCGCCGTGCGTGCCGCCGACGGATCCGTGGTCTTGACCGACAGATCAATCTTGTTCGAGTCGCCCGTCTTGCTGTTGACGAGGGAGAATCCGTCCGAGACGGAGTCATAGTTCGCACGGATGTCGAGCGATGTCTTCTTACCGTCCGACCCGGTAAAGCGCGCGTTGTTGATGCGGTTTGCCAGATCGTTGAGCGTGAGGTTCTTCGTAAAGACTTCCTCCGCCGTAAAGGAGATCTCGGCGCTGCCCGTGCCGTTCGAGATCTTGAACTTGAGCGCCGTATCCCCGGGAGCCATACCGGGAGGCATCGTGCCGCCGAACGCCACGTCCTTGAGCATGACGCTCGTCTGTGCGCCCGTATTATTGCGTGCGATCTTCTGCCCCGCCGCCGTCATCAGATAGGCGTTCGATGCCGCCTGTGTGACCTCGACGTTATGGGTCATCACGCCCGCCGTCGCATCTGCCGCCGCCGTGACCGCGTCAGCATTTGTGCTCGTCGTCGTCATCGGATTCGTCGTCGAGCTCAGGCGGTAGTCCGACATCCGGCTTTTGAACGTATTCGTCTTGTCGTAGATGTTCGCGTACGCCTCTTTACGCCACTCCGCTTCGACTTCTTTCTTATAAATGCGATCGTATTTTTTCTGCTGCGAGATCATTCCGACCTTGACCAGCGACTCGACATCGAGCCCCGAGCCGGAAAGCCCGTAGATTCCTTTTGCTCCTGACATAGTTCCTCCTCCAGCCCCTTACGCCGTTCTGTCCAGGAAAGCACCGATCCAGTCGTGTACCTTTATCATGTGCTCCACCATCGACTCGGGTGGAATCTCGCGCAGCACCTCGCCCGTCTTCTTGTCGAGCATCCGCACGGACATCACGTTGATCTCCTTGTGGTACTGGAACTGAAGATCCACGTTGATGTTGCGCATGATCTCATTGAGCTGCTCTGTGATGAATGCAGTCTGCTCCTCGGAGAGCGGCTCGTGCTGTGACAGTGCGTCCTCGGCACTCTCATCCGCCGACGGCAGACTGCCTGCCGCAGGGACGTTCCCGTTCTTCGCGGCACCGATCTCCTGCTGTGCCGTCTCCGGCGTACGCTGCTCGGGCGCATCCGCCCCCTTTCTCCCGGCGACGGCAACCGCTGCCGGCATGACATCCTGAACATTTTTTACGGTCATAAGGCACCCCTCCGTGCGTCCTCGGATGCACGCACGCGCATCCGCTCCGTTCTTCCTTGACGGTTTCCAATTGAGGAAAGCACTGATAAATTCACCCTGTGGACATATCTTTTTCTATCAGCGATTCCTTTATTTTCTGGGCAATGCGCTGAGGTCGAAATGCGCGGGGGCTGCCGCCGCCCGCTGGTTCTCCTCCTGGATTGCCCGATAGATCTCACCGCGGTAGATCTTGACGCTGCGCGGCGCATCAATGGCAATGCGCACGTTGTCGCCCTGCACCTCCACGATGTTGACGACAATGTTGTCGCCGATCATGATCTGCTGTCTGGGTTTGCGTGTCAGTACGAGCATTACCTGCCCTCCTTCTCATCGGGGAACAGGCGGTGCTTCGTCGTATACGGGCTGCGGTCGAGCACGATCTGCTTGGCATGGCGCGTTGCCACATTGACCACAATCGGTGCCATGAGATTCGCGGTAAGATCTCGGATCTCCGCGCCTGCGAGGGTGAGGATCGCGTAGATCACCACCTCCTCGGGGGAGGTCAGACCCAGCTCTTTTTCCACGTCGTCGTCGATGGTGAACTCATAGTCCGGGAAGAACACGAGCGGCATCGTCATGAGAAAGGCAAGGTCGGGTGTTTTTACCGACTGCAGAAAGACGTACGGACTGTCCTCCTCGTACGGAATGAGGATGAACTCCCGCTCCTCCTCGAATGCGGGAATCCCCGCGGCAAAGTGGATGATGGACTCCTCCGCCGCCTCGATCTCACCGAAGCGGCTCGTCATAATCTTCTTCATCAATGACTCCTGTTACGCATATATGTCGTATTTTCCTTCGCTGACCCAACTGTGGATGTCGCCCTTCTGCGCGAGATAGGTTTCGACGCTGCCGCGGTTGTAACGGATGTTCGCCATCCCCTCCGTCTGCCAATGTGGGGTCGTCTTGGCGGGGGTCGGCGTACCGTGTGTCTGCCCCGTGTCGACCGTGATGATCGGGTCGGGGATCGCCGCCGCGACCAGCGTCCGCTGACGCGTGACGCGGTTCTCCATATCGCGCTTTGCAAACTCGATGCCGACCTGCCGGCCTGCCTTCGGGCCGTCCTCGGCGAGCGCCCATGCCATCTGCGTATGCTTTGACGTGCCCTTCCCGACCTCGGCATAGCCGCGCTCCATGTTCTCGCGGGCAAAGTCCGTGTTGTTCGTCGCGCCGTAGCTGTGCCGGCTCGGATAGCTGTCGATCGAGATCCGCGCCTGGGTAAAGCCCCGATTCGAGCGCGCCTGCTGCGTTTCCTGCGTGTAGCGCGGCTGGATGATGCCCGTATCCACGGTGTTGTGCTGAATCCGCAGCCCGATCGTGGGCAGGGTGTGGCGTGTGTTAAGATAGAGCATTGCCATGCGGGGCATCCTTTCCTATCGGAGGATCAGTGCAGATAGTCCACGAGCGAGAGCGGCAGGATGCGCGAGCCCATCGCGAGCGACATACTCATGATGGTCTGCTGCTGCATCATCTTCATCGCGAGCTCCGCGACATCCGTGCTTGAGACATCCGTAATATCGCGCGTGATGTTCTCCTTATAGTTCGTGAGCACTTCCTTCATATCGGTATAGAGGTGCGAGCGTGCACCCGTTTCCGTGTGCGCCTGCAGGGTCACCTGGTTCGCGACATCGGCAAGGGTCACCCCGTCGGAGCTCAGCCAGTGAGAATCGCACGCCTGTGTCTTGGCGTGAACGGTGAGCATATTGTTGAGCATCGCCGTCCCCGAAGGCTCGTTGCCGGAGTTCTTGTCGTCGAAGAGATCGCGGCCGAACACGTCCGCCCCCGTCTTGTTCACCGTATCCGCCGTGGGTTCGGTCGAGCCGTTCTGCTTGACCATCGAAATGTAGCGCATATCGCCGCTGTAGGTGACGAGCTGCTGACGGACGGTGGAGAACTTCAATGTGACACCGGGCACTGCCGTCGTATTCGACCAGTTCGCACCCACCCCCGGTGCACCGACGGGATCATTGACAATCTCGCCCGTATTCTTGAAATTGTTCTTGATAAAGTTCGTGCCCGTCGCGATGTTGCCGACGCGATCCGCCGCAGAAACGGTCTTGCGCCCGTTCGTGATCACGTCCTTGTAGCCTTCCTGCACGAATTGTTTCGTATAGACATCGCCCGTGAGGGTGTTCAGATAGTAGGTCTTGCCGTCGTTCCCGTCGAGCGAGAGCATCTGGTGCAGGAAGTCGGCGCTCTTGTTGTTGCTCGCATTGTTGAAAAATGCCGCCTGACGGTCGTCGAGGGTCTTTGTTACACCGCGGTACTTCAGATCGTTCGGGTTCGAGAGTTTGAACGGCTCACGCAGATCCGCCTGCCCGCCGAAGATGTAGCGGTCGCCGAGCTGGGTGTTGCCGAGCGATACGATCTGCTCGATGCCCGCCTTCATCTCGCGTGCGATCGCGGGCCAGTCACCGCCCTTTTCATCCTTGTCGTCGTTCGCCGCCTGGAGGGTTTTCGCCTTGAAGGTCTTTTGGATGTCCTCCATCGCCGTGAGCGAGCTCTCCGTCGAGTTCATCCACGAGACCCCCGCCTTGACGCTGTCCTGGTAGCGGTCGTTCTCCCCCTCGGAGACGCTGTAGCGCAGGTAGCGCGAGTAGCCGACGGAGTCGTCGGAGGGACGGTGGAGCTTGCTGCCGTCGCCCTGCTCCATGAGGCGGGTTTTCGTGTAGTCGAGCGCGTTCAGATCACGCTGATATCGCTGTACGGAGTAGTTGCTGCTGATGCGTATCATGTCTCACCTCTTACCTTCCGACCATGCCCGTGCCGTTGATCAGCTTGTCGAGCATCTCATCCATCGACGTCAGAACGCGTGAGCACGCGCCGTAGCCCGTCTGGAACTTGAGCATATTCGTCAGTTCCTCGTTCCAGTCCACGCCCGAGGTGGACTGGCGCCACTGGGAGATCTGCGTCATGAGGTCGTCCTGCTGCTTCATCGTCTTGTCAATGTTCTCGGCATCTGCGCCGAGCTTGCTCATCATGCCGTTGTAGTACTGGTTGATCGAGACCGTACTGATTGCACGTTCCGTATTGCGCGGATTCATCGATCCTTTCGGGTTCGACGCGGTCGCCTGTTCGATGTTGAACAGCTTGCTCAACTCGACGGCCATCGTGCCGTCGCCCGTGCCGTTGACCTCGGAAAGCTTATATTTGTAAGTCGAGCCAGTGCCGGTCAGCGCAGTTGGAACGACTTTTGTTCCATCCGTCTTCGTGATCTGACGCGCGGCGACGAGATTCTGTCCCCCCGGTGCCGTCAGCTCATCTGCAATCTTCAGCGCGTTGATGATCTGCATTGACTGGAGCCTGTCCGGACTGCCCGTAACGTTCGTCTGCACCGTCACCTCACCCGGGGGACCTGGTGTACGTGTGAGCGTTGCGCCCGCAGCCTGCATATAGCGCTCTCCCGTCAGCGGGTCGATGTGCCATGTGTACTGCATCTGATCGTAGGTTGTGCCTGTCAGGGACTTGAACTTGTTCTTCCCGAAGAAGTTCATCCACGAGGTCTGTTCCTTGTCGATGCCGACACCGAGCTTGTGCACGTCGTTGAATGTGGTAAGCAGCGTCGCAGAAATGTCCGCGAGTTGGTCGATATGCCCCTTGTCCTGCACAATCGTATCGGACAGTGCCTTTAGAATGCCGCTCTGCGGGACGTAGCCGATGCCGCCCGCCTCCACGACGCGGATGGAGAAATCAGAGATGCCGTACTGCATATTGTTGATCGGCCCGCTCAGCTCGAGCGTCAGAGAGTTCTCGCGCTGCACGAGCGACATCCCGTTCGAAACGACGGTGTACTGTCCGTTCGCCTCCTCGTAGACGTTTACGTTCGTGATCTCGGAGAGCTTGTCGACAAGGAGGTCGCGCTGGTCGCGCAGATCGTTTGCCTTGCCGCCGTTCGTCTCGGCGAGGGTGATGTTCTTGTTGAGCTGTGCGATTTCCTTCGTGAGGTTGTTGAGCTTGCCGAGCTGGATGCCGATCTCGTCGTACTGTGCCTCGATCTGCCCCTGCAGCTGCTTTGCCGCCGTCTTGATGCGGTCGACGAGGTTGTTGCCCTTCGTGAGAACCGAGGTGCGCGAGGCGGCATCGCTCGCATAGTCCGAGAGGTTGACCCAGGAGGAGTAGAACTGCTGCATCGCGTCCAGGATGCCCGTTTTCTTCGAGTCGTTAAAGATCGTCTCCACCTTGTCGAAGTTCGTCTTGTACGTCTTGTAGAGGTTCTGCGCCGAGTTCTCCGACCAGTACTGCTTGTCCGCGTAGATGTTGCGTGCGCGGTTCAGCGCAACGACATCCACGCCGCCGCCGACATAGACCCCGCCGTAGAGGGAGGGGCGCTCCTGATAGTTCGTCGCCGCCGAGTCCACGCGCTGACGCGAGTAGCCCTCCGTCGAGGCATTGGTGATGTTATGACCCGTGGTGTCGAGCGAGAGCTGATTGTTCTGGATGCCCCGCACCATGGTATTGAGTCCGGCAAATGTTGACCGCATAGATCCCTCACTCTTTCCCTTTTTGCTTCCTATACATCCGCATCAAACATCGCGACCGCACGGCGCACACCTGCGCCCGGTCCCGCGACCGGATGCGGGTTCCCGTAGGTATCGTCGGCAACCGTGCCGGAGACGACGTTGAGCTGGTAGCTGACGAATGCCGCACTCTTTTGCAGGAGTTCGCCGCAGATCCGCACGCGCTCCTGCAGCTCCTCCTGCCGCAGGGATACGGCACGCAGGACACGCTCCACGGCAATGCGTTCGCGCAGGTTCGGCTCACGCCCGACGAGATCCGCAAGGCATTCCGTCTCTGTCTGCGCCAGGAGCAACGTCTGCTGGCGGGCGAGCGCACGCACCGCCGCCAGGCTTTGCTCCGCCGCCGCCGTCGCCTGCGGCAGCCCGCCGCCCGAGGCACTCCCGCAGAGCACCGCCCGAAGCGCCGCAAAGCGAAGTGCCGCCTCCTCGGCGGCATTCAGCTGTGCTTTGAGGAGGACGAGTGCCTCGCGTGTCTCATTTGTCATCGCCGTTCACGCCTTATAGTCCAGATTTTTTCTGAGATGCCGCACCTGCTCGCCGCCCGTGTTCCCGTAGACAGGATCGACGACCGCGCCGCCGATTTTGCCAAGCTGGCGGTTCACCGCACGAAGCAGTCCCTCCATGAGAAGCGCGTTTGCCTCGCTTTTCTCCTTTGTCTCCTTGACGACACGGCTGAGACTCCGACTCGCACCGAGGACGCTGCGATGAACCTCATCCGTTGGCGCGAGGAGGGCAAGCTCCTCCATCGTTGTCTCTGCCGTGACCCCGGGCGTCGCCTCGGCGATCCGTGCAAGCTGCGCGAGGCGCTGCCGCTCCAACGTCTGCACGGCGGTCGCCAGAAGTTCCTCCTGCGCCGTCAGCGACGCAAGCCCCTCCATATCAAGCGCAACAAGAACGCCGCGCTTCTTATCCTGAAGCGCACGAATTTCTTCGTACTGCTGTTGGAGCTGCTGCAGCGTCGCCGTGAACGTATTCCACATGATGCGCTCCGATCAGTAGCGCATTGCGAGCATTTTCGCCGCAATATCCGCAGAGGCCGGCGCATAGCTGCCGTCCTCCGTATGCGTACGAAGCGCGTCCACACGCTCCGTACGCACATCGTCCATACCACGCAGTTTTTGCAGAATATCCCCGAAGCTCTGCGCCTCGCCCGAAAGTTCGAGTGCATCCGGCCGCTGTACGGCATCCGATGCCTCCGCACGGCGCGTGCCCGCAGTCGGACCGCCCGCATAGAGCCGACTCACCGCCGCAACGGTATGATTGCTGATCAACATAATCTTCACCACCTGTATTTTTAGGAATCGCTGATTCATCCGTCGATTCCCGCCTCCAAAAATGGTCGGAGTCCTTTCACATTCTTTATCGAAAAAAAAAGACACGTACTTAAGAATAATTTCCCAAGTACGCATCCCGTGTTTTACGAAAATTGCAGGAGCAAATCGTCCCGTTTCCTATTTGTCAAGCGTCAGATAGCCGCGGCGGCTCGTCGAACCGTCGCCCGCGCTGCTCTTTTTCGCAATCGCAGCGGTCAGTTCGTCGCGCATCTCCTTCTGGCACTTGTCGCAGTACTGTCCCTTGGAGATGGGCGATCCGCACTTCTCGCACGGATAGTAGAGATCAATCCCCGAGGAGACGAACCGTCCCTCGCGGATCATGCGGCGGATCACAGGCTCCTGCACGCCGGTCGCCTCCACAATCTCCGCGATCGTGCTCTTCGGATGATCGCGGACAAACTCGACAATCGAGCGTTCCCACTGTTCTTCCTTCGCGCGGCAGTCCATGCAGATACGGGCGTTGTTGATCGAGACAAATACCTTCCCGCAGCTTGAGCAGTTCTTCATCTTCCCTGCCATTGACAAAACTCTCCTCTCGAATAGCGGATCGGTATGATATGTCCCGAACCTCATTTTTCACTCAATGTCGTTTGTATTTTACAACAGGACAGTAAAAAATGCAATACGTCAACATAGAAGCATACGTCCGCCCGTTCACGACTGTGCGCGCCGCGCAAAGATGCCGCCCTCCGGCGTCAGGATGCGGCAGCTATTCAGCACTACGCCGAGCGTCGCCGTGTTGTGGATCGCCGCTGCGGCGAGCGGACTGATCGAGCCGAGCGCACCGAGCAACATCGCCGCCGAGTTGATGAGCAGCGTCACCTTGAAGTTCTGGTGTACGAGGTGCATCGTCCGCTGACCCAGACGCAGTGCATCCACGAGGCGCGTCGGATCCTCGGAGTGAATCGTCACCGCCGAGGACTCCGCCGCAATGTCCGTCTGCCGTCCGCCGAGCGATACCCCCACGTCCGCAAACGCGAGTGCGGGCGCATCGTTGATGCCGTCGCCGACCATCATGACCGTACCGCGCTGGCGCAGCTGGTTGACATAGCGCGACTTGTCCTCGGGCAGGATCTCCGCATGATAGGAGTCCACGTCCATCTCGCGCGCTACATCCGCCGCTACCGCCTTCGCATCGCCCGTGAGCATAACGATCTCATCCACACCGCAGCGGCGCAGACGGTTCAGCGTCTTTTTCATCTTCGGACGGATCGGATCCTCGATGCCGATGATGCCGATGAGCTTCGTGTCGCGTGCCACATAGAGGATGTTCTTGCCCTTGACCGTGTCGATCAGGTTCTCCTCGTCGGTAATACCGTTTTCCTGGAGGAAGCGGCGGCTGCCGACACGCACCGTACCGCCCGTATACCCCGCAAAGTCCGGCACCTCGGCGAGCATTCCGCGCGCGACAATGGTCTTGGACGAGCGGTGCTGCGGTGCCGTCCACCCCTGCTCCTCCACATATTTCTGGATCGCCACCGCGAGCGGATGGACGGAGTGCTCCTCCGCCGATGCGGCAAGGAGGATGACCTCCTTCTCCTCCACGCCCGCCGCCGTGTAGATAGACGTGATCTCCGGCACACCGACCGTCAGCGTTCCCGTCTTGTCGAGAACGACGGTATCCGTACGTGCAAGAGCCTCGATGTAGTTGCCGCCCTTGACGAGGATGCCGCGCTTCGCCGCCGCAGCGATGGAGGCGGACATCGCCGTCGCCGTCGAGAGCTTCAGCCCGCAGGAGAAGTCGATAAAGAGCAGGTTCAGCACGCGCCCCCAGTCACGCGTCGCACCGTAGACAATCGCCGCCCCGATGAAGGAAACGGGGACGAGGTAGTTCGCCATCTGATCGGCAAAGTTCTGCACGGGGGCGCGGCGCGTCTGCGCCTCCTCAACGAGGTGGACAATGTGCGCGAGCGAAGTATCGCCGCCCACCTTCTCGACCGCAACGACGATCTCACCCGCCTCGACCACGCTCCCGGCATAGACCGGTGCGCCCTCGTGCTTCATCGCAGGGGCGGACTCGCCCGTGATGGATGCCTGCGTCACCGCCGCATCGCCGCGCAGGACGCGGCCGTCGATCACAATTTTCTCCCCCGCGTGCACGGCGACGATGTCGCCGGGACGGATCTCCTCCACCGGCACCTTGCGCTCGACCTCGCCGTCCGGGGTCTCCTCGACCAGCCAGACATCGCGCTGATCGAGCGAGAGCAGCCCCGAGATATGCGTGCGGGCCTTCTCCGCTGCATAGCTCGTCAGCATCTCTGCCCCATTGCTGAGTGCGAGCAGCATGAGGCTCGACTCCGGCTTGCCCGCGAGCACCGAGGCGATGACCGCCGTCGTTGTCAACGTGTCCGCATTCGGCTGGCGATCCTTGATCAGCCCGCCGATTCCCGTTTTGATAAAATTGCGCGAGATCGCAAGGACGAGCAGGGAGCGCAGTACCTTCACCGAGGCAAAGAGCTCTGGGGCACCGCGCCTGAGGAGTTCCATCGCCGCAAAGCTCGCGAGCGAGATCACGGCATCGCGGCGGAACTGCGAAAGTTCCTCCGCGGGGGTCACAGTCTTCTCCGCCGCCTCACGCACGGCACGCTCCGCCGCCGCCAGCATACGTGCGGCAGGGATCGAGCCCCCGTGCCAGACATCGACACAATCGCCCTGTACGGATGCCGCCGTCACAGCAGGGAAGCGGCGCATCCGCGCCGCCAGACGCAGTGCATCCGCACGCGGCAGAGCACTGCGCAGACGAATCCGCGTATGCACAAGCTTTGTCATACCTTCCACCCTCTCATCAGCGTCAGCGCCCACCAGAGCATCTGCGAACCGGACGGCGTATTGTTCGTGAGCACGAGCTGGCGAATCCCGCGCAGAACGAACACACCTGCAACCACCGAACTGAGATCGAGCGCACCGCCCGTATGCCGCTGGATCCATCCGCTGAAATCATGCACCGAGCGGCGCACACTCTGCGCCAGCGTCGCAGGAGGAGGCGCGGTATGCCCCTGCGCAAAGATCGTCTCCAGCCCCTCCGCAAGCATGAGGATATGCGCCTCGTCCTCCGGCTCGTAGGTCAGGAGAATGCTGCCCGCCGTCGCATTGGCGCGCACCCCCGTCACAAACGGCAGACGCGCAAGGCGCTCCTCAAGCACCTTGGCGAACGCCTCCGTCAGATATGGCGTACGGTAACGCCTGCGCCCCGCCGAGGCGTGTACGCAGACAAAGGGCGGCTCCGCCGACACCTTCATCTGTGTCGGCACGGGCGCAGACTCCTGCGCCATCCCCGCAGAGGAGTCCCCCCCCTTGCGTCCGCCGCCGAAAAAGCCCGACGGAAGCTGTGCACTCCCTCCGCGTCCTGCCATACCAAGAAGGCTTGTCAGCGGGGATGCGCCGCCCCCCATGCGTCCGCCGCCAAGCAGCCCCGTGAGTGCTGCACCCCCGAGGGCAAGCCCACCGGCGGCAGAGGAAAATCCGGATGCTCCGCCGCCCTGCATCGAGCGTCCACGTCCGCCGCCCATCCCCTGTGCAAAGCCCGCATTCATGCCGCCCGCACCGCCGGCGGACTGCCGCAACATATTGACCAGCGATGCGCCGAGCATCAGCCCCGAAACATAGTTCATGATGCCCTCCTACTCGCATGGGTGCGCATATACTCCTCCACGCGGCGCAGCTGGGCGTTCGCACGCAGACGCTCCGGCTCGTACGTGA
>ERZ772957.1909-NODE-1909-length-12630-cov-3.936461_pt1 | contig 12630 bp, 11 predicted proteins | sample MGYA00580682_ERZ772957 | MGnify/ENA primary metagenome ERZ772957 (study PRJEB29015, sample SAMEA2737921) | human oral metagenome | biome: human oral; feature: human-associated habitat; material: dental | place: China | collected 2025 ...
GAACAGGGTTTCCTCTCCCTCCCTATAACCCTCCCTCTCTTTCCCATACTGCTTAGGGGGTGCCCCCTAAGAACCCCCATTTTACACAAAACGGACGATTCAGTCCGTTTTGTGGGACGGACATGCGACCGACAATCGGATTAGCGATGCCTCAATATGTCCGCCCGGCTGCCGACAACGGTTATCTCGTTCCTATGAGCGTAATACTTTTTTCAAGGGCGACATTGTAGTAAAGCTGTATTATGAGTTAAAATAATATCCGGTTGCCGTTTTAGGCTGTGGAGGAATATATGGAAACAATACCAATAATGATTGATTCTTCTGTTTTAAAACAGATAAAAAAATTAAACTCTCCATTGATGAAACAATTCATACAATACACTCGAATTGGGAAATTTCAACTTTATCTTTCTGAAATCATTGAAAAGGAATAGCTGACATGGATTAAGAAAGAAGCACAGGATACCTATGATAAAATCGCTTCTGCTTCCGAAGCTCTTTATCAGTATTATGATGAACCCTTAATAATGGGATTTCAACTGAAATTCAATATGACAGCAAATATTGCTGCTAGAGAAATAAATACGATATTGCAAAATATAACAGAAACTTGGAAAAGCTTTAAAAAAGCTACAAATGCCATTATTTTGCCAATTGAAGAATATCACGGACAACTTGTTATGGATGCATATTTCAAAGGGGCTACTCCGTTTAAGGAAGCCAAATATCGCAAAGACATTCCGGATGCATTTATATATTTTTCAATGCTTGAAATACTTAAAAAGTATGATCATGTTATTTTTATTTCAAGAGATAAAGAGTTTGTTAAGAATATCCAAAATAATAAAATTATTACTTTTGAGAGCTTAAAAGAATTATTTGAGAGCGATAAATATTGTCTAAAAAGCGACTATTTTTCTTCATTAAACAAAACAGATAAAGCATTTGCTATGATTCAATTTTTTCAAGATGAAATATTGAGAAAAACCGAACGGGCTATTGAATTATCTGATTTGGTATCCGATTTAGACTAAGCAGTACTTTGTGAAGTTATTGGTGAATATAAAGACATAACAACGACAGCAACCAAAGTTGCTCTAAATTATTCGAATATCAGGTGTATTACCGGGTATTCTTATTTAATAAGTTTTAATGCTGAAATAGTTCATCACTTATCGTCTATCGCAACAAATGATGACTTACAAAGCATAAGTACACAGCGGATGGAAGCACTCTATGAAAAAGAAATCAATGATACTGGGTCGTATGATATAACAGAATTGTTTACATCAAAGGTTTCGGGCAATATTACCATCACTTTTAATCACTCTGAGCCGTTATCATGGAAAGAACAAGAAGCAGGAACATTCTTAATGGATAAAGAAATGAAAGAAATTGAAGTTGTAATTGAAGATATTGAAAAATGTACCGAACGCTCGCTTTAACCTTACTGAAGATCATTAAATACGGCACCGACGTACATGACGCTCGACCTTCAATCACCCTCACTATCCGACCGGCGGAAAGCACATACACAAAATCATCGGGCACAAAACGGACGATTTAGTCCATTTTGTGAGACGGACATACGCTCAATAATCGGATGAACGATGCCTTAAAATATATGCCCCCCATCTTACACGAATCGGACAACTGTCCGATTCGTGGGGCGGACATACGGCTGACATACAGATGAAGAATGCCTTAATATGTCCGCCCGTCTGCCCTGCTACTTCGGAATAAAAACAGATACGGGATATTGGAAGACCCGCAATTCGAATTCGCCTGCAGCGGCAAGCAGATGGTCAAAAATGTCCGCTTGAATGGATTCGTATTCGCTCCAGACCGTAGTTGCGGTAAATACGTAAATCTCAAGCGGAATGCCGGTGCCTCCGTATTCCTGCTGGCGGACTAAAAATGTCAGGTCTTTGCGGATTGTTTCAAGGCTTTGCAGGTATACGATTCTCAGCCGAATTTTCCTTAGGCAGAATATTCATCTTCATCCAGTCAATGAGCTTTTGAGCACGAGGTTCATCGAAAAGCTGCTCCAGTTTTTCTGCAACGGTCTGTGATTCCCCATTTATGTCTTTGTATGCGTACCAGCCGCTCTTAAATCGAGAATTTTTCATAAAGAGCTGCAAGGCATCCATATAGTTTTTTTCTAAAAGAATAAATTGTACCGGTCTGCCGTCGATTTTATCGACTTTGTAAAATTTATCTTCCCGCGCAGCTTCCGCAGTATCATCGAAAGCACCGTTTGTAGTGCTTGCTCGATACAAAAACAACACAGAATCTTCTCCGTGTTTGAGTGCTTCTTTGTACACTTGTCCGGCATAATTAGGATTTGTAAATTGAGATTCGTAATATACGAAAACTTTTTTTAAGAGTTCTGTATTGTTCCGCAAGTCGGCAGTCCGTAAGAATTGAACAACGGGATTTTGCGTCGGCTCTCCGGTATTTTCAGAAAACGCCGGAGCAAAATTGTGCCACGGTGCCATAAGTTTTTCCGTTATTGAACCGGACGGATTTTGATTATACGCCAATAATTTTTCTATAATTTGCAGTTTGTTGTTTATAATTGCACATATTAAATAGTCCCCATATCCCGGACTGACTTGTTTGAGCGTATTCATATCAAGCGATTGAAAAATTGCCGTAAATAAATCCGTATTACCGTTTTCTATACTCATCTGTAAGGCGGACTTTTTCATATTGGTGTATGAATCAAAATAAGATTCCTGCAGCAAATACGGACTTTCTTTAAGCATCAGTTTTACTGCGTCAACCTCACTGCCGCTTATATTTTCTTTTCCGAACAAGCCAAAAAAATTACGAACCTTCTCTGTATAGTGCTCATTTTCCAATTCCTCGGGATTTATAACTTTTTTTCCGGTCTCGCCCGTAAACTTATTGTATACGTTCCAATAGTCGACATCCGCATCATATTTTTCAAGTTCATTTTTTAATGCGGCGTCCGTCCTCGTGTATTTGTAATGGTGCTTGGTATTGTCTCCTGCATCTTCTTTCCTACCGCTTTTTGCCGATTTTTCTGCTTGCTCGCTCCGCTCTTGTTCGTACCGTTTTAGTTTTTCTTTCATCACTGCAAGATATGTACTAAAATTCCCGCGTTCCCGATAAAATGCCAATACGGATAACGTTTTTTCGCTGCCGCCGTATGTATCTTTTACCAAAATATCCGCGCCGTTATCCATTAAAATCTTTGCCGTTTCAGCATTTTGTAATTTTACGGCAAGAATGAGCGGTGTCTCTGACGATGTGTTTTTCTTTTCCAGCAATTCCGTAAATAGCGACTTTTTATCTCGTTCGTTATTTGAGTCTGTTTTGCTTTCCGCATTTTTTAATGCACGTATAAAAAATTCCAAATATTCCTCGCTGCCGGAACGCACTGCTTTGTGCAGGACGTTTTCGTTAAAAGCATCTTGTTTCGTGAGCAATTCATTCTTTTTTGTGAATTTTTTTTCGTTTTCCAAAAGAAGTGTCATGCAGTCCATTGTTTTTTGCATTTGCATCGAATTTGACATCAATAAACAGAATAAGGCATTATACTTTTCCTTGCTTTCTGCTCCGTAATTGAGGAGCATTCGTTTGGGCTTCTGTTTTTTACCGCTGCGGTTTTTCGCGTCGTATTTGAGCATATATTCGATGATATCGGCACTTCCGTTCCAGCATGCCCACATAAATGCCGATTGCCCCAGTCTGTCCGCCGCATTGATATCCGCTTTGCCTTTTTCCAGTGCGTGTTTTACGCCGGCTAAATCTCCTGCTTTTGCTGCATTGAACAATTCGATATTCGCCGCTTTCGGCTTATTATATTTTTCGATATTGCAATCAAATAAGCCTTTTGAAAGCGGAATCGTCTTACAGGAGGCAAATGCAATTCCTGCGACACAAAAAATAAGCAGTTTATTCTTCAATTTCGCCCTCCAATATGGTTGTGATTTCTGTATTGCCGTTCTTGCGGGCATAATAGAGCGCGGAATTTCCTCTATCGTCTTTTGCGTAAATATCTACGTTTCCCTCTGTCAAAAGAAGCCGCAACAGTGCAAGCGAACCTTTTTGTGCCGCAATATGCAGTGCCGTCGTCCCGTATATGTCTTTGCCGGAAGCCTGACAACCGCTATGCAGCAACGATTTACAGGCAGGAATGTTTCCCAGCGAACATGCATATAAAAAAGCGTTTATGCCGTAGTTATCGGTAACGTTTATATTTGCTCCCGTCCTAATAAGCATAGTCAAAATGGAAGAATTATTGTTTTCGACTGCATAAAATAGCACCGTCCTTCCCCTGTTATCCTTTTGATTGAGATTAACACCGTGTTTGATAAGCAGATTCAGAAGCGCGTCGTTGTTATAGCGGACTGCCGTCATCAATGCGGATGAGCCCAATTCATTCTGCGTATTGGGATTTGCGCCTGCTTCAAGTAATATTTTTACAATAGCGACATTTTGCGCCGACACGGCATAATTTAAAATACTTTCTCCGTTCGGCAGCAAACTGTTGGGATTTACTTTCTTTTCCAAATACAATTTGACTTTGGCAGTATCTTGTGCACGAATCGCTTCCAATAAAGCGTATTCATTTTGCTTTTTAATGCGTTCCGCTTTGACTTTTTCAAGCAGTGCGACGATTTCTTTATAATTTCTTGCTTTTGCAATCCCCAGCGCATCTTGACCGTATTCGTCTTTGCCTTCAGGCTCCGCATTGTCCTCCAAAAGCAGTTTTACGATTTCTATTTTTTCGCTGTATGAATTAAATCTACTCTCTATACACCAAAACACAGCGTTTCCGTATTCGCGGGAATTAAGCCAGCTGGTGCTCGGTAATGTTGACGCTTTGTTTTGCAGCAAAAAATCAACGATACTTGTCCTTCCTCTGTAGCTTGCTTCCGACAAAGCAGTCCAGCCTTTGTCGTCCTGGGCGTTAATGTCTGCCCCTCGTTTTATGAGCATAGTAACAATCGGGAGATAACCGGCATTCGCAGCCCACACCAAAGCCGTCTGATGGTCGGAACCGTCACGAGCATCCAAATGCGCACCATCGTCTAAAAGCTCTGTTGCGCGCTTTAAATCGCCTTCCATGCAGGCATTGATAAATTGTTCGTCTACCGAAAGCGCAAAAAGAGGCGCACTCAGGCATAAAACAGCCGCTATTTTGCAAATACGTTTCATTCATTCCTCCTAAAATTTCTTTAACAACATTTCAGAGCGGCACAAGACAAAATCTTGGCTCCGATGATAATGCCGCCAAAATGCCACGCCTTCCTATTCTTCCCTTTCGATAAAAAGCTCTACGCGGCGGTTTTTCCAGCTATCTTTTGCATTCGGTTTTACAAGAAAATGCTCTCCTCCGTTTCCGTGAATTCGTATTCTATTTTCGGGAATGCCGTAGAGCATAAACACTCTCTTTATGATGTCTGCTCTGTTTTGCGACAGTGCAAACAATTCCGCTTTTTCGCTGTTCATCAGTCGTCTGTTAGGATAGGTTGTATAATTTGCGTGTCCTTCGATTATTACAAAGTCATTTTGTCCAAGTTGTTTTAAAACCGCTTCAGTAGATTTCCGAAGACTTGCGGCATTTTCGTTGAAATATTGATTGATCGAAAAAACTTCCGCATCATTCGCCTCAAAATAGATAGGGGCAACCACAACTCTTTTTCTGGTATCGGACTCAGCAATGCAGATTAAGCCTGAACGAACATTCGTCGAAAACGTTTGCGTTTCATCAATTCCGTCATTTGTTTCCAAAATGAATGTGTATTCTTCTCCGGTCGAAAGCGCAAAACTTCCTGTTTCGTCATAACCGTCCCATGTCATATTTTTTACGTCATCTACGATTGCTTCATACAGTTTGCGCTCTTTATACAAGACTTTTAACACGGCATCTTGAACCGGTTTTTTATAATTTATTAAGCGTAGTTGGAAGGTATCGCCGGAAAAAACTCCGGATAAATATGCAGCTTCGACATAAGCTTCATCGTTTGTGTTAGATACCGTACCGTTTTGTTCGGAAGAAACAAAAAACTTTGCGATTTGCTCTATTTCTTTCCCGGTATCGTCTCTACAAGAGAGAAAAACCGAATATCGCCCTTCCGGAACTTTCCGGTGTGTTGTCTGCGATACGCCGTTCCATTCAAAACGCTTACAAAATCCGTCTTCGTCCGCATGAAACTCATCGTAAAAATGTTCGACGCCACTTTCATCGCAAATACTTGTCCGCCAAAATCTCGATTGAATGCCGAAGCCCACGTAATAGAAGGGTTTTACTTCATCATTCTTTTCATATATCAGTCCTTCATTGGAAAAAATCGAAAAATTGAACGGATGTTCGGCAAGAGTGAACGTTACGGCGGCTTTAGCTTCGTTTCCGGCAGCATCTCGCGCATAAACGCTTATCTCGTGATGTCCGAGAGGTAAAGTACGGTAATACTTATAGGGAACAAGAACATACGGAGGAAACGATTGTTCTTCGCCGTATGCAAATTCTTTTTGATATAACGGAGCGTTCCTGTCGCCGTTCAACAAAACACGCCATGAATTCGCCTTTGCCGTGCTTTTTAGCGAAAAAGAAAAATCTTCTTTTTTGTTTTTATACACCGTCCATTTCGATAAACTGCAATCGCCGTTTTTAATATCCGGTGGACGTGTATCAAGGTTGATAAAATAAACGTAGTCGTTTTTTAGATTGACATTCTGCTTGTTCGCTTCGATAAGATGCAATTCATATCTACCGTCAGGTTCAACATCCGCTTTGATATGCTTTTTCTTATCGTCTATGCCGTTGCGCTTAAAATTCCACTGAGCTTCTACTCTGCTCGGACGCAAATAGTCTTCCAACGAAGAAAAGAAGCGTTCCCATGTTGTGCATAACTGCGTTTCCGACTCATCGACGGTATTGTGAAAGTCGTTCAGTATGTAGCAGGAATAGTCGTATTTATGAATATCCGCACTCCTGCCGACTGTAATCACGGGCGAATGAAAATTCCGGGGATTTATAAAATATTCCGTTTGTTCCGCCGGAAGGCAAAATAAAACTGCCAGCAGAACAAAAGGTAAAAGATATGTTTTTTTATTCATAGTCTTTTGCCATTGAACGCAATTCAATTCGCTTGGAAGAACGCAAAAGGTCAACAGGTTTTACGCCGTTATCGTTCGGATCGTACGCGTCGACCCCCTGTTCCAAAAGATAGCGAGTTGAAGCAAGGTCTTCGTTTTTTATTGCAATGTGCAGAAGCGTATTGCCTTGCGAATCTCTTCCCGTAAGCGAAGCGTTTTTTGAATGCAGGAATTTCAAGAGCGCGGCATTGCGGCGGAAAACGGCAATCATAACCGCATTCAATCCGGAAACATCCGTTTGGTTGATATTGGCGCCCGCATTTAACAAATCGGTAATGATAGCGATATTGCCTTTGTCTACCGCGTACAAGAACGGCAGCTGACCGGATTTATTCCGGTAGTTGCAATTAATATTATATGAAAGCAAAAGATTGATAATGCCGCCGTTGCTGTCTTTTAGCGCATAAAACAAAGCATTATTGCCGCGCATATCGGACGTGTTCACATTCTGTCCGTTTTTGAGCATTTTATTGACTGCAGCATAATCCTGATTTTTTACGTTTTTTAAGAATTCGGAATCCGCCTGCCCTAAAACGACATCGTATGAATATCCGGTTTGGCTTACGCTGACCGTTTCCGGCTGAATGGATGGCTCCGGTTTTTCGACAGACTTTTCTTGCTTTACTTTTTCGCTCTTTTCTCTAAATCCGAAAAGCTCGCGGATAGTTTTTGTGCGTGCAGTTTTTGCGTAATCGGTGGGCGTATTGCCGCTTTGATCACGAAAGTTTTTATCCGCTCCGGCGGCGAGCAATCTTTTTACAATAGCCGCACTTTCCAAAAGGACGGCTTTATGCAGCAGTGTTTTTCCGTCTGCTGTAGTTCTGTTGATTATCCGGCGAATGCGGGCGGGAGCCGTATCATCAATATATTCTGCAAACATAAGCGAATCGCTGTTGTCCACGCACAATTTAAGCATCTCGAATAAAGCATTGTCCTGTTCTTCCGCCGTCAGCGTCTTATCCACAGGCATCGCTTTTTTTGTTGTTGCACAAGACGCAAAAATTACAGCCGCCGCTGCAAAAAATACATATCGTTTCATATCATTTCTCCTAAGTTTATGCGGAATTGAATGATTCCGCTTTTATGTTTTCTCACTGAACTCAAATCAGCGGTATACCTGGCGCCACATTTCTTTTATTCTTTCCAGCTTTTCACGGGCAGCAGTATTCTTGTACTTTAAAATATACCATTCGATATCATGGCCTTCTCTATCTTTTAGCCGAAGCAACATATCCGGCTCGGCGGCAGACATAATAAAACCAATAATGCGGTCATCACAATTTATTCTAAAGGCTTGGAACAAAACAGGGGTGCCGTCAGGCAATTTTTCATACACATCTATTGCACCGCTTTCAAGCAGTGTTCCCACCATTCCAAGGTTATTGCTTTCCACCGCCAGACTAAAAACAGTCTGACCTTCAGCATTGCGTATATTAAAATCAATTGCCGATGGAAAAAAACTCAGAAGCTGTGTAAGGATTTTTGCATCGCCGCTCTTAACGGCATACATTAAAGCATTATTTCTCATATGATCGACCGCATTTATGTTGAGGAAAGGTGAATTAAGCAAAATTTTAATAATGCCTTGATTTTTATTTTCTATAGCATACATCAATGCATTCTTACCTAAGTTGTTTTTCTCGTTCGGATCTGCATCGCCTATTGTTATAAGGTCTTGAACTATGGAACTAGCATAGTCGTTCGCGGCAACAATAATTAAAGCGGTCATACCGTAACGATTTTTATACGATGCCCGTGCGTTGGATTCAAGCAGTAACCTTACACATGGTACCCATTGTTCGTGACAAGCAAGCATTAACGGAGTCATTTCGTCCGATTCCCTGCAATAATTCGGATTTGCGCCCAGTTCAAGGGCGGATTGTAAACTCTCTATACTTTGTTCTTGGACAGCTTTCATTAATCGCTCATCCATTCCGCCGGCAAACAGTGCCGACGCAAAAAGCAGTACAAATGCCGCCGAAGTAATTTTCTTTATCATTGGTATCTCCTGTTTTATAAAGCACCTGTTCATCATGCTCCCACCGCACAAGCATAATTATGTGGCTCTGTGCGATGGGGGGGGGGGAAGGTAAAACTAGTATCTCCGTTTTGCAGCCCGTTTTGCATCTTGTACTTCCTTAAAATGCTTTTTTTCTTCAAATATGCGTCTTGCATATTCGTCGTTACGGAGATCGATATAATATTCTATATCGTTTCCGTTCTCATCTGTAGTTGTCAGCAATGCTTCCGGAGTGTAGTTATTCATTATGAGAGCGATAACATCTTTTGATTGCCGTGTTTTTATTGCCCAAAATAATACTGGCATTCCGTTAACTTTTTTATCAATATCCAAGCCGTAATTGCCTTCAAATAAGAATCTCACCATCTGGGTACTTTTCTCAACAGCCAGCATAAAAGCATTTTTTCCATCGCTGTTTTTTTGATCCCAATTTACACCAGTCGAATCCGCCAAATACTTTGCACCAGCTATGTTGCCGTTTTTTATAGCATACATCAGTGCTGTATTGCCGAGATTATCCTGTTGACCTGGATTAACTTTAGTATTTTTAACAAGATATACCAAATTATTGTAATTATTATTTTCCGCAGCATACATCAATACGGTCTTTCCACTATGATCTACATCATTCACATTAGCCTCACCTCTTTCGATGAGATATTTTGCGATGTTATCATTATTAGTTTCTTTCACCGCAATCATTAAAGCCGTTTGTCCGTTGCTATTTTTAAAAGAGGGATTCGCTTTAGCCTCTATAAGTTTTTCAACACCAGGCATCCATTGCTTGCTACATGCTTCCATTAATAAACTTCTACCAGTGTCGTCCGCATAATTTGCACTGTCTGTTTGTGCAAGATAGTGCTTTAAATTTGTCATATTTTGCTCACGAACCGCCTCCATCAGGCGCTCTCCGTTCCAATCCGCCCACAACACAGAAGCGGCAAGCGTACACAGAAGTCCGGCAATAAAAATAGTTTTTTTCATAAAATACCTCCTATATGGTGTATGAAAAATAGAATTCGGCATAAAGCCTTTAAAATATAAAAAAGCCGGATGCGCCGTACCTGAATACATATTATGCATCAAATACAAACCGCCTCCGGCTTGTTTTATGAGAAGTGAAATAAGTTTACGTGTATTAGTTAAATTCGGGGGGGGGGATGATAGCAGATGTTTTAAATGTAGTCAATAAATTGTTAGACATATGCATTCCCCTCTAAAAGAAATATGAATAGATTATATCCGTATAAATTACAAGCTGTCAAGAGCTCGTATTTTATTTACAGAGTAAATGCATTATAACCGCAGCATGAATTAAACGTAAAAAAGAAATAACTTTAGGCTTCTCGTAAAAGAATTAAAATTGTGTATCTAACCTTTTCCTCTAGTCTATCGCCCGCAATTATATGCCAATTGTAGAATAAATATTTCCTTATCGGAAAATTACTTGATGACAAGTAAAAACTTGATATATCATATACATTAAGAAATGCAAGGAAGTGTTTATGGAACTTGCAAAAGTAACATCAAAAGGGCAGATTACCGTTCCTCTTGTGATAAGGAAGCTGCTTCACTTGAAAACGGGCGATAAAGTCTTTTTTGAAGAAAGCAGGGGGAAAATCTATTTTACAAATGCATCTAAAATTACTTTGACGGATATTCAAACACAAATGCAAGGTGCAGCAGAAAAAGCTGGCTTCCAATCGGAAGATGATGTAACCACTTATATCAAAGAATTAAGAAAATTGCGTTGAGAGTTTTCGTAGGCACAAATGTCGTAATTTCCGCAATGCTATTTCCAAACAGAAAGACTGCAAAACTTTTTTCTCATTTGCTCAGAAAACATACGATAATAATTTCATCTTACTCAAAAGAAGAATGTAAAGAAGTCTTTGAAAGGAAATTCCCGACAAAAATGCAACAGCTGGAAATCTTCTTTAACAGAATTAATTTTGAAGAATTTGAACCCCTGCCATACTAGATGATAAGAAATATCAAAAAATTAGAAATATAAAAGATTTGCCTATTCTTGCCTCTGCAATTCTTTCTGACTCGGACATTTTATTAACCGGCGACAAAGATTTTGAAGATATAAAAATTGACAAACCAGTTATTTTTACGCCGACAAGGTATTTCGAATTAATATAGAATAAATCATAGCCCTCTTCAAGCATTCGTTTGACTTGTGTTCAATCGATTTAGAATAATGTCATATCGCCGGCGTGATAAAATTCAAATAAATATTATATGAGACATCATGGAATCCCGGAGGATAGTTAGACAGTTTTCCCTGCGCGGAAAAATTGCAGCGGAAAGGAAAAGCATTGTATCTTGCAAAATCAATTCCACCGTCCGCCCTCCGTTCGGTGAAGACATCATTCATCGCTCAGTGAAGGCATCGTCCCCTGCTCGGAGGGAATATCTCCCTTCGCTCGAGTGGGACTAGCACACCCGTACAAGTCGGGCGGCAGTAAGAACGAGTTTTACAAGCTTTCATTCTTCTACCGCTGCCCCCAGTTTTCAACGACCAAAGAATGCCACCCTTTGGAACCCCCTGTTTTTCTTGCGGAGGAACTGGTATAACCCGGCTAGTAAGAATTGGGCGACGCCCAATTCTTGAGACGGGCATACAGCAAATAATCAAATGAACGAACGATTTAAAATGTCCGTCCTTCTGCTTAGAGGAGTACCCCTAAGACCCCTCATAGGTCGTGGAGTTTTTGACTGTTCTAAAGCCCGTGAGGCTATTCCTTTATAAGAAACCGGTCTTGGGGCATATCTTGCAATGAGGGTCTGTTATATAGTTATAACAGACCCCTTCCAATATTAATAAAAATTTAAGCTGAATGATTATTTTTTAGTATAGCTTAATCCGGTGCCATGCATGCCGCCTTTTACAGCACTTACAACTGTATGATTTGTAGTAGCTCCGGTTTTTATATTAGCATATTTTAGAGTGTTTGTACCGAATTCCAGTGTACCGCTATATGGGCTAGTCCAGGCAGTATTCTGTAAATCATCCGGGAATTGAACAACTACAGCTCCGGCATTATCGCTGTTCGGCTGCTTGCACCCTGTAATAAACGCTGCTGCACTAATCATTAAAACTAATGCGCCAATCATCGAAACAATCTTTGTCTGTTTCATTTTAAACTCCTTCTTGCAATGTTTTTCATTGCAATTATTTTTACGTAATTATTAGTTTACCCCCCCCCCCCCCCCCCGAATTTGTCAAGTATATTTTTCTTCTAACGGTTATTTTTTTTGTTATCAGTATGTAATCATTTATGTATGAAATACGCTGTCTATTAGTGCTGTAACATGTGACATGTTCCAGCTGTAATAGGTCACCTATTCTAGCCGTATCATGTGGGCTATTACGGCACTACACCGGACGCTTTTTAAAAAGATTGACTATAACGTAACCCGCGACATATAATTCGTTACTACAAATTGAATAACTTGCGGATTCCTTT
>ERZ772957.1910-NODE-1910-length-12627-cov-45.317292_pt1 | contig 12627 bp, 7 predicted proteins | sample MGYA00580682_ERZ772957 | MGnify/ENA primary metagenome ERZ772957 (study PRJEB29015, sample SAMEA2737921) | human oral metagenome | biome: human oral; feature: human-associated habitat; material: dental | place: China | collected 2025 ...
CGTTTCCATTCACAGCGACGGGCATAGCTGCATCCTACTCTCTCTGCCTGAGTTTGATGGTGTAACTTCCATCAGGATGTCTTTCATGGTCAATAACGTCGAAATCAACTCCGGACTTAGAAAGGATTTCGTCTTGTTTCGCATACATGGACATCGGGCGGATGTTTGAAGCCGACGCATGTTCAATCTCAAACAGGACTCGTGCTTCCCCAGGTTCGGGTTTGAGCCTCTCCATGAACCCCTCTGCCACTTTAGGCTTCGTGTTCGTTGAGAAGAATGAAGGGTCACGGTAGACACCGGTACTGACTTCCTTGTCGCCTCGCCGCTTGTGGGGACCAGGCCGGGGCGTGCGGGCTCTTGGACGTTGGCTTAGGCCATGTATTTCTTCAGGAGGTCTTCGAGGTCGTATTCCATCGCGTAAGTGGTGGGTATGGCAATGGATGGAGTGTTCGAGTAAAAGCGGACACTGGGATCCTCAATGCGGTGGTACAGGAAGGTGGGTGGCCATGGGGTCTTGTCGGCTGCCCATGAGGGGTGAAGCTGATCGAGCCTTTGGGGGAATCTCGGCACGTCGAAATGCAGTGCCATGGCACGCTTTGCTCCCAACTGCGTCGTTAATACGTAGGCGGCGACAGAATCGCAATCAGTATCAAGATCGAAACCAGTCGATGGCTGTCTCTCCGACCGCGAGAAGAACATCCTTCCGTCCTTCTCCCAGACGGAGAAATAGAGGGTGCCGTCATTCGTAAAAGACCAGCCCTGGTTGAACTCAGTTCTTGTGATCGAAGAGTTTCTTAATAGCCTCGAAATCAGGGATTTGTGGTGTTCCAACATGTTCTGTCACTCCTTTGATAATTTTTGCATTGAGCATATCTACTATGCTCATCGGCTTCCATGTTCCGTCGCGGTTGATTTGCATGACCTGGATCTGTGGTGTGCCGCCGAGCGACCCTTGTTCGGGTGCGGCAATTGAAATCTCTACTTTATATCCGTCAGGCAGCGCATCCACATTGAAGTCGTATTGACGATACGGCTCGTGAATGGAAGTAATTGGTGTTCCTCTATACTCGTTGGGAATAATGACGTCGTCGATAATTGGTGCCATATAACTGCCGCCAACATGACTGGTTCTGTCAAGGCCGTCAATCCTGAAGTCGCGTCGTAGTGCCTCAATATCCGTGTAGGCCCTCTTCGTTCCTGGAACGGCACCAAAGTCAGTATCAGTTCGCCAGACCGAGCGACCTGATTCGGGATCGTAATAGCGTGACCTGGTCCAGTCTGCGGTTGATTTCATTTCGGGATGAGTTCCATCTGATAGCTGGCCCCGTGGATTGACCGTGATATCGGCAGCCGTCTTGTACTTATCTCCGAGTCCCACGTCCTTTAGTTCATGGTTGTCCCATTCGGGTTCCTCTGGCCGATGCGGTGATCTCTCAACTAGTTCTTCAATGGTTGTCGGAGGCTCCATGCGTTCTGGATGATCTAGAAGTTCAGGGATATCATCGATCGGACGCATATTCAGAGGCGCGGAGTCGATATGGTTGAGTGTCGGGTAATCCTTCGGGAAAACAGCGAGACTTTCCGGATTAATGTGCGGTTGATCCTCGACTGAATTAGCCGATGAATCGGTTCCATCTCGTACAGTTCCCGATCCATCTTCGTCGTTCTCCGACTCGTGGTGGTCTTTGTCCTTGTCGGACTTGTGCGTGTCAGCCTTGCCCTTGTCAGGCTTGGAGTCGTCGTCGTGGTGTGCGGCGTCGTCTTCCTTGTGGGACTTGTCCGACGTGGGCTTGTCGGCCTCGGTCTTGTCACCGTGGCGTGCCGAATCAGCAGCGTTGTCGGCCTTGCCGTTGGCGGAGTGGTCCTTCGCCTTGGGGTCAGCGTCCGCGTGTTCGCCGGAATCATGCCCATGCTTAGCGTCGGCATCGGCCTTACCGGAGCCACTTGATGTTGCCTGTGCGCTCAACAATCTTGCGAGAGACGATGGCCGCGCCGGCGTTGTTAATGAATGTGGTCATGCGTGTTCCTTTGTGTGTTTCTTGCTTCCGGCCGCGAGGTAGCGTGCAATGCGATCAGCCAAGGCCTGGCGATGGGGCCAACGGCGAGCGACGTCGTACATGGTGTCGTGTGAGCCCGTCAGCTCGATGTCGAAACCGGGGTCGGGAGACGCGAAGACGAGGTCGTACAGGGGGGTGAGCTCTTCGTCGGAGTACTCCTGCGTGGAGATCAGGTGGACGAGGGGGATACACCCGTTCTTGTCCGGTTGACCGAGCGCAACGCCTCGATCCAGGAGGCGGCGGCATAGCGCGACGTCCCGGTCGACGTCGCGCGCGCCTTGCGCGAAGAGAATATGGAACGGGCTCGTTCCGTCCGTGGTGCCGGCATCGAGAACGCAATCGCGGTCTAGCAGGAAGTCGCACAACGGGTAACGCTGCGCGGGATCGGTGTTGCTGAGCGCCTCGATGAAGAGGCTCTTGCCCCACCGCACGCGCTTTTCGTCCCCGTCGGCAAACAGCTCCTTGAATTGATCGAAGGTTCCCCTGTGCGCGACCGCAAAGATAGACGTCATCAGCGATTCCACCCGCTATTCATCGATATGAGCCCTGTTTCTCGATGAAAACTCGACTCGATAGTTCTTTGGATCATTATACCAATCGAGAAATTGCTGTGGCGTCATCTCGCCATTGACATACGATCTCCATACGTCACTGTACTTGTGACCGGGCTTATGCCCCATGTCCCAGATGCCCGCTCGGGGCTGGCCCGGCTGCCAATCGACCGGTTTGCCGCGCCAGTCACGCAAAACGCCGTCGGCATCGGTGAATGCCTCTCTGACCTTGTCCACAATCCCCTTGCGGGATGAGGGTCTATTCTTCGGGTTCAGGTACGGTCGCGGATCGGAGGGATCAATGTGGGGGATCCCGTCCTCATCAACATACGTTCCCCAGTTATGATCCGGGTCTCCGGAATGTGGGTTGCGCTTTGTCTCGTCAGTACCTTCCTCGGATTTGATTTCCTGTGATTCTTCTCCGTTCTTGTCGGTGACGGTACTGTTGTCAGACTCTGCGCCACTGTTGTCGTCATCGGACTTGTGCGTGTCGGACTCGTCCTTGGTGGACTTGGTGTCGGCATCGTCGGCGTCCTTGGGGTGCTCGGTGTCGCCGTCGTGGTGTGCGGTGTCCTCTTCTTTGTGGGACTTGTCCGACGTGGGCTTGTCGGCCTCGGTCTTGTCACCGTGGCGCGCTGAGTCAGCAGTGTCGTCCGCCTTGCCGTTGGCGGAGGGGTCCTTCGCCTTCGGCTCGGCGTCCGCGGGCTCGGCGGAATTCTTGTTAGACTTGGCGTCGGCATCGGCCTTACCGGAGGCATTTGCGTCGCCGGAGCCGTGGCCAGCCTTCCTGGTGTCGGCGGCCTCGTCCGCGTGGGTGGCGGGCGTGTCTGCTGCAGGCCTTCCACTGTGTGGCTGCTTGTCGCTGCCGCCCAGGGCTTCTTCGAAGGAGAGGCCGTTCTTAGGAGTGGTGGGGGCGTCGGGTGTGCCGTTGGCGGTGTACTGTTTGTCGCCGCCGCCCAGGAGTTCTTCGAAGGTTGGTTGCTTCTTGGGTGTGGTAGGCGCGTCGGGAGTGCTGGTTGCGCCGTTGGTAGTGCTGCCAGCTCCGTGGGTGCCGTTGGCGGGTGCACCGGTGGCGGGTGCGCCGGTTGTGCCAGCGCCATGCGTACCTGCGCCGGGAGCGCCGTGTGTACCTGCGCCGGTCGCAGGAGCTCCGGTTGCGCCGTTGGCAGTGCTGCCAGCGCCGTGGGTGGCGCCGCCGGTATCCGCATTCATGAACGCGTTGTTGTGAGCGCCGTGAGACGCGCTGGGTGCAGTGTTGGCGGGGGCCGCGTGTCCGCTGGTGCCGGCATCGCCAGCGGCGGACGCGTGAGGCGTCGCGGCGGGCTGGGCCGCGCTGGACACACCGTTCGAGCGGTGGCCTGGATCCGGGGCACCGGTACTACTGAGGCCACCGTTGTGTGTCCCGCGGCCCGCGTGGGAGGTGTCCCCGGCGAGGTCGGAGGCGCCAGCAAGATCATGTGCCCCGCCGCCGACGTGGGAGGACCGTCCAGAGAGGTGGTCAAGTCCGGCAAGGTTGTTCGCCCCGTGCGACGCGTTCCCGGAGAGATGGCCGGCATCAGAATACTTGTTCGCGTCCGCCATCAGGTGGCCACCGCGCAAACCCGACACCTGTTTCCTGGCATCAGCGCACAGCTTGGCCACGGTATCGGCCGCGTCCACACCATGGTGGGTGAACTTCGTAAACAGGTTCTTCCCGAGCTTACCCAACGCACGCACATCGTCGGGGTTCACCGGCAGGATGGCCTTGAACACTTCCTTGCCGATATGGGCCATCCGAGCCAACCGAGCGGCTCCCGAAGTGGCTTTCTCGCCGGCGGACGCCGCCGTTCCGGTCCCGGCTGTCGCGATAGCAATGAGCACGTCCGGCAACAGGTGTCCGATCGCGCGCCCGGGATCGTCGGTCCACGTGTCCCAATCGACAAGCGCTTTGCCCAGGCCAGCGAAGAACGCTCCGGGATCCTCCCACAGTGCCTTTGCTAGGCCGGCGATGGTCTCCATTGGAATCGTGCTGTGCTTGGCGTAGAACTCATCCCAGGTCATCTGACCCATCAGCATGCGCCCAAAGTCAAAGAGCATCGGGACGCCGCTGAGTGCCAATCCCAGCTTCACCAAGTCGGCCACCGCTTCGACGAAGCCTTTGACGACGGAGCCGACCGTGCGCTTGACCGAATCCCACCACGTGCGCTCGGGCAGTTTCGCGATACCAGCATTTAGGGCGGTGATGAGTAGGTCGCCGGCCTCGTTGACCTGATCGACCAGCGTCTCGAAATCAGCGACCGCGGCCGCCATCGCCGAGCGGCCCGGCCCCTCGTCGCACGAGGCGTCAAACATGGGGATGCCGCCCTCTGCTGCGGCTTGGCTCCGCGCGTCAGCCTGATTGTTCTGCGCCTGCTGGACCGCGTCGCGGCCCTGCTTCCACCTCGAGCGGATCCCATCACACTGGCCCTGCGCCGACGCCAGCGTCGACGCATACGACGAATACGCTTCAGACGCGGAAGAGAAGGCCTCCTGGGCGTCCAGCCAGCCCTTGGTCTGCACCTTGAACTTAGAGCGGAAATGATCCGCCGCGCGACCTTCCCACCCATCAGACTTCAGGGAAGACAAGCCGGAATGAATCTCACCGAACTCGTTGGCGCGATCCATCATCACCGCGGCGCGCGTCGAGATCCCACCGGGATCCCCACCGATCTTAAAGACCGGCGCACCATGCGCGACAACACCCACGCCAGATCACGCCCCCGAACCGACGACAGGAGACTGCCCCAGAGCTTGCGCAGCCTGCTCCACTTTAGCCATGTGCTCTTTCGACTTGTCCATGTATTCCGCGTAGGCACCCAACGCGCCACTGACCGCACTACTCGCAGCCTTAATCTCATCACGCAAGTCGTTCGTGCCCTTTTCCCACGTGTCCTGGAACGCGTTTGTGCGATCCCACACCTCAGGATTCTCTAGCATGCCAGAGTTGGGAACCCAGTCCTCCACGTCATACTCCTTGGCCGCCTCCTCAAAAGACGACAACGACTCCACGAAAGACGACATCGCCTGCAAATCGACCTTAAAATCACTCACGATTGACAACCCTTAACTGTCGATACACGCAAACGCTTTAGACTCAGCATGCTGGCCTTCGGCGAGAATCTCTTCCATCGCGTCAGCCGCAGCGGTTAACAACTCAGCCAACTCCTCGCCACGCTCTTCCAAACGCTTCAACGCAGCATCGCACGCCTGACGAGACTCACCCGTCCAATCACCGACGCTGCTCTTAATGCCGTCGCTGATATCAGGGATGAAATTCTTGACCACCGCGACCCGTTTACGGAACACCTCTGCCATCTGTGTGGCGTTAGCCTCCTGGAACACCAGCATCGAATCGCTACTCACTGTTCGCCTCCATCAGCACCTTGCCCAGCCATAGCCTGCAACTGCGCGTACAAACCACCCTGGGACGAGCCATCATCACCCGACTCCGAACCGGAAGCAGCCTGAACCAACGACTGGATGATCTCATCCTCACACGCGGAAAAAGCCCGTTCCACGCCCACCAAGGCCTCAGCCAAGCGACCCAAGTCATCAAACAAAACAGTCAGAGAGTCGCCCCAGGCAGTCATAGCATTACCCAACGGCTCCATATACGAGCCATTCAAACCCGCAGACAAAGACGTAATATCCTCGCCGATCGGAGCCACCGACTGAGAAATAGGCTCAGCAGTAGCCCCAATACCCTGGGCAGCCTCAATCAGCTTCCCAGGAGTAAACCCAACGTCCGCGCTCATGGCATCAACCTACAAACCCGCTGAACGCCCGTCAACCGCAGGGGTTGTGCCAGCTCGTGTTCCAGGTGCTCGTGTTCGCGGTGCGGTGGGCATTCGAGCTGGAACGTCGAATGTGCGATCGCGAAACGATGGCATGTCGTGCTCGCCCTGATGAGTCTTCGATGCTGCAGGGAGCCGCTAGCCCCGGCCTCGTGCCCCGGGTGAGGGGCGGCGGGCCACCTGGCACAATGGGGCCATGGGTTTGTCGTTCCTGGGCGTGATCGCGGCCCTCGCGATGTACGCGGTCAGCGTCGCACCGTCGCTGATGGCGCGTTCCTGGGCGTGGCACGCCGTCGCCTCGGGCGTCCTGGTCGCGTGCGGATACGTTGCCGGCGTGGTCGTGCAGAACGTCGGCGCCCGCGTCATCCGCGTGACGGGGCTGACGATTCGCGCCTCCGAACCCGTCGAGCTTGGATTCCGCATCGGGGTAGCCACCCTCTTCGCCGCGTGGTGGCTCTACGCGGTGATCCAGTCGTATCGCCGCGCCCGCGTCGCCGCGAAGCTGGTGAACATGCCGGGGGAAAACCTGGGGGAGTACGTCCTGGGAACCCTCGGGGCGGTCGCGGTGGCATGGTGCCTGATCTCGCTCGTGGCGGCCCTCGTCGGGGTGGGCCATGCGATCATCGCGATGCTCGCCGTCTGCATGCCCAGGCCCGTGGCCGTCCTGGCTGGCGTGGCCATCCTGTGCGTCGTCATGTTCTTCCTGACCTCGAACGTGATCCTGCGGGGCGGCATCGGTTTCTTCCGCCACCACGCCGAGCAGATGAACATGAGGACCGCGCGCGGCATCTATCCGCCCGTCGTCCGCGAGCGCTCCGCCTCGCCGGACTCGCCCGTCACCTGGGAGTCCGTCGGCGGGCAGGGCCGCGTGTTCCTCGGCAGGGGCCCCTCGCGCCTGGACATCGCGCAGGTCAGCGGCGGCGAGGCGAAGGAACCCATCCGCGTCTACGCTGGCATGCCCACGGCGGGTGCCGGAATCGAGCAGGCGGCCTCGACCGTGGTGGAGGAGCTGCGTCGCACCGGGGCCTTCGATCGCGCGGTCATCCTCCTGGCCGCCTCGACAGGGTCGGGCTGGGTGGACGAGTGGCAGGTACAGCCCCTGGAGTTCCTCACGCGCGGGGACTGCGCGACCGCCTCCCTGCAGTACTCCTACGTGCCCTCCGCCCTGAACTGGCTGACCGGCCTGGAGCCCGCGCAGGAGGCGTCCGCCGCCCTGTTTCGTGCGGTGCGCACCGAGTTGGACGCCATGGACGAGGCGCACCGACCCGCCCTCTTCGTCTGCGGTGAGTCGCTGGGCGCGTTCGCGTCGCAGTCGGTCTTCGCCTCCGCTTGCGAGGCGCTCGAGCAGGTGGACGGGGCACTGTGGGTGGGCACCCCCGCCTTCACCCCGATGCACGCCGCGCTGACGGCGGCGCGACACCGGGGGAGCCCGGAGGTGGCGCCCGTCGTCGACAACGCTCGGCGCGTGCGCTTCGTCAACGAGCCCTCCGACCTGCGTACCGACCTGTACGGCCGCGAGCTCGGAGCGTGGGGATTCCCGCGCCTCGTCTACGCCCAGCACCCGTCCGACCCGGTGGTGTGGTGGAACAACAAGCTGATCTGGACCCAGCCGGATTGGCTGCGCGAACGCGCGGGGCGAGACGTGTCACGCGACGTCGAGTTCACGCGCTTCGTGACGTTCATTCAGGTTCTCGCGGACCTGCCGGTCGCGGGGACCGCTCCGGGCGGCCACGGACATACCTACCACGAGGAGCTCATCCCCCTGTGGCGGGCGATCCTCGGCTTCGATCGGCTCGCCGGGGAGGAGCCGACCCATCCTCGCCTGGCTAGCCTGGACGGATCCTGGGTGGACGAGGCGATGATGGAGCGCATCGGGATCGTCGTGCGGGCGAACCTGGAGCTCTCGGATCGGCAATAGGCTGCCACTGACCGACTGGTTACCATACAAATGAAGGTGCGGAATACAAGTTCTGAGTTTGTCTTCGTGTCATTTGGTCGCTATCCTTAGCCTGTTTCAATCCCTCAAGGGCGAGACCTGCTGACGCTCGCCTCCCAAATAAATACACGGTGGAAAAATGAAGTGTTCGCGCCTTGCAGTGCTCTCCCTCGCTGCCACCCTGGGGATCGCCATCATCGCCCCTCAGGCATTCGCCGACTCGGCCGACACGCTCGTCTCGGCTCCGGCCTCGCCCCCCTCGTCGAACGCCGGTAAGCTCCTGGAGCCCGAACTCACCTCGAAGTCACAGTACGACGCGGGCGGGGCGACCACGCCGACCGGCGACCTGCTTCCCGACGAGGAATCGAACCATCCCGTCACGGTCATCGTCGAGCTCGAGGAAGGCGACGCCGGGGTCGCGTGGTACCGCCGCGCGGTGTCCGCCGATGCCAAGCGCACGGTCGTCAAGGAGCGTATTCGCACGGCCGTGGAGGCCGCGGCGCCCGGCCAGGTGACCTCGGGTGGTGGCCCCGTCACCGAGGTCGAGGACTACGAGCACGTGATGGAGGGCTTCGCGATCGAGGTTCCCGCCGGAGCGGTCGAAGCGGTGCGCGGGGTCGAGGGCGTCAAGCGCGCGTTCGTCGAGCAGACGGTCACCCCCTCGTCGGAGGAGGGCTACTCCGGTCCCCAGAACCAGTACTCGCTGGACATGACGGGCGTGGACCGCATCAGCCAGAAGGGTGATGGGACGACAATCGCGATCATCGACACGGGCTTCGACACGACCCACGAGGCCTTCTCCGGTGCGCTCGATGAATCGAGGGCTGCCTACTCATACGACTCGATCTCCTCGGTCAAGCGAGGCCTGAGCACGGGCTGGGCGGGCGCCTACGTGTCGGCGAAGATCCCCTTCGCCTACGACTACGGCGACGGCGACTCCGACGTCATTCCGCACACGGTCCACAACATGGCCCACGGCACGCACGTCGCGGGCATCGCGGCCGCGAACGGCGGAGCGATCCTGGGGTCCGCACCCGGCGCGCAGCTGCTGCTCATGAAGGCCGGAATTGATGCCACGGGAGGGCTGTCCGACTCGGCGATCTTCGCCGCCCTGGACGACTGCGCGGTCCTCAAGCCCGACGTCATCAACATGTCCTTCGGATACGCGGGCGGCGCCTCGGAGGCCCGCAACGACACCTACGGGTCCGTCTACTACCGCCTGTCCGAACAGGGCATCATGCTCAACGTCGCGGGCGGCAACTTCGGCGCCTCCTCCCAGGGCAACGCCAGCGGCTGGGGCCTGCCCTACGCCTCCGACCCCGATTCGTCGACGGTCGCCCAGCCCTCCACCTACACGGCATCCCTGTCGGTCGCCTCCGTCGATAACGCCAACGGGTGGGGTCCCTCCACCTACAAGGCGTCAAGCTTCTCCTCCTGGGGCGTGGCCCCCAACCTGACCCTCAAGCCCGAGATCGCCGCGCCCGGCGGATACATCTGGTCGGCGCTGCCGGGCGGCACCTACGGCTACTCCTCCGGCACCTCCATGGCGACCCCCTACCTGGCGGGCATGGCCGCCGACATCAAGCAGCGCGTCGAGTCCGACCCCGGTTTCGCCTACATGACCGAGGCCCAAAAGACGGGGGTCGTCTACAACCTCCTCATGGGCACGGCCAAGCCGCTGGTCGACAACGAGGGCGGCCGCGGCGCCTACTACTCGCCGCGCAAGATCGGCTCCGGCCTGGCCAACGCGGTGGCGGCCTCCTCCGCCACCGTGTTCCCCACCGTCGTGGACGCGCCCGACGAGACGCGGCCCAAGGCCGACCTCGGGGACGGAACCGAGGGCTGGACGTTCTCCATTCGCCTGACCAACACCGCCTACGAGGCGCGCACCTACCGGCTGAACACGCAGGCGCTCTCCGAGGTCGTCGCCTCCGGCGTCTTCACCCAGCACAGCGCCAACTGGACCGACCAGGGTATCTCGGTCAGCTACTCGGGCGACGTTAGCGGCAGCGCGGACTCCTCGACGATCACCGTGCCCGGCCGAGGCGTCGTCACCGCGACGGTGACCATCACGCCGCAGGCGGCCTTCGCCGCCTACGCCGGCGCCTACGCGCCCAACGGCACCTTCGTCGACGGCTTCACGGTCCTGACCTCAATGACCGAGGGTGAGCCCGACCTGTCCGTTCCCTTCCTGGGATTCTACGGGGACTGGGGCGCCGTTCCGGTCTTCGACTCCCTCGCCTCCGACGGCGGCCAGGCCCACGCGGTGGCCTCTCGCCTCGCGTCCGCGACCACGGGCGTGTCCCTCGGCGTGAACCCGCTGGCCGGCTACACCTCCGCGTCCTCGGCGCCCGCCCCCAACCCGGACGCCTACGTGGTGTCCGCGTCGACGTGGGCTCAGGGACCCTCCGCGATCCGACCCGTCACCGGCCTGCTGCGGTCAACGAAGAGCGTCACATACACCTACCAGGACTCCGCGGGCAACACGGTGCGCCAGTACTCCTATAAGAACACCCGCAAGTCCCTGTATGACGACTACACGCGCCTCATCGCCTCGGGCGAATCCTCCATGGGCGACCCGTACTTCGACGGCTACGACTGGTACGGCCGCAGACTCCCCGAGGGACGCTACACGCTGCGCATCGACGCCGTCACCGACGGCCCGAGCTCGCGCACCCAGACGCTGACGTACTCCTTCGCCTACGACCTCACCGGGCCGAAGATCAGCGGCGTTCACGTCAGCGGCCAGGGCGAGGCGCGCGCCGTGTCCTTCGACGTCACGGACTCCTCGCCCCTGGCCTCCATCGACTTCCACGACCCGGCCAACGGCTCCTACTACTACCGCACGCTCGTGACCGACGGGGGCGCCCTCGGCGCTGACGGCCAGCGCACCTATCACTTCGACGTGCCCGTCGCGGACCTGCAGCGCGGCTGGGAGTCCCAGGGAGGCACCGGCCCGGCTCCCACCAACCCCACCCTGTATGCGTGGGACTACGGCGTGAACGCCTCCGCGGGCGTGACCGTCTCCGTGGACGCCTCGGACCCGATCTCGCTGTCCACCTCCTCGGTCGTGATCCCCGCGGGCGAGACCTCCCAGGTCTCCGCCGTCCTGAGCCCGAGCCTGTCCGGTTCGCAGGTCGTGTGGTCGCTCGCGGACTCCTCGGTCGCGTCGCTGTCCACCTCCTCCGACACCCTGACGGCCACGATCGCCGCCGGAACCAAGGAGGGGGCGACGACCCTGACCGCGTGGGTGCGCCAGGGGGACGGAACGTGGGCGTCGGCCTCGGCGGAGGTGAGCGTGCGCGCTGCGGCCTCCACCGACTTCGTCATCGACGAGGCCGGGGTCCTTCGCTCCTACAGCGGTAGCGACACGGAGGTCAGCGTCCCCGGCGGCGTCACGGCCCTGGCCGACCGCGTGTTCGCGCGCTCCTCCGTCACATCCGTGGAGCTGCCCGACACGGTCGAGCGCATCGGGGCCTCCGCCTTCGAAGGCGCGGCCTCCCTGGCGAGCGTGACCGTTCGCGACGCGCGCGGGCAGGTTGGCGAGGGGCTTCCCTCCGCGCTGCGTCAGATCGGCGCGCGGGCCTTCCTGGGCACCAGGCTCGCGGTCATCAACGTGCCGGACAGCGTGTCCGATATCGGCCCGGGAGCCTTTGCTCTCATGCCCTCGCTGACGGGGGTGAACATCGGGAGCGACGTGCGTGAGGGCCAGCTGGTCTCCACCTTCACCGCCTCGCCGAAACTCAAGGCGATCACCGTCAAGGCGGACAACGCCTCGTACGAGAGCGTCGACGGGGTCCTGTTCACGAAGGGCCGCGACACGCTGCTGACCTACCCGCTCGGACGCGCGGGCGTCAGCTACACGGTCCCCGACGGCACGCGAGCGCTCGCCCAGGAGTCCTTCGAAGGGGCGCCCCTGGACGAGGTCACCCTCCCCGATAGCCTGCGCCGCATCGACCGCTACGCCTTCGTCGGATCCCGCCTCTCCTCCCTCACCCTGCCAGACTCCTTCGAGACGATCGGCGCGCACGCCTTCCGAGGCGTCACCTCCCTCACCTGGGTCAACATCGGCGGGACGACAACCATCGGAGAATCCGCCTTCGACGGGGACCGGAACCTCACCGCTATCAACTTCCGATCCGAGCTGGCTCGCTTGACGAGCATCGGCGCCAACGCCCTGCGCGGCGTGCCGGTCACCCCGCCCGCGCTCACCTCCGCGAGGGCGCAGGCCGAGACGCCCGCGAGCGACACCGCATCCGGGAACGCACCCA
>ERZ772957.1911-NODE-1911-length-12615-cov-8.808838_pt1 | contig 12615 bp, 12 predicted proteins | sample MGYA00580682_ERZ772957 | MGnify/ENA primary metagenome ERZ772957 (study PRJEB29015, sample SAMEA2737921) | human oral metagenome | biome: human oral; feature: human-associated habitat; material: dental | place: China | collected 2025 ...
TGGATTCCTTTTCAACAACCGCATAGTCAAAGCTGATTTTAGTCAGCTCCTCATAGCGATTGAACAGCTCCTCGTAGTCCGTATAGTCCAGCAGTTCACGCGCTTTTTCAAGTGCATAGCCGAGCTTGAACGCAAAAACACCGCTGTTCCACAGAGCCCCCTGCTCAATGTACTTCTCAGCATCTTCCTTATCGGGTTTTTCTTTGAACGACCGTACCACGCTCTGCGATTCTTGGGAGGCGGGTATAATATAACCGTATTTCTCACTCGGATACGTAGGCTCAATCCCCATCAGCACGAGATTTGCAGCTTCTTTCCGTTCAGCCTCCTCAAGCAGCCACAAAACAGCACGAAAATAGTCATCATCAACATAGGGATCGGCAGGGCAAATCGCCACCGCCTCATCGAGAGGGACACCACGCACCTCATGCAAATATGCAGAAACTAAGGCTATCGCAGGGAAGGTGTCCCGTCTACACGGCTCGATGGAGATATTCGCATCCTTGCCAAGCTGCCGACGAATCAGCGAAGTCTGCTCACGTCCCGTTGCAACCGTGATAGGAACGTCAGGGGCAGCATTTTGTATCTGACGGCAGACACGCTGAATCATCGACTCACGCGTTCCATCCTCCCGCTTTAGAAGGCGCAAAAACTGCTTGGAGTAGAGATCATTGGAGAGCGGCCACAGACGCTTACCCGCGCCGCCGGAAAGCAATACGATTTGCATATTATATATTCAAACTCCTCTTCGTACTCATTATCCCAACGCATTTATCCTAACGGAAGCAGCAATAAAATCTGTACTCTACTGACAACTAATCAGTATACCATGCTCTATATCAAAACTATTTCCTATAACGAGTACATTCATCACTTTTCTCCCACAACACATATTATGGAATACGGGAGACCTTCACAGAGATTTCCCGTATTCCATATTTTTATGCTTTATCCTCAAGAGACTCCTTAATCACTGCTACAGTCTTATCCAGCTGCTCCTTACTCAGACCATGATGACAGCCGACATAGAGCCATAATGATCCAACCACTCAGCCACAGGATAGTCACTCTCGATATCTCCGAACAGTTTCTTATAAACGGCTGATTCTGTGTATGCACACCTGTCTTGGGACAGTCGCCAAGCAAGTCTCACAAGTGCAAGAACGTCAATGCGCAATCAGAGAGTAGGAAATCTCGGTCAACATAATATTGTTCGTCGTGATGACAGCGCCGAGCCTTTCCCGCTCTCTTCCTCCAGGTCAATTGCGCGATCCGCAAAGCGCAGATCGACAAATGCCCGCTCCCCCTCCAAACCAAGTACCGCATTGATAGAGAACAAGTGGATTTCTTTGTTCTCTTTATGTCCAAAGATGAACTTGAACAAGAGACCGTTCAGTGCGTTAAAATCTCGCGTTCGCATACCCGGATCCTCTCTGTCGCAAATCTTATCTCATTTCTTATTATAAAGTGTTCCGCCATTTGGGTCAAACAAAAAGAGACTGTTGCATGAAGCACTCGTACAGCAGTCTCATCTCTCTCCTACTAATTCTCTTTATACCATTGAATCGCCTCGTTGATCCCTTTCTCGAAATCATACTCCGGCACATAGCCGAGATCCCTGCGAATCTCCGAGATAGCCGCACCTGTATCAGCCCACAAATCAGAATAATGTCATCTCTCTACACGCATCGGATTCTGAAGATAATCCTGATATGCCGCCCGTATCCCATCGGCAAGTTCCGTTCGATAGCACCATCCAAGTGCTACCGCTTTCGAAACATCAAGAAGTTTTCGTGGTGTCCCATTCGGCTTCGTCGTATCCCAGACAATTTCTCCGCTGTACCCAACGATATGAGCAATCATTTCCGCCAGTGCCCGAATGGATATTTCCTTGCCCGTCCCCGCATTAACGGTCTCGTCTCCACTGTAGTGATTCATCAAATAGACACAGAGGTTCGCAAGATCATCAACATAGAGGAACTCACGTAGCGGCGAGCCATCCCCCCAGCATGTTACGGACGATACCCCCGCCTCCTTCGCCTCATGAAGCCGTCGAATCAGTGCCGGCAACACATGGCTGTGATCTGGATGATAGTTGTCGTTAGGTCCGTAGAGATTGGTGGGCATGACCGAAATATAATCCGTCCCATACTGCCTGTTCAAATATGCACAATATTTCAGCCCTGCGATCTTTGCAAGCGCATACGCCTCATTAGTCTCTTCGAGCGATGACGTCAGTAAACAGTCCTCCCTCATGGGCTGCGGAGCCATGCGCGGGTAGATACAGGACGATCCGAGAAATTCGAATTTTTTGCACCCATTCCTCCAAGCAGCATGGATGACGTTCATCTCCAGGATCATATTGACGTACATAAAATCCGCAGGCGCCTCGGAATTCGCCTGAATTCCCCCCACCTTTGCAGCCGCAAGAAACACATACGCCGGTTTTTCCAAAGCAAAAAATTCCTCTACCGCATCCTGCCTGCAAAGGTCAAGTTCCTGATGCGTCCTCGTTATGACGTTGTCATAGCCCTGACGTTCAAGTTCCCGACAAATCGCCGAGCCAACCATGCCGCGATGCCCCGCAACATATATTTTCGCGTGTTGTTCCATCATCATCCAATCCCCATTTTACGCAATCCTTTTACCTAGTGAACGTTTCCACATCTGCCCGCACCATCATTTGGACAAGCTCCTGAAATGACACCTTACGCCTCCAACCAAGGTCTTTTTCCGCTTTTGACGGATTCCCCCAAAGGAGTTCGACCTCCGCTGGTCGGAAAAACCGAGGATCAACATCAACGAGCAAACGTCCTGTCTTTATGTCATACCCCTTTTCCTCAATCCCCGCGCCCTGCCATCGGAGTTCTACACCGAGTTCACGAAACGCAAGTTCAGCAAATTCACGCACGGTATGCGTCTCATTCGTCGCAAGTACATAGTCATCTGGCGTGTTCTTCTGCAACATTCGCCACATACCCTCAACATAATCGCCTGCAAATCCCCAATCACGTTTAGCATCGAGGTTGCCAAGAGAAAGTTTCTCCTGCTTTCCCACCATAATCTTTGCCGCCGCAATGGTAATCTTTCGTGTCACAAAAGTCTCTCCACGACGCGGTGATTCATGATTAAAGAGGATTCCGTTGCAAGCAAACATATCATAGGACTCACGATAGTTTTTTGTAATCCAATACGAATAGAGCTTTGCAACGCCATAAGGACTCTTTGGATAAAAAGGTGTAGCCTCACTCTGTGGAGCCGTCTCCGGCAGACCGCCAAAGAGTTCCGATGTCGATGCCTGATAAAAGCGAATCGGAAGCCCACTTTGACGAACAGCCTCGAGTAATCGAATCGTCCCGACCCCCGTCGCCTCCGCCGTGTACTCTGGCACCTCGAATGATACAGCCACATGGGACTGCGCAGCCAGATTATAGACTTCATCTGGCTGAATCTCTCGAATCAGATCGTGTGCATTGCTCGAATCTGTCAGATCGCCATAGTGCAGGAACACCCGTCCATCGTTTTCTGCATTCGACAATATATGATCAATTCGATCTGTACATGGTGTGCTATGGCGACGTATTATGCCATGCACTTCATAACCTTTTTCCAGTAAGAACTCTGTTAAATAAGAGCCATCCTGTCCTGTAATTCCCGTTATTAACGCTTTTTTCATCATGACATATCACTCCCCTATAGGCGATAAGTTACTATATAAGTTGCTCGTTTATTCAAAGAGCTTCATGTTTTCTCTTCGCATATTGATGTCTGTAGGACGCCACAAAAAACATTATTCCCCTTTCCAAGCACTCCTTCTACCTAGCAAGTGACATTTTTGCTTAACCTAGTGTGGCGCCTCCGCTAAAAACAATACGATGTAAAATGCATACTCTAGCAAAGATGATTTCACCGCGTATGATTTCTCTATCTACGGAATAGCATCTTCTGTATCCCCTCCTTCAATTCAATAAGATTGCTTTCTTCGCTGTATCATAAAGAAAAATATAGTCACAAACAAACCCTATTTACCAAATTCTCTGAAGTCATCGAACTTCTGTCGCATCTCCCTTCTTATATTCCATGGAATGATCTTCTGAAATATGTAGCTTCTATATTCTTTTATTATATTTACATAAAGTTCCTTTGTAGTCATTATTTCTCTTGAATCAGGTAATACTATTCCTTGCTTTTTTAAAGCATCGTATGCTCTGGGGTCATATTTTCCTTTAACAATCAAATTTAAAAAGGGGATCGTTATATTAAGACTAGAATACCACTTATCATATTTATCCGTTCTGGTCGATCCCATAATCTCAAATTGCCAAGCATTTTCTTTTTCATCTAAAATATCCAACAGCACTTCCTTTCTCCAAATAGAAAATACTGCCGACGATCTATATAGCTCCCCTCTTCTCACGACTCCAACGTTTTTATATTTCTCTCCCGTCGGTTGCGGAAACGGATTTAATCGAAGATAGTTCATTTCTCTTTCTTGAAAAACATCCATCATTTCTTCGATAATTTTAGAGTTTATTTTATTAATTATAAACAAATCATCAAATACAGTTAGTATATTTTCTTCACTGATTTTGGATAATGCCGTTTTTAAATTAGCACTCCATGTAATGTCTTGACCGACGCAAATTGTTTTTACTCCATATTTTCCATACACTTCATTATTTGATAACAAATACACCGGGTAATTGTTATCTGACCATTTTTCATAAAAATTAATAAAGAACGGATCCCAAATATCCGCATATTTATCACAAGATAGGACAAGTATTGCAATATTGTTCATTTTTCTGCTCTTTTCTTTTATTCATATACCATGATCACAGGCAATAACCCCTTTTGAAATCAACCTTCTGTTATCTCGTGTTGATCTCTATCCGAGGAGGTATTCAAGGCGTTCCACGCACTAAATCCCATCAAGATCCAATGAAAGCGACATATACTTCATGTTTTCTCCTGTTTTTTCGAGGATATTATTGCATGAGACCATATATCGTCTCGAAAGTAGATGCTCACACGAAACAACGATCAATCTTCATCTTTTAATTTTGGATAATATTTCCCTCTGTACTTAATATAACTATTATTTAAATCCAAATAAACACATTCATGTTTGTGAACTTGTTCTTCTACGGGCGGCAATTTCATATAATCACCATATAAGATTTTTAGCATCAAATCATAATCCTGCGGTACAGGCATATCGCACCCTTCAAACGGAACATATATTGCTTTTTCAAACATGTTTTTAGGATATTTATGCGATATGTTAATAAATGTACACAAAACTGCATAGTTAGAACAATCTTTTATATTATATTTACTCATCTGTTTTTCTGCAAAATGAAATATTTTATACTGATTTTTTCTATTGGAAACCAGTTTCAACAAAAAAACACAAGTTTTCTCTATAATTTTACCATATTTGTACGTTGGCAACTGATTTGCATACAGTGAATATACTATTGCCCAAAACACTTGCAAATACCTCTGATATTTTTTTTCAGGATAACCATCTAACGGTAAAATTTCAAGAGCAACACCTTGATTCGCATCAAAATATTCCCTTCCTTTTTGAATAAAAGTAGTATTATTGTCATGAATTGTTATATATTTATTCCCATTTGCTATTCTCCCATTTGGACGAACACAAGAAAACCTATCTGTATCCGCATATTGACTCCACAGCCCCTCCAGACGTTCATAATCATCTCTTTTCATCAATAGATCTATATCATCGTCCCATGGTATAAAACCTTTATGCCTAATCGCACCTAAGCATGATCCTCCTGCTAAAAAGAATTCTATTTCATGTTTATCGCAAAATTCCTTAAAGTAAACTAACAACTCTAGATTTTTTTTCTGTAGTTCCTTTAATTCAACATCATTAATAATATACATTTATTTTCTCCTATATATTTTTATACATATCTTTCACTCGTGCGCATTCTATACGAATCGAATTATTTTTCCATACGCCCAATAGCAGCAATAATCCCCCATATATCAATCCTCCATTGAACGTGTCAGTAGTCAGAACAATAATATAATACAACAACACCACTGTCAACGTGATGTATTCTACCTGTAATGAATATTTATCAACAGAAATCACTCTCTTGGTTATCCAGAGTCCCATCATATGTTTAGAAATAAAAATAACAACCATCCCGATCATAACATTTGTTATAGTTCCCCCTCCCAACCAAATGATTCCTCCAAACACAACACTTAAAAACAGGCTCACACTATTGATATATAAGATATATTTTTCTTTTCTTTTTGCTTTTAATATCGTTGATTCTAATGATGACCATTTCATGTCATATATACACATTGGAAATAATAACCCCATATAATAAAAACTATCCGTATAATTAGGCAACCATACTGTTAATAAAATACTCAATGGAAAATACAACCATTGTATGAGTATCCCAAAATAACATAAGAGATTATTGATAATAAAAAAACCTGATTTTATATATTTTTCATCAATTCGTCTCATTAGGGGAAATAAAGTCAAACTAGCTGCATTCGACAAAATAACAAACGCCCCAACTGCACTAATAGCCAATGATACTTTTCCAAAAATAATTATATCCCACTTGTTTTCAATCAAAAATCTAAAGAGTCCAATTGAAAACATGCTAGTAAAATTAGAAAAATATAGATTTATACCACTGAGCCAATTTGCTGATATTTCAGGAATAGCAATTGTAAAACTAGAGGTTCCATAACTCCGTAATTCCGGCATATTATTTCTAACATATAGATATGAACAGCATCTAGCGATTAGGTCTATAATGCAGATTTCTTCAAATGCAGCCCTTTTACTAAATATGAAATATAAAATACTTAAAGATATAAATACTATTCTTTCTAAAAGCATCACTCTGGCATATTCAGTCATTCTCGCTGTCGTAAGTAAAAGTTGTGAATAAAATATTCTAACATTAGCCAAGAAAAATGCGATTGCACAAATTATTAATACAATCCTTTTCCCCGCGTCATATTCGTATAAGCCTATGGCAAACAAAAAAAGGGCTATCAAGAAGTCCAATACGGCTAAAATCTTAAATTGAGAATACAACAACGGAAACTCTAACTTCTCATAAAAAGCTCCGCCATATCTCAAATAGATCCCATCAACAATTCCAAAGTGACCAAAAACAACAAATGATGAATAAAACAAGTATAACTGAAAATACGAATAATCTATTTCTGACAAAATTTTAGGAAACACTAAAGTAATTGCAACAGAAATTAGAAGAGATAAGAAATTCGATCCAAATACAGCGAAAAACCCCCGCAAAAAACCTATTCTACCTTTTTGCATACTAAATTATATTCACCCATCATCACTAAAATTTAAATTAACTTTATAATCAATGTTTCCTGCCGATGGTCGCCAATCAGTATCATGACCACCAACTGTTGCATTGATATCATATAAAAAAGTAGCACTATATAATAACATAATCGATGCGATCAATATACTTTTTTGTTTAATTTTATTTTTACATAACAAGATGATCCAAGCCACTATGAATACAATTGAAAAAAAGGCACACATTCTGGTATATGGTCTCACTAAGATAAACTTCATTATCGTGCATAATGATATAAAAACACCTATCACGTATTCATCTCTAATATCCCAGTTCAATTTTTTCATCAAAAAAACAGCTTGAATTAGAAAAAAATACGAACTCAAACCTAGGCCTGCATAGGTATCTCCTACCGCAAAGTCTATATAATTCTCATAAATTCCAACAGTCGAAAGTATCCACTGCATCCAAATGTGTTTAAACGAAGTAAACGATAGAACAATCGCTACACCGATAAATATCGCATATATTTTTTTACTTATTTTCATTTTTAACAAAATAGGTAAAACAAGCATAGCTAAAGCACTTACATGGATAAAGGCCGCTATCAAACACCATGTAATATATTTTTTATTTTCCTTCTCTATCAAATATCGATACGCATACAATAAAATTGTAACCGCTAAGTACTGCCTTATGACATTCATTGAGTACCACCACCCTATATCAAAAGCAGCGATTACCCATAAAGAAATATATAACAAAACGTACTTTCTATCTTTTACGTATATTTTGGCTGACTTCCAAATAAACGCCGATATCATAATACTATAAAAAGCAAACATACATTGATAACTCAAATTTGCCTTTTGAATCAATGTCGCTAATATTTGAAATGATACCTCTGGATATGGCAGAATTTCTTGTGTTATATCACACACGGAAAACCATCCTATATATCCTGAATAATCCTCGCCTATATCACTCCGAACAGCAGATATAATAGTTACTAGAATTAATAAAATAAACGCCAATATGGATATATCTTTCTTTATTGCAAATAACGAAATAATGTTCACTATGACTACCAGAAAAACTATACCTATCCATGTGTCCAATATAGTCACACTCCATTTTAAGTCTTCCTCTATTTTGTGTGGGTAAGTCTGTAACGCTCTAAAATGAATGGAACATAACGACATCAAGATCCGGCTTTCCACAGACCAAATAAATCATTATTTTGAAGTATTCCATATTCCGAAATCCACGTGCACGACACTTCAGAGTCTGTATCCCGCTGTTCATTCCTTCGAGTTGTTCCATTCTCTTTGCGGCGAGCATGTGGAGCGACTGCATGCAGATAAGTGTTTACCGCGCGAAACAACGATTAACCTTCTTACTCCTGCGTTCTTATCATACGTGTAAACATATCCTGCAAAGCCCAACATGGTTGCCAATCGAGCATTTGAATCTTTTTCGTATCAAGTTTCATATAGAGTTCTGGTGGATAAACAGCAGCGCTCTTTTCATCCTCGCGAATAACAACGCCTACAGGCGATCCATATTTTTCCTGAACAATCGGAAGATGCGCGACACATTCCGCCATCTCACGAATCGAACAGTATGCAGCTTCGTTCGCCGCATTATAAGCCTCGCCGGTTTTTCCGCAGAGGAGGACAGAAAGGATAGCGGTGACTGCATCCGCAGTATATAGGTACGAGTGTTCTGTTCCTCCCTGCGTTTTGAGCACAATATCTTCACCCCGTAAGGCAGACCGCATGAACTGTGCAAATGCCCGATTATCATCCTGGTGCACCCCCGCACCAAATGTCTGTGTCAGACGAATCACCTTCGCCGGAACACCATACTCCGATGCATAAGCGCAGCATAGCGCCTCAACCAAGCGCTTCACCTCGGGATAGGAATTACGAGGGTTCATCGTATTGACAAAACTCTCGTGACTTTCATCCACTTTTTCTCTCCGATGAAGCGCACCATAGACCTCCATACTGGAGAGAAAAAGAAAGGATTGGCATTTCTTCTCACGCGCAAGTTCCAGAAGGGACATTGCTCCCGTCAAATTCTCACGTATGGTCTCCACCGGACACTCGGCAAAATAGCGGCTTGCCGTCGGACTAGCACCATGAACGATATAGTCAATGGGTTCTCCAATCGGAGGAATGTTCATAAGATCACCGTGAACGAAGGAGAGCGATGCCCCCTCCCTCAGGAGTTCCTGAAAACGTGTCGCTGCCTTTTTCTCATCACGCACGAGAGCAAGAATTCGTATGCCGATACCACGTTTCAAACCCATATAGGAGAGTGCAGAGATCAGGTTAAACCCAAGCAACCCGGTTCCACCTGTAACAAGAACCGTCTTGCCTGCGAGATCCTTCCACGGCAAAAAGGCAGCATTCGCAATATGTTCCATATCCTCACGAAACACATCGTTTTGAATCCACATAGGAACCCTCCTCTAACGCATAACGGAAACGCCTCAAAGTCCGACAATCTGCATATTCTCTTTCGCATCCAGTAGTGCACGAAAGAGGTAAAAATCGGTCGGCGTTGTAATTTTAATGTTTTCGACAGGACCTGTCACGGTATGCAGCTCTGCTCCATAATGCTGCATCATCATCGCTGAGTCGATAAAGTCATATCGCCCCTCCGCCTGCGCACGCAAATGCATCTCATAGAGATCCGTGAGGTAAAAGCACTGCGGTGCACGTGCCATAGCACAACGAGAACGGTTGAAAATCTGACCGACCTCACCTGTTTCTTCTTGAACAAAGATCGTTTCAATCGCCGGTGTCGTTGTCACCGCGTTTCCACGAAGTGCAACAGACGTCAAACACGAAGTTATCGTTTGCTCATCAATAAGAGGGCGCACGCCATCATGTACTAAAACAATATCTTTTTCACTCTTTGAGATCACTCGCGCACACGTAAGCCCTGCGAATATTGATCCCTGTCCTGTGTCTCCACCAGGTACAACATCGACAACTTTTGGGAGATGATAGTCACGTATTAACGTGTTTGCATGTTCGATCCACGATGCAATGCAGACAAGTATAATCGCATCAACTTGTGGATGATTCTGAAAGTGCTCCAGTGTGTAAATAAGAACAGGTTTTCCGTGCATTTCCAAAAACTGCTTTGGTATTGCCTTTGTATTCATACGCTTGCCTGCACCACCGGCAAAGATCACTGCAATATTCATATACATTAAGGAAGCACCGATAAATTCAGCTCGACCATCTTTGGCGCATTTTTCGTCCTCTCTGTGCCGCGACAAATCCTCCACATCCCTTTTACTATGCGTCCAAGTTGTCTCTTCTTGATAGGATAAAAAATCTACACCAATCTGGCACACTTCATTTTACCCGTGATTCCTTAAACCTCCTTCCTCATCCATGATTCCTAAGGAAACATTCGTCGAATCCAGCGAACAGATTTATACCAATAAATTTGATTTGGTACAATTTCCAACATTCTTTATCAGTCCTATTATCGTCCCCACCCCATAAGAAATATGAATCATACAACAAATAATCGGAACAATAATATATATAAAATCATATTTTTTTTTATGGATCGAAGCAAGACCTATGCTTATTAACACAAAGCCATACAATACACATAAAATTTCTATAGGTGCAGTTATTCCTAAAAAAGCCATTATTAAGGTACCAATAACGGATAGAACAAAAAAACCTGGTATATAATAATATAACGAAATACATTTTCTATTTATATATGTTGTCTTCCCTATCCAATAACCATTAAGAAACTTCTGTTGCATCATCTTTTGTATCGTAGGCCGGACATATTGATAGGATATAATGTCTTTATCCATAAAAATACTATATCCATTTTCTCTGACTCGCTGATGAAAGTCGTTGTCTTCTGTTCTTCCCAAAGACTCATTAAATCCACCGACTTTATCAAATACTTCCCTACGATACGCGCCATGGAATATGGATGTAACATACCCACTTTTATCACTGTTCCGAAATGTGGAAATACCACTTCCAAACATTGCTGATTCCGCCTCCAATAAAAGGGCGGCTTTTAGTGTTGATTCCTCAGATATATTCGGTCTTTTTCCACCACAAACATATTCTCCAAGCTTAAGCCTTTTTACATTTTTTTCTACGAAATCATCTGGTATATGTGCATGCGCGTCAACGCGAATCAATGCATCACCGCGATATTCCTTTATTGCAACATTCCATCCATTAGCTAGGGTTTTTTTGGGGTTCTTCAAAACCCTAATATGAGCGAATTTCGATTGGTGTCGGTCTCTAAAATCATTCATGATATTTAACGTTTTATCCGTAGACATACTATCTATCAACAAGACTTCCATACGACTATGCAAATATGTTTGATTTAAAATATCGCGTAAAAGACCAGGTAAATATCTCTCTTCATTTAGAGCAACGACCGCAATGCTAATTTTCAACTTACCGCCCCCACCGTTTTCAATAGTACTTTTATGTCGTATAACAGGCTAATATTCTTTAATCCGAAATAATTCCACTGCATTTTCTGGGGAAGAATGATCTTAACATAAACTTCATCTACATTATTTGCCTGACTCATTAATTTATCCTCATCCTTATACTCTATACTAGCCTCACTGGTAACACCTGCAGGTAATAAAAGAGTGGCTAACATTTCTGGCGTATATTGTTCCACATATTTCACAACTTCCGGTCGCGTCCCTACAAAACTCATATCACCGTTAAAAATGTCAATAAGCTGTGGCAATTCGTCCATGCGGGAGCCTCTCAGTAGTTTTCCAACTCTCGTTACTCGTGTATCGCCATGTATCGTAACTAGCGTCCCTTGTTTGTCTGCTCCAACAAACATCGTCCTAAATTTATGAATACGAAATTTACGCCCGTACTGGGTTACGCGCTCTTGCCGAAACATAATTTCTCCCGGACTATCCAGCTTTATCATGATGGCCAATAGTAAGAATACCGGAGATAAGATAACGAGCAAAAATACGCTCATTATCTTATCAAAGCACAGTTTCATAATTAGATTGATTCTTTTTTTCCGCAATCTATCATAGTAAGGTCTAACAGCTTCATTCTGCATATGTTGCGGAAGCTCATGCCAAGGCTTTAATATCATATTGCCAGTTCCTTCAGGACTTCACGGAAATTCTGCACAACATAGTCAACATCCTCATCTGTTAACCTAGTATGCAAAGGCAAGGTAATTTCGTTCTGAAACATCTGATAGGCATTGGGATAAT
>ERZ772957.1914-NODE-1914-length-12613-cov-11.791527_pt1 | contig 12613 bp, 8 predicted proteins | sample MGYA00580682_ERZ772957 | MGnify/ENA primary metagenome ERZ772957 (study PRJEB29015, sample SAMEA2737921) | human oral metagenome | biome: human oral; feature: human-associated habitat; material: dental | place: China | collected 2025 ...
GCGATGCGCCGAAAATTCTCGCGAGTCTGTCGCGTCAGGGCGTGCCCGTCGTCGGCATCCTCATCTCCTCGGGCGTGACGCTTCTCGCCGTCGTGCTGAATTACCTCTTCCCGGGACGGGTCTTCATGCTGTTCCTCTCGATCGCCATGGCGTCCGTCATCATCAGCTGGGGCACGATCGTCATCACACATCTGAAATTTCGCCGTCTCTATGACAAGGAAGCGCGCAGGGTGAAGTTCCGTGCGCCGCTCTTCCCCGTCGTCAACTATATATGCCTGGCGTTTCTCGCGATGATGTACTTACTGATGACGCAGATCCCTGACATGCAGTTCGCCGTCGCCGTCCTGCCGCTCTGGCTCTTCGTGCTCTGGCTCGGCTACCACAGGAAGAATCGTGGAGTGAGGTAGGATAGCAGGACTTATACGTGCTGCAGTGAGCCTTGTCGAGACACGGCAGCGTATAGTATAATAGGAGGAGAGGTGACGGTTCCGTGAGAACGATTCATCGTGCGTACAAAGACTCGCTTTTTCGCGATATTTTCAACAATGTGGATCGACTGCCGGAAATTTATGAGGCGCTTCTGGAAGGAAAGGTGACATCGGCAGATATAAGACTAGCCACGATAGACGAAACACTTTTTTCCGGCATTAAGAACGACGTGAGCTTCATCGTCAAAAATCAGCATGTCTTTCTTACCGAGCACCAAAGTACCATCAATAAAAATATGCCTTTGCGCCTCTTCATGTATCTTGCAGAAATTTATCGCCGCTATGTGGATGAAGATGCCATCTATAAAAGGGAATTAATCCAGCTGCCTGCCCCGAAGTTCTATGTATTTTACAACGGAATCGAAGAGATGCCCGATACGTGGATGCGACGTCTTTCCGATGCCTTTGGAGATCGCAAAGGCGATATGGATCTTGTGGTTGAAGTTATCAACATCAACGATAAGCCTCATCGCCCGATTTTGGAAAAATGCCATGCTCTGAAAAGCTACAGCGTATTCGTTGCCAAGGTACGGGAGTGTGTTAAAAACGGCGGTACGCTTGAAGTGGCTGTGCGCGATGCGGTGCGTTACTGTATTGCAAATGACTATCTGAAAGAATATTTTCGTCAGAAACATAAGGAGGAGGTATTCGATATGCTGAATTTCGTTTGGGATCAGGAGCGCGCTTTAGAGGTGCGTACTGAAGAGGCGATGGAAAAAGGGATAGAAAAAGGGGTGGCGACTTCCATTCGCAGTATGATGGATCGGTTGGGATTTTCCATGGAAAAGGCAATGGATGTGCTGCAAATCCCTGCGGCGGAGCGTGCGAAGTATGAGATGCTGGTCAAGGGATAATTCTGTACGGTACTTTTGTGGTGCCGTCGCTTGATGGCGGCGGCACTATTTTCATGCTATAAAAGCAGCAAGCGAGTTGTCCTAATGTAAGAGGTAGAAAAAATTGGTTTTTATCGTATCTTTATGATATGATGAGAAGAAAATGTTGGGAGAAGAATCATGCGCCATAAGACGAGCATCATCATCCTGAGCTACAATACACAGGAGCTGCTGCAGCTCTGCCTTGCGAGCATATACGAGTACACGGAAGCGGGGACGTATGAGATCATCGTCGTCGAAAACGGCTCGGAGGACGGCTCCGCCGAGTGGCTGAAGGAGCAGCAGGGGCTCATCTGCATCTATAATGATGAAAATAGGGGCTTCCCCAAGGGCTGCAATCAGGGCTTGAAGGCCGCGACGGGCACGGAGCTGCTGCTTTTGAACAGCGATACCGTCGTCACGAAGGACTGGCTGAAGAATCTTCGCCTTGCCCTCTACAGCAGCGCCAAGGTCGGCGCCGTCAGCTGCGTCACGAACTACTGCTCCAACAACCAGCAGATCAAGGCGCCTTACGACGGCATCGAGGAAATGCTCGACTTCGCAGCGCAGTACAACAAGTCAAATCCTGCGCTTTGGGAGAAGAGGACGAAGCTCGTGGGTTTCTGCTATCTCTTCAAGCGTGAGGTGCTGGAAAAGGTCGGCTTCCTCGACGAGCGCTTCAGTCCCGGCAACTACGAGGATGACGACTACTCTCTGCGCATCCTGCAGGCGGGCTATGACCTGCTCTTCTGCCGCGACACCTTCATCCACCATTTCGGCGGCGCGGCATTCAAAAAGAAGCTCAAGGTGCAGAATGAAGCGCAGATGATCGAGCGTTACAACGCAGTTTTGCTGAGGAATCATGACATTTTCTTTACGAAATGGCATGTGCCTGAGAACTATTGGGAGATGCCGCCCGAAGAGATCCTTCCGTATTTGCGGCAGACATTGGCTGAGGAGGCGGCTGACGCCGCGATGAAGCCGTCGGTGCAGAAGATCGCCGTCCTCGTGCGAAGGACGCAGGAGGCGCGGTATAAGCTCTGCCTCGAATCTCTGCACGCTGCAAGTCTGCCCGCAGGCTATGCGCTGGAAATCTTCCCGCTCGCAGCAGATAAGCCCTATGCCGCGCAAGTGAAGGACGCTCTCGCTCGCGCTGAGGCGAAGGTCAAGATCTATATCAACGATGAAGTCTGCCTGACAGAACCAGCCGCTATCGAGCAGATTATGAAAATCTTCGAGGATCGGCGCGTCGGCATGGTGGGATTTCTCGGCAGCCGCTCACTGCCTCTGAGCGGCAACCTTTTAGAGGCGCCCGATGTATTGGGAAGCGTCCGCATGCCGCTGAACGGCGCGCTTGAGGAGATTCGCTTCGGCGCGGAGGAAAATCATAAAGCCTTGGAGCCTGTGCGCTTCCTGTGCCCGTCCTTTTTTGCGGCGCAGCTCGATCTTCCGTGGGATGAAGGCTATGCAGGGCAATATTACGCCGTGCTCGCGCATTGCCGTGCCATGGAGGAGCGCGGCAGGAGAATCGTCGTACCGCTGCCGCATGAGCCATGGTGCGCCTACCAGTCGGAAAATATCTCGTTTGATTCCGGCGAGACAGATCGCAGGCTCTATTTCGCCGCCCATCATCCCTATTTGGAAGATGCTATGCCGGACAAGGGAAAGCTCGCCCTCTATGCGTGCGGCACGGACAGCGAGGTCGAGGGCTGGCGCGATTTCTCGCATGGCGAGGGCATTGCCGTCGGCAGTCAGACGAAGATCCATAAGACAGCCGTGTGCCGCCTGCTCTTCGATGATTTTGCAGGCGAGCCGTGCATCGCTGTCGGCGATGACTGCACGATCGACGCGTACAGTACGCTGACGGCAGCGAATCGCATCGTACTCGAAAACCTCGTGACGGTCGGTGCGAACGTGCATATAAAGGACTATGCTTACGATGAAGAAGAGCTCGGACTCGCGGCAGCAGATCGCACATTCGTTGAAAACGAGTGCGGTGTCCGCATTGGCTGTGCCGCGCAGATCGGCGAGAACACCGTCATCGAAGGCGCGGTGCAGATCGGCTGCGGCGCCGTGATCCGCGCGGGCAGTGTTGTGCGCGCGGACATCCCGCCATACTGCATCGCCGAGGGCGTACCCGCGCGCGTCGTCAAGGCGTTTTCGCCGCGCGCATGTGCGTGGCTCGAAATCGCCGATGAAGCGGCGCTCGCGCGCCTCCTGCAGGAGCGGCAGGAGACGCCGCCGCTTTTGACGTATGCTTTCATCACCTACAATCGCAGCCGCTACCTCAGAAAATCGCTCAAAAGCGTGCTGCAGCAGGTCGGGGGCGATCCGCTCGTCGAAGTGCTCGTCTCGGACAATGCTTCGACGGATGATACGCGGGAGCTCGTACAGGAAATGCAGGCGCAGTACAGGAACCTCGGCTATCACTGCAACGATAGGAACGTCGGCGCCGAGGGCAATATCCATGAGGCGATTCTAAGAAGCCGCGGCGAATACGTCATCGTTGCAGGCGATGATGACTATTTGTTGGACGGCGCCCTGCATGTCGTTCTCGACAATATCCGAAAATATCGCGGGGCGGCGCTCTTTCATCTGAGAAGGGAAAATACACCGCGACGTGTATATAAGGACAGAGGAATCGTCCCTTATATCGCCTATGTAGGCTATCACATGACATGGATCGGCGGCATCGTCTGGCGGCGGGAACTGTATCCGCTCATCAGGGAGCCGCATAAGTACGATTATACGAGACTGCCGCAGGTATACATGCAGCTGGAGATGTTAAGAAAAAATCCGCAGTTTGTCATACTTTACGGGATGTTTCTGACGGAAGGAACGGGGGAATGTATACCCTCGGGTTTCAATTTCGGTGAGATTTTCATTAAGAATTACCTCGATATTTTGATGACAGCTTCTGAAATTCCGCCATACTTATTGTCCGACGAAAAGAAGCGCCTGATGGATGAGCTGATCTATGACTGCCTGGAAAAGATCGTGCAGTATCAGCACGACTTAGACCTGGCGGGAATCTTCGACATCGTGCGCGGGCATTACGCGGCGGAGCCGTACTATGAAGAGGTCGTGGCGAGGCTGCAGGAGATCCTGCAGGCGGACGAGGCGGGGGATAAGGCGCAGCCGGATGAAACGCGTTGAGGAGAGACAGGCATGCACGATAAGACGAGCATCATCATTCTGAGCTACAATACGCTGGAGCTTATGCAGCTCTGCATCCAAAGCATCCATGCGCACACGGAAGCGGGTACGTATGAGATCATCGTCGTCGAAAACGCTTCGACGGATGGCTCTGCCGAGTGGCTCAAGGCACAGGAAGACCTCGTCTGCATCTACAACGACGAAAACAGGGGCTTCCCCGGGGGCTGCAATCAGGGCCTCACGGCTGCGACGGGCACGGAGCTGCTGCTTTTGAACAGCGATACCGTCGTCACGAAGGACTGGCTGAAGAATCTTCGCCTTGCGCTTTACAGTAACGCCAGGGTCGGCGCCGTGAGCTGTGTCACGAATTACTGCTCCAACAGCCAGCAGATCGAGGTGCCCTACGAGCGCCTCGAAGATATGCAGGCGTTTGCAGCGCGCCACAACGCGTCGAATCCCGCCCTTTGGCGAAAGAGGACGACGCTCGTGGGCTTCTGCTATCTGTTCAAGCGCGAGGTGTTCGACAAGGTCGGCTTCCTCGATGAGAGGTTCAGCCCCGGCAACTTCGAGGATGACGACTACTCCCTGCGCATCCTGCAGGCGGGGTACGATCTCCTGATCTGCCAGGACACCTTCATCCATCATTTCGGGCACGGGAGTTTCCTGAAGGGGGGCACGGAGCAGGAGATTCTGGAAAAGCTCAAGCGTGCAGAAGCTTTGGTCGAGCGCAATCACGCGTTGTTTCAGGAGAAGTGGCGCGTGCCGGAAATGTATAAGGCGATGGAGCCGGAAGAGCTTCGCCGCTATTTGCAGGATGCGAGCCGGTGCAGGGGGTAGGGGCAGGCGTTTTCCCCAACAGCGAAGGGAGATGGAGATTTGAAAACAGTGCTTTTGGCAGGCGGCTTCGGCACGCGCATCACGGAGGAGTCGGAACGGCGACCCAAGCCCATGGTCGAGATCGGCGGCATGCCGATCCTCTGGCACATCATGAAGGGCTACAGTCACTTCGGCTTCAATGATTTTATTATATGCGCGGGCTACAAGCAGCACATGATCAAGGAGTGGTTCGCCGACTACTTCCTGCACACGTCCGACATCACGTTTGACTTCACGCAGGAAAACCGCATGATCGTGCACAATCAGCACACGGAGCCGTGGAAGGTCACGATCGTCGATACGGGTCTTGATACCTTGACGGGCGGGCGCATACGGCGCATCCGCAAGTATGTGGAGGATGAAACCTTCATGATGACCTACGGCGACGGCGTGGCGGACGTCGACATCGGCGAACTCGTGCGCTTCCACAAGTCGCACGGCAAGGCGGCGACACTGACGGCGATCATGCAGAAGCAGCAGAAGGGCATCCTCGACATCGGCTACGACAACTCCGTGCATGCGTTTCGCGAGAAGTCCATGGAGGACAGCGCACCGATCAATGCGGGCTACATGGTGCTTGAGCCCGCCGTTTTCGACTTCATCGAGGGCGATTCGACGGTGTTCGAGCAGACGCCCCTCGTGGAGCTCGCGAAGAGAAGCGAGCTCAAGTGCTACCTGCACAGCGGCTTCTGGCAGTGCATGGACACCCTGCGCGAGAAGCTCCTGCTCGAAAAGCTCTGGCAGAATGACAAGGCGCCGTGGAAGCTCTGGTGAGGCGCGGGATGTTTGAGGGAATATCATGGTATGAAAAATGAAAAGAAATTTGCGTTCCTTGTGCGAAAGTCGAATGAAGCGCTCTATGACTCCTGCCTGAAATCCCTGCAGGCACTGCGTCTGCCCGCAGGCTATGAGGCGGAGCTCTTCACGCTCACAGCAGAAGCGCCTTATGCGGCGCAGGCGAATAGGGCGCTGGCGCTTTCCGATGCAAAGTATAAGATCTACATCAACGATGATCTGCGCCTCGTTTATGCGCATCTTCTGGAGGATTTGCCGGCGATCTTCGAGAATGAGTCGATCGGCATGGTCGGTGCTTTGGGCAGTCGGTCGCTGCCGACAGACGGCAACGTGCTGGGCGCCGACGATAAGCAGGGCGCTGTTTATGTGCCCGCGAAGACGCGGCTTTCCGAGCTGCGCTTCGGCGAAGGCGCGGGAGCTTCGGCACAAGAAGCGGTGCCTGTCCGCTTCGTCCTGCCTTCGTTCTTTGCGACGCAGGAGGATCTGCCGTGGGACGAGAGCTGCGAGACGCAGTACTATGCCGTGCTCGCGCAATGCCGAATCTTCGAGAAAGCCGGACACCGGCTCGTCGTGCCCCTGCGGCAGCCTATATGGTGCGCCTATCAGTCACAGAATATTTCGTTTGATGCTGCAGATGACGATCACGAAAGATTTTTTGCCAAATATTATCCGTACATCAAGGGCAGGGAAGCGGACAGCGGGCAAAATACGCTGTATGCGTGCGGCGAAGGTGCACAGCTTCCTTCCTGGCAGGGCTTTTCCCATCCCGAGGGCATCGCGGTCGGCAGCGGGACGCGCGTGCATCGAACGGCGAGCCTCGGGCTTGCCCTGCCGAATTTTACGGGCGAGCCCAGACTCATCGTCGGCGATCACTGTACGATCGGCGCCGGCAGCACGCTTGAGGCGGCGCACACCGTCGAGCTGGAAGGCTTCGTAAGCGTGGCGGAAAACGTCCATATCAAGGACTACGCTTGCGACGAAACGGCGATCGGACTGCCGCTGGCGGCGCAGGAACTCGCTGGGGAAAAGGGCGGCATCCGAATCGGGCGCGGTGTGCGCATCGAGGAGAACGTCCTGCTCAAGGGCGCCGTGCAGATCGGCCGTGGCAGCTTCATCCGCGCGGGAAGCCGCGTGCAGCGGGATATCCCCGCCTACTGCATAGCCGAGGGGAGCCCCGCGCGCGTCGTCAAGGTGCTGTCCTTCAAGGCGCGGGAATGGCTGCCTGTTGCCTCTGAGCACGAGTTGGCGCACCTGCTCGGCGAGCGCAGGGGTGCGACGCCGCTTTTGACCTTTGCCTTCATTACCTACAACCGCAGCGCGTATCTGAAGAGGTCGCTTCCCTGCGTGCTGCGGCAGTTGGGCAACGACGCGCTGGCGGAAGTCCTCGTCGCGGACAACGCCTCGACGGATGATACGCGAATCTTCGTCGAAGGGCTGCAGAAAACGTATGGGAACCTTCGCTACCACTGCAACGAAGAGAATGTCGGCGCGGAGGCAAACATCCACAGAGCCCTTCGGGCGAGCCGAGGCGAGTATGTGCTCGTTGCGGGCGATGACGATTATTTTGCCGACGGCTCGCTGCCTGCCGTGCTCGGCAGGATCCTGCAGCAGCGAGGGGCGGCGCTCTTCCATCTGAAAAGAGCGCGGGAGCCGTATCGGCTGTATGCAGGGAGCGGGATCGCCGACTACATCCGCATGGTCGGCTATCACATGACCTGGATCACGAGCACCATTCTGCGGCGCGACTTGTACGCGCGCATCGCGGAGCCGGAGAAGTATAATGATACGCGCATCCCGCAGGTGTATCTGCAAATGGAGATATTGAAGCAGGAGCCGCGCTTTGCCGTGATCGCCGCGCCCTTCATGGAGACGGGCTCGGGCGCGCATGCGACGGCGGGGTTGAATTTTGCCGAAGTATTTATCAAAAACTACTTTGACCTGCTCAAAACGGCAGGCGAGGTTCCGCCTGCGATTTTGTCGGAAGAAAAAAAGCGGCTGATGGAAGAATTGATCTATTTCTGGTGTGAAAGGATAAAGCAGCAGAAAATGGAGCTTTCCCTGGCGGGAATCTTCGACATCGTGCGCGCATATTACGGCAATGAGGCGTTTTATCCGCAGGTCGTGGCAGAGCTCAAGCGCATCCTGCGGGAATAGAAGATGCACCGATAAGAGGGCGGTGCTGAAATTATCCGTGCAACTGATCCATGCTATAGAAAGCGAGGGATACGATGAAGCTGGAAAAGCTCTACGACTTATATGAAGAGGGAAAGGTGCCGAAGCGCCTTTATTGGGAACTCGCGCGCGAAAGGCTCGTGCCGCTGCTTGAGGTGCAGCAGATTCTCAGGAAGAATCCCTATTGCAAGAGCATCGAGATACGAGAGGACGGCATCGTGCTCAAGACGCAGGACATCGCGCTGTTTTTCGATATGGCGCAGAATATCTGCCGCGCGGAAACGATCCTGATCGGCACGGAGGGTGAGGAGATCGGCTTCATGAGCCGCTTCATCCCGGCGGGCGCTGTGATCTTCGACATCGGCGCGAACGTTGGGCGCGTGAGCCTCGGTCTGGCGAAGGCGCACGAAGACGCGCAAGTTTACGCCTTTGAGCCCGTGGCGGACACCTTCCGCGGCTTGGAAAAGAACCTGCGTCTAAACGGGCGCGAGGCGCAGATCGAGGCGTACCACATGGGCTTCTACAGCGAGAGCGGCGACCTCAAGTTCTTCGTGCCCGCAGCGAACGAGGCGGCGTCGCTGCGCCCCGTCACCGATACGTACTACTTCAAAGAGGGCGAGCAGGGACAGGGCGAGCGCAAGGAGCGTCTCGACGAGGTCATCTGCCCCGTCGATACGCTCGACCGCTTCGTGGCAGCGCAGGGTATCGAGCGCCTCGACTTCATCAAGTGTGATACGGAGGGTGCGGAGAAGATGGTCTTTGCGGGCGGCGCGCGCGTGTTCTCCGAGCTTCGCCCTGTCGTCTACACGGAGATGCTTCGAAAGCACGCGGCGCGCTTCGACTACCACCCGAACGAGATCATCGAGATGTTCAAGGGCTGGGGCTATGCGTGCTATACGTCGGAGGCGGAACGGCTCGTTCCCTTCGAGAAGATGGACGAAGCCACAGTAGAGACGAACTTCTTCTTCCTGCACGGGAAGAAGCATCGGCAGCTTTTGGCGAAGTACGGCGGCTGATGCTGCGGCAGAGAAATTTGCTTTACTGAAATGATGGGAGGGATTTGTTTTGGGAGAGCGGCTATTGCTTGATTGTACGCTGCGCGACGGCGGCTATGTGAACAACTGGGAATTTGGCTACGATCAGATCGTGGAAATCTTCGAGCGGCTCGTGAGCTCAGGCGTGGACTTCATCGAGGTGGGCTTCCTCGATGCGAAGGCGACCTTCGATCGAGACCGCACGGTGCTGCCCGATACAGCCTCCGTCAACCGCATGTTCGAGGGCATATCCAAGGGCGGTTCGCTCGTCCTCGGCATGATCGACTACGGCGCCTGCGGCATCGAGCGCCTGCAGCCGTGCGAGGAGACGTTCCTCGACGGCATCCGCGTCATTTACAAGGAAGCGAAGATGGAGGAGGCGCTGAAATTCTGCGCCGAAGTCAAGAAGCTCGGCTACCTCGTATTCGCCCAGATGGTTTCCGTCACGACGTATACGGACGAGAAGCTCGCCGAGTATGCGAAGCTTGTCAACGAGGTCATGCCCTATGCGACATCGATGGTCGATACTTACGGACTGCTCGACGAGGAGCATTTGTGCCATATATACGGCATCCTGGACGCAAATCTCGACCCGCAGATTCGTGTCGGTTACCACGCGCACAACAATTTCCAACTCGGCTATGCGAATGCGAAGCACTTTCTCTCGCTCGATTCGGAGCGCGGTCTCTTGGCGGACGGCACGCTCTACGGCATGGGAAAGAGCGCGGGCAACGCGCCGCTGGAGCTGCTGCTGATGTTCCGCAACGACAAGCAGGGTGCAGGCTACCATGTGACGCAGGCGCTTGAAGCCATCGACAACGTCATCATGGAGATCTATCAGAGGCAGTATTGGGGCTACAATCTCTTCTACTACATCGCGTCCTCGATGCACTGTCATCCGAACTATGTGAGTCGTCTCATGAACAAGCGCACGCTGTCGGTCAAGCAGATCCGCGATATTTTAAAAACCCTTGAGCCAGCGAAGAGCCTGCTCTACGACGAGGCGTACATCGAAAGGCTCTATCGCGAGTATCAGAGCATTGAGTGCGACGATCGGGAGACTCTTCGCATCCTGAAAGAGAAGCTGGGGCGGCGTCCGCTTCTGCTCCTTGGCCCTGCGCGCAGCATGACGAAGGAACGTGCGAAGGTGAAGCGGTTTATCGAGGAGAAGAAGCCGCGCGTCATCGCCGTGAACTACGCACCGCCGACCATCGAGGTCGACGCCATCTTCATGGCGAAGTCGAAGCGCTATATGCAGCTTTTCAGTGATCTGCAGCACAACGTTAACCGCGATAAGCCGATCGTCGCGACGTCCAACATGACGAAGTCGGACGGCAGCTTCCCCTATGTGCTCAACTACAGCTCGCTCATCGACCGGGACGCGGAGATCATCGACAACGCGCTCGTCATGATCTTGAAGGCGATCCTGCGCATGGAGGTGCCCGCCGTGACGCTCGCGGGCTTCGACGGCTACTCGAAGCGAAGCCGCAATTACTTCGACGAGAACAAGGAGTATCGTGTCGACGGCAGCCGCGCCGAATATCTGAACAAGTACATCGGCAGTTTCCTGCGCAGCATCGCGGGCAAGATTCACATCGATTTTCTCACGAAGACGCGCTACGAGTGGCAGGCGGAGGAAGGCGAAAGATGAGGCGGCTCGAAGGCAAGATCGCCCTCATCACGGGCGCGACGTCGGGCATCGGTCGCGCGTCGGCGCGCCTCTTCGCCGCCGAGGGCGCAGAGGTCGTCTGCGTGGGCAGGGACGAGGCGCGCGGCGCGACTGTCGTGCAGGAGATCGAAGAGGCGCAGCGTGCGCGTGCGCGCTTCGTCGCGGCGGACGTGACGCGTGCTGCTGACATCGCGAAGATTCTCGAAGTAGTGAAGAAGGAGTACGGGCGGCTCGACATTCTCTTCAACAACGCGGGCGTCTTCGTGACGCGGCTCTTGGATGAGATCGACGACGAGGCATGGCAGCGCGTCTTTCAGACGAACACGAAGGCGGCGATGGACATGACGGCGGTGTTTCTGCCGCTCTTGCAGGCGGCGAAGGGCGTCATCTTGAACACGGCTTCGATCGGCGGCCTTCCCTATCATATCGCGGGCAGCAAGACGTACCTCTACGCCTCGTCGAAGGCGGCGCTGATCCAGTTCACGAAGCTGTGTGCGCTGAACTTCGCGCCCGCCGTGCGCGTGAACTGTCTCGCTCCCGGCATCACGGACACGCCGATCTACACGAACCGCGACTTCTCGCGCTTTGCCAGCATACCGCTGGGGCGCGTCGCCGACGCCGACGAGGTGGCGCGCGCGGCGCTCTTCCTCGTGTCGGACGAGGCTTCTTACATCACAGGCGCCGTGCTGCCCGTCGACGGCGGCGCGTCGCTGAAGTAGCGGGGGTGCTTCATGAAGGTCAAGGTATCGGACTATATCGCGGATTTTCTTGTCAAAAAAGGCATCACGCACGTATTCACCGTCGTTGGCGGCGGCGCCATGCACCTCAACGATTCTCTCGGGCATCACGAGAAGATTACGTCGATATACTGCCATCATGAGCAGGCGGCGGCGATGGCGGCGGAAGCCTATGCGCGCGTACATGGGCGCATGGCGGCGCTGTGTGTGACGAGCGGGCCGGGCGCGATCAATGCCTTGAACGGCGTTGCAGGCGCTTATCAGGATTCGATTCCGCTGCTCGTGCTCTCGGGGCAGATGAAATCCTCTCTGACGGTGCGGGCGAGCGGTCTGCCGCTTCGCACGCTGGGCGGACAGGAGTTCGACATCGTGTCAGCGCTTGATAATATGACGAAGTACGCGGAGATGATCGCCGAGCCGCAGAAGATTCCCTTCGCGCTCGGAAAAGCGTATCACTTGGCGAAGAGCGGCCGCCCCGGGCCTTCGTGGCTCGATTTGCCGCTCGACATACAGGGAAGCTTCATCGACGACGACTTGCCGGGATTCAAGGCTCATGCGCAGGAGGAATATGCAGACGTCGAGAAGGCTGCGCATCATGTGCTGGAAAAGCTTAGAAGCGCCGAGCGTCCCGTGCTCTACGCGGGCAACGGCATCCGCCTCGCAGGTGCGGCGCCGCTCGTCGAGGAACTGGCGCAGCGCCTGTCAATGCCTGTCGTCACATGCTGGGACAGCATCGACCTCATCGCGACGGGGCATCCGTACTACTGCGGCAGGGGCGGCACGATGGGCGACCGCGCGGGCAACTTCGCCGTGC
>ERZ772957.1915-NODE-1915-length-12607-cov-14.566762_pt1 | contig 12607 bp, 8 predicted proteins | sample MGYA00580682_ERZ772957 | MGnify/ENA primary metagenome ERZ772957 (study PRJEB29015, sample SAMEA2737921) | human oral metagenome | biome: human oral; feature: human-associated habitat; material: dental | place: China | collected 2025 ...
CCGTCGCCGTGGCGCGACCGCGATCGTCGTGGCCGTCGACGGCAGGCCCGCCAGTGTGCTGGCCATCGCCGACCCGCTCAAGGCGACCACCGCCGGCGCGATCGAGGACCTGCGTCGGCGCGGGATGAAGGTCGTCATGCTCACCGGCGACAATGCCACCACCGCCCGGGCCATCGCCGACGAGCTGCGCATCGACCAGGTCGTCGCCGACGTCCTGCCCGACCAGAAGCACGGCCACGTGCAGGCCCTGCAGGCCCAGGGCCACACGGTCGTTATGGCCGGCGACGGCGTCAACGACGCCCCCGCCCTCGCCGTGGCCGACGTGGGTGTGGCCATGGGCACCGGCACCGACGTGGCCATCGAGAGCGCCGACGTGACCCTGCTCGGCGGTGACCTGGCCGCCCTGGTCAAGGCCCGCGACCTGTCGGTCGACACGATGCGCAACATCCGCCAGAACCTGGTCTTCGCGTTCGTGTACAACGTGGTCGGTATCCCGCTGGCCGCCGGCGCCCTCTACCCGGCCTTTGGCTGGCTGCTGTCGCCCGTCATCGCGGCCGCCGCCATGGCCCTCAGTTCGGTCAGCGTGATCACCAACTCGCTGCGGTTGCGCCGTCACCGCTGACCCCAAGAGCCCAGCCGGTCGTTGTTCACCCCATCACAGATGCCCGGGCTCGGGTGTGGGCGAGGCGGTAGGAGTTTGTGCCGGTTTCGATGATGGTGGCGTTGTAGGTGAGGCGGTCGACGATTGCTGCGCACAGGCGGGGGTCGGTGAAGGTGTCGGTCCAGGCGGAGAAGGACTGGTTGGAGGCGATCGCGATGGCGTTCTTCTCCTCTCGTTCGGTGAGGACCTGGAACAGCAGTTCGGCGCCTCGCCGGTCGAGTTCCAGGTAGCCGAGCTCGTCAATCACGAGGAGGTCGACGCGGCCGTAGCGGTTGATGGTCTTGGTGAGTTGTTTCTCGTCGGCGGCTTCGACGAGCTCGTTCACGAGCCGGGTGGCGAGGGTGTATCGGACGCGGTAGCCCTGCTCGGCGGCGGCGGTGCCGAGCGCGATGAGCAGGTGGGACTTGCCGGTGCCGGAGCCCCCGATCAGGCACAGCGGGTCGCCGCGGCGGATCCAGTCGCCGGTGGCGAGCTCGTTGATGGTGGCCGGGTTGATGTTGGGGTTCGCGGTGAAGTCGAAGTCGGCGAGCCATTTCTCGCGGGGGAAGCCGGCGCTCTTGATGCGACGCAGGGTGGAGCGGCGGTCGCGGTCGTCGACCTCGGCCAGGAGGAGTTCGGCGAGGAAGCCCTGGTAGGTGAGTTGTTCCTTGGTGGCGGCCGTCACGGCGTCGTCGACGACGGCGCGGATCGTGGGCAGCCGAAGCCGGCGGCAGGCTTGGTCGATCGCGGCCTGCGCGGCTTGCTCGGTGAGGCCCTGACGACGGCGAAGGCTCTCGGGACGGCTGGTGCTGGTGGTGGTCATGGGGTTCCTGTCGGGGTGTGGTGGTGAGTCTCGGCGGGGGCCGGGGCGGGATCGGGTTGGCGTCGGCACAGGAGTTCGTCGTAGGCGGTGACGGTGGGCAGGGGCCGGGTGTCTTCGGGCAGGTGCGCGATGACCTGGTGCGGGTTGGTGGGGCGTCGGGGTGGCAGGTTCACGACCGTCCCGCCCCTGGTCTGGCTGGCTGGGGCGGGTGTGTGGGTGGTGGCATGGCGGCGGGCTTCGACGGCGACGACGTCGGGGCTGATCGCGCCCACCGACAGGGCCGAGGTGATGCCGGCGATCACCGCGTCGGACGGGAGGGATCGGTGGAGCAGGAGCACGTCGATCAACGCTTGGGTCCCGGCCACGTCGCCGCTGGTCTTGCGGGCCGCGGCCCAGAACGCGTCGTGGGCCGCGGTGAATGCTCCGGCGGCGCGGGCCTGCGCGAGGGCGGTGGAGCCGGGGAACGCGCCGGGCTTGTGCCGCAGCACTTCGAGGTAGTGGTCCAGCTCGACCCGGGTCACGCCACGGGTGCCGAGGCGAGGGTGGGTGGCGAGGACGGTGCGGCCCTCGAACACGACCACGCACGAGGCCCGCAGGGACACGCGGACGCGTTGGCCGATGAGGTGCGCGGGGACGGAGTACTTGACCATGCGGACGGTGATCAGGGCGGAGCGGTCGACGCGGGGGTGGAGGATCAGGCCGGGGTCGAAGTCGTCGGCCGGCAACGGTGCCAGGTGGGGCAGCTCGGCGTGGTGGTCCTGCCCGATCGTGTTGGCGTGGCCGGTGATGCGGCGGGTGTTGTCGTCGTGCTCCCAGGCGCGGATCTTGTCGTTGAGTTCGTCCAGGGTGGCGACTTCGGGCATGGGGGTGAGGTGGTTGCGGCGGAACCATCCGACCTCGCCCTCGACGCCGCCTTTCTCGTGGGCGCCGTCGATGCCGGGCTGGCAGTAGAACGCGTCGAAGCCGTAGTGGGAGCGGAACAGCACCCAGCGTTCGTTCTCGTCGCGTAGCCGGTCGCCGCCGTGGATGACCTGGACGACGGCGGAGGTGAGGTTGTCGTAGCGGATGTGGCGGGTGGGGATGCCGCCCAGGGCGTGGAAGGCCTCGATGTGTCCTTCGAGGAAGGCCTCCTGTCCGCCGGTCGGGTAGACGCGGTGGATGGCCTTGCCGGAGTGGGACAGGCGGTAGACGAACATGTGGCACTTGGTCTTGACGCCGTCCAGGATGACGTAGACCTCGCCGAAGTCGACCTCGGCCTCCGCGCCGGGGGCGTGGTCCTGCGGCACCATCGCCTCCACCCGGCGCCCGGCCTCCAGATCGATCTGCGCGCGCCTGACCCGGACGTAGTCCCGCACCGTGGAGTAGGACAGGTCGGTGGCGCCGTGCTCGTCGCGCAGCCGGGCCAGGATCCTGGTCGCGGTATGGCGCTGCTTGCGCGGCGCGGTCAGGTCATAGGTGAGCATCTCGTCGATCGCCGGCTTGTACGGGTCCAGGCGCGGTGCTGTGCGGACCGGTTTCTTGCGGGGTGGGGGTTCGGCTGCGGCGAGTGCCTGGCGGACGGTGCGGCGGTGGACTCCGTGTTTGCGGGCGAGCTCGCGGATGGACAGGCCATCGACTCGCGCGTCGTGGCGGATGTCGGCGTACAGCTGCACTCGTGATCCCATCTTGGCTCCCTTGCCCTCGCGACTGGTTCCCAGTGATGGGGACCAGCGTGAAGGGGTGGGGCCAGTTCAGACCGTCAACACCCCGGCAAGTCGCACGCGGGGCCAGATCAGGCCGTCACAACGGGGCCGAACCAAGCTGTCACAACCATGCCAGTCCGTAGAGACGAATGCGCGTACCGGTGGTCTGACTCTCGTAGGTGGGGCGCAGAAGGACGACGGTGACACCCGGCGCGCTGAGTGCGCTGATGCCGTCGTTGCCTCCTAGCATATTGACGGTGAAGTCCTGAACGCCGCCGTTGCGGCCGCGTGCTCCTGGAACGAATGGGACTGTGCCGTTCTCCAGGGGGATGGAGGTGGCTTTCGACTTGTCGCCCGACTGGAGGCTGATGCGTCCCTGTCCGTCGTCGGCGCGGGTGATCCCGACCGCGGTGACGAGCCCCGGATCCTGGGGGGCTGCCAGCACGGCGCGTGTCCTGGGGTTGAAGGTGGTGGCGACCGTGGACTGGTCCTTCCACCCATCGGGGCCGGGGGTTGCGTTCGGCTCGACCGGGGTGGGTGCGGTGGCCGGTAGGACTGCCAGCCTCCCGGAGAGAAAGGACGCCATTGGGGCGATGCCGAGGGTCTGGCCCAGGTCGTAGGCATGGGTGTCTGCGCCGGGCACCTTGGCCAGGGCGTCAAGGGAGATGGCCTGGGCGCGGTGAGCCTTCGAGTAGTTCCAATCGACATCGTTGAACTCATCCTGGGTGGCCTCGGGGTAGGTGACTGTCCAGCCCTCGATGATGAGCAGCTCCCGATTGGCGTAGGCGGCCGGAACGTCTCTGACGACACCGCGGGGGTTGGTATCCGGGACGAGTGTGAAAAGGCCGATCCCGTTGGGGCTACCGGGGATTTTCTCCGCGAGAATGAGGCTGGCGTGCCCCGCTGTGCCTGTGTACGGGGAGCCTTCCTCGGAGAGGTCGAGGTCGACATCGCCGAGCTGCCACATCACGGAGTCGTCGGCCAGCGAGTAGACGGTGCTGCCGGCCAGGAGCACGGAGTCGGTGAGCTGGACGGTCTTGCCGTCGTGGAGGTGCTCGTTGGTGACGCGTCCGGTCACGGTGTCCAGGACGACGGTGAGGGCCTGCTTCACACCGAGATCGCCGCCGGAGCTTTTGCCCTGGAACTCCAGCTCCCCGAGCGTCAGGGCGACGTGGCGCCTGTCCGGGCTGGTGATGAGATAGGGACGCTCACCACGGACGCCGTTGACACGTCCCCCGTACTGGGCGAACTTCTTGCCTTCGCGGTCGTAGTCCCAGTGGATCTTCCCGGTGGCGGGATCCAGGCTGATGAGGCTGTCATCGGTGAGGACGAGGGGCCCGGCGGCCCCTGCGATCACGTCCAGCGCGGAGGGGATGTCGTGGGTCCAGGTCACCTGAGACGGGAAGGAGGTCGGGTAGGAGGGCAAGGTGGCAGGGGCGGCCACAGGGATCGGGCGGGGCCGGTCCCAGTTGTGGGCGAGGTAGGCGCTTGCGCTGAGCACGAGGGCTGGGGCCAGGAGGATCACCACCAGAACGATGCGTGAGCTCCAGGAGCCGACGCTCCGGAGGTGGGCGGGTAGAAAGAGACGAGCGGACCTGGCACGCAGCCGTGAACGGAGTGAGGAGGCCTGTGCGACTTCGGGGAAGAAGGAGCGGGTGACGCGCAGAAGGAGGTCGAAGGCGAAGAAGGAGCCCAGCCCCAGGGCCGCCATCGCGAAGGCGAGCAGCTCGCCGGCGCTGGCGTCCAGCGGCATGAACATGTCGTGCCACAGACCGAGCGCGCCTCCGGCGCTGAGCAGGCCGCAGGCGGCCACCCCGGCAACGGGCAGGAGCCGCTTGATGATGCGCCGGCAGGTCCTCGCCCGATGCTGCCAGTCGACCCAGTACTCGGCCGGCTCCTGCCAGGCGAGAATGCCGATCCCCCACAGGATGAGCGCAGTGACCAGCGGTGCGAGGCCGAGGTAGAGGAGCACCCACCGCATCGTCAGATCAGCGCGCCATGCCAGGTAGAGGCCGGCCGCCACGAGGATGGTGAGCAGGGCGCCGACCTTCAGCGCCCAGAAGAGGCCCTCGATCCGCCGCGACCAGACCTGACGGCGCTCCTGGGGCGTGCGGCGGCACCGACGGCGGGCAAGGGCTGATAGCGAGGAGTAGGGATTCTCTGGGGTGAGGGGAGTGCGAGCCGCGAGAGGCTCCGCGTCCTTTCCGGGGCGCTGATCGGTCATCGTGCTGTCTTCCGTGCCGCTACTTGCTGGTGAACTGCTCGAGGTTCTCGGTGTGGCGGTGGCCGTCGTCGGCGGCGCTGAGCCAGGAGACCGGCACCGATGGTGAGCTCTGCTTGTCGGGTTCGGTTCTCCTCGTCATGAGGAGCCCTGGGCCGGTGGACAGTCCTGTCTCCTCGGCCTGGTCGCCGTTGAGGTCGGTGGCGGCACCGGTGTCGACGTCGACCACCTCTCTTGCTGCCTGCGCAGACGCTTCGCCGTCCCCGCCGTCTGGGGCGGGCTCCTTGTACCTCTCGACCCAGCCCCCGCGATAGACCCTGTCTGCATGTGTGATGGTGCCGAGTTTCTGGCCGCCGGTGCTGATACGGGTCAGGGTGAAAGGGCCGCAGGGACTGCTGCACATGTCGTAGTACAGCGGTTGCGGTGACAGGAGTAGGGAGTCCTGACCGGCTCCTACGAGCCACTGATCGGTGGGAGTCGTGGTGGGGGAGGAGGTTCCATCAAGTGGGAAGGCGGTGATGGTGCCTTTGCCCTCCCCAGCGGGAAAGTAGGCGTCAGCGGTCTCGACGGCGAGGTGATCGTTGGTGAGGGCCTGCGCCAGGATGAAACCGGAGACCTCCTGGGTGAGGACGGTCTTCCCGGTCCTGGCATCGAGAACGACGACGTAACCGCGTTGCTGGGAGGCCAGTTCCACGGTGCTCGACTGATCGGTGAGCTGTGGCTCGTCCTCCTGCTTCCGAGTCACCTGTAACGCGAGGGAGACGTAGTTCCCATTGGGGCTCACAACGAGTGCGCCAACAGCTGTCGACATCAGTCGCCCTGCCAGGTCGTGGTCTGAATAGTTCGGCCACGAGATGCTGCTGTCAGGGGCGTTGGTCAGACTGATGTCGAGAGCCCATTGAGGTGTGTCCTCCGTGGAGTTGATGCTCGCAACCGTGAGGATGTTGTTTTTCAGCGCTGTTGAAACATGCGTCCCGCCGTTGGTGGGGGTGGATAGCATACTTAGCTCATTGGCGTTTTTCAGGGTGCGTGAGGTGATCGCGAGAGACTCGTGAGTGGGGTGTGAGCTGCGAGGGCTGCAGGCGCCCAAGGAAAGCGTCAGGGCGACGGCGATGGTGCACAGTGCCGTCAAGGATCTGGGAAGAGCGTTGGTGACAGGAGGCATGAAAGTCAGTGCATTTCGAGGGTGCTTGCCCATCATTTCCCTCCCGTGATGCCGTAGATCCTGAAGTAGTGAGACCTTCCGTCCCAGGGCGGTGCTGTGTCCAGGAGGATGAGAGTTGCTCCAGGTGTGCTCAGCGCTGAGAGGCAGGAATAGTTGGCGTGAGCAACCGCAAGGTCGTTGAGTTTCGCGTTGGAAAAAATGTCTGTGCTCGGTGAGTAAAATGTCGTCCCAGGGGCGACGGGCAGGGACGCGGAGTGGCCGTCAGGGGTGCGGGCGGTGATCTGGCCACCAGGGTTCGTCTCTGTCGCCCGGGAGGTGATACCGATGGCGATACCAGAGATCCCTGCTGACTCGTGAACGGGTTTTACTGCCTTGCTGTGCGGGTCGAAGACCTGCCCGACCGATGGGACTCCGTCCCAGGAGCTATCGCTGTCGGGGAACCCTTTGGTCCTCTTGGAGGGTGGGTTTGATGGGAACAAGGCCAGTGTTCCTGATGCGCGAGACGCGATAGTGTTGACTCCCAGCGTAACGCCCAGATCATATGTCTGAGTGTCTGCTCCGGTGACCTTTGCTAGGCCATCGAGGCTTGCGGCGTAGGCGTGCCCTGGGTGGATCACACTTTGTGTTCTTAACTTGCTGTCGGAGGTGAAATAGCCAACCCAACCGTCAATGATGACTGGGTATCCTGACCCGTTTGTGAGGAAATCCGGGGCAGGAGTGATCTGGTCCGGGTGCGCCTGTGGGATGAGGGACAGACGCCGGTCCTTGCCGGCATCGATGAGAAAGGACGCATGCCCGGCCGTACCGATGTAGGCGCCCGGATCAAGGTCCAGTCCCCGAATCCTGGCGCTCCGGAAGTCCCAGAGCTCGGTGCCCTTGTCCAGTGAGTAGACGGTTGTGTCATCGAGCAGGGCGCTGTCCGTGAGCTGGAACGCTCCTCCTGCGCTGACGCGCTCGTGAGTCACCTTGCCGGTGACGGAGTCGAGTACCAGGGTGACATGCGGCTGTACATCGTGATCGTCCGGGCTGCTGTGGTGCTGTCGCCCGCCATTGATGATGAAACCTGGGCCACTCAGACGCAGGGCGATATAACGGTGGTTGGGGCTGGTGATGAGGTAGGTGTCATCCATGGATCGCGTAGCGAAGCCCAGTGCCAGCACGGAGTACACCGCGCCGTCGCGCTGGTACCTCCAGCGAACGGATCCGTCCTTCGGGTTGAGCCCCATGAGGCCGGTCGTGGTGAGGATCACGGGGCCTGCGGCGCCGCCGACGACGTCGAGCATCCCATCGACGTCCTTGCTCCAGGCGGCTTGGGAACCGAGAACTGAGGGGGCCGACGGCAGCTGCGAGTCGCTGATGGGCGCCGCGGTCGTGTGGCGCACGGGGGCCGCCCCACGGTAGTGCGGGACTGCAGCAATGCCCGTCAGGACAACAGATGGCAGAAGGATCAGAGCGCCGGTGGCAGCAACCGTGCGCCGGCTGAGCGTCACGGGCCTGAGCGTCGGGACCCACGGGTGCCGGCCACGGCCTCGTTTGGTGGGGGCTGATTCACGAGGGCGACATGCTCGGATTCCACGGAGAACGGTGTCGCATGTCGCCAATAATCCGGCGGTGGCCAGACCGAGGGCCACGGCCAGCAGCTCGCCGACATGAAAGCCGGCGTCCAGGACCTCACGCCACAGCAGGATGACCCGCCAGACGGCATAGCCCGCACAGCCCGCGATGCCCGCCGGCAGGAGGATGAGGGGGATCTTCGGTGGCTTGGGGGTGCCCACAGTTTGCTCCGCCCACTCACTGAAGCTCTTGGTGCAGATGGAGGCGCAGGCGACCCAGAGCCCGACGACGATGAGAACCGGATACTGGCACTGCTTGCGCAGCGGAGTGAACAGGTGGGACAGGCCGATACCCCACAGGAAGTACAGCCCGACGGCGGTGGCCGACGCGAGCAGAAAACCGACCCGAAGCGTGCTCAGAATGCTGGTGAGGCGCCTGGACCATCCGCGACGGTGCTGACGAGCAGGTGGCTCTGCGGCGGCGCCAGCGTCGGCATCGGCTGGGGATTCGGCGGCAGGTGGCATGGCGTGAGGGTCCTTTGGTGTGGGCCGGCTTGGGTGCTACTTGGTGGAGAACTGCTCGAGGTTCTCGGTGTGGGGGTGGCCGTCGTCGGCGGCGCTGAGCCAGAACTGCGGGGTGGATGTCGTCTCGCGGTTCTTGCCCTCACCGGTGGTGGTCTCCTGGGAGACGAGGAGCCCTGCGGCAGTTGGCAACGCGACCTCCTCCACCTTGAGTCCCGCCACGTCGGTGTTGACACCGGAGTCAAGGTGGACCAACTCAGTGGGGACGGTCTGAGGAGGGTTCGAGGTGTCCTGCGGGGGCGGTGTGGTGCTGTCCTTGACTCGTCCGACCCATCCGCCCCGATAGACGTCGGTCACTCCGGTGACTGTTTCGAGGACGTCGCCGCTCTCGCTCAGTCGGGTCAGCGGTTGAGTGCTGTAATGCCCTCCGCTCATGTTGGACGGCGCCAGCAGCAGGGAGTCCTGGGTGGCCCCGACGAGCCACTTGTCGGTGGGGATCGTGGCCGCCTTAGCCGTCGGCTTGTCCAGGGAGTACGTGGTGATGGTGCCGTGTCCGTTGCCGCCGGGATAGTAGGCCTGGGAGGTCTCCACGGCCAGGGTGTCATTGGTGAGTACCTGGCCCAGGATCAGCCCCTTGACCTCTTCGGTGCGAACAGTCCTTCCGGTCTCGGTCTCGATGACGAGGACATAGGCGCGCTGGTCTGCGATGGTGAAGTCCCTCGTCCTCTTGTTGCCCGGAAGCCTGTCATCGCTCGTCGCGTTGGAGCGGAGGAGAATGAAGGAGGCGTAGTGAGTATTCGGGCTGACAACTGCATAACCACTGGTTGGGGTGAAGAGGAGGTAATCTGCTGCGCCTTGGGGGGTCATCGTCTCGTCAGTGCAAACGCCGGAAATCCTGGGAGTGATTTTCCTGGCCCAGACGATATCGTCCTGGGTGTCATGTTTCACCAGTGCTGAAGGGGCGTCCATGTCGCAGGTGGTGTCGAGATGAAGAGGGCCGCTCTTGGTTGGCAGGGGAGAGACATAGCCTGGGTAGCTATCGTCAATCTTGATTGCCTTGGCCTCCTCGGCGCTTACGGAACTGAGCACTGGTTTGCCGGACTCATCCGGGGTGCTGTCCGTGAGCTGGCATGCAGTCAGCGAGGTCAGCGTGAGGGCGAGTGCTACCAGTGTGGTGAAGCGACGTCGGGGACGTTGCGAGTAACGGCTGCCCCTCAGAGGTCGATGTTCGGTGATTCTCATGTTGTTGCGCCCTTCGTGAGACCGAAAAGACGAAAGGTGTGGGGGGAATCATTGTGCTGCGCCGTGGGGTTGAGGATGATGATGTTGGCGCCTGGTGTGTGAAGTGCGGACACCTCTGAGGAATCTTTGAGCGCGATGGCGATATCCTTCATGTCAGGGTTGTACTTGGGTGATCCCGGTGTGTGGAAAATGCTTCCCGGAGGGATGGGGAAGGAGACCTCCTCGCCCTGGCCCATGGGGGCGACTCGCACTCTTGCCTCGAGACTGTTGGGTGTGCTCGTAGGTGATACCCCAACCGCTCGGATGAGTCCTGAGGGCTGGTCCGTGGGTAGGAGCTTCTGTGTTGAGGGGTCGAAGATTGCTGAGACCGTATGAGGTTCCTCCCAGAAGTTAAAAGAGTGTTCTTTGAAGGTGTCTCGCGCGGACGATGATGGCGTTCCGGGGAGCGTGACGACTTTTCCTGTGGTCAGCGATGCGCTGGTGTTGATGCCCACACCTCGTCCCAGGTCATGTCTTTGCTGCTGAGATTCTTCTTCGGAGAGTAGGGAGTCCAGGGTGACGGCTTGCATCGCCCAGCCCTGGTGGAAGGATCCGTTGGCGCTCGTCGGGGCTCCGTCTCGATAGATGGCTGTCCAACCATCGATGCAGATTGCATCCGGAGTCTCTATCATCAGCGCCGACGGAGGAGAGGTGTGGATCTGATCTGGATCGTCCTGGGAAACAAGGTATAGGCGGCCGTACAGTGCACTATTCTCGTCTTGACTGCCTTCGCGGTCGGCGTCGACGTTGACGATGAAGGTCGAATGTCCCGCTGTCCCCGAGTAGGTCGTTCTTTGGTTGGAGGAGTCGGATTTGTGCTTATCGAAGTCCCACGTCTCGGCGCCGCTGTTGATGGCGTAGATCTTGCTTCCGTCCATGATGGCAGAATCGGTGATCTGAAGGGCGCCACCGTCGGATAAATGGTCAATAGCCACCCGTCCGGTGGCGGTGTCCAGGACGATTGTGATCGCCGGCTGGCCGATGCCTCGTCCGTCTCCTGTCTTTCCCGGGCCGGCCAGGCGAAAGGCGACGTAACGACGGTTGGGGCTGACAGCCAGCGTCCGATGGAATCTGTCGCCGATGAAGTTGGGGAGGCTACCGAAAATCTCAATATATGTTGAACCCGGGCGCTCGTAACTCCACAGGACACTGCCGTCCGCGGGGTTGAGGCCCATGATGCCGTCGGATGTATGGACGACGGGGCCGGCGACTCCCGCCGCGATGTCGAGGACATTGTCAATGTCCTTGACCCAGGCCGGCTCGCTGGCCAAGGAGGTGGGGTAGGCGGGAAGATTCTTGGAGACTGATGGCGGAGCCGGCTTCTGGGTCACCCTCTTGGGTTGGCTCAGGGGAAGGGTGGCGGTCCCGGTAAGGACGGCGGAGGGGGCCAGCACTAGAGCAGCGTGTGCGAGCGTCCGACGTCGTGGGCCCTCGGCGTGCTGAACCGGCCTTCTGGACTGCCGGAGGTGTGTCCACCATTTCCTCCGGTAGAGCTCCGGAGGCAGCACGGCGGCCCGGAGTGCGCGAATAAGAATGTCGGTGATGCTCAGGAGCGCCAGTCCCGCCGTTCCCGCGGCGATAGCAATGAGTTCCACGGCGTTGATCCCGGTGCGGGAGAGCACGGAGGACCACGTCGACAGGCACTCCCATATCATCCACGCGGCGAACACTGCGATTCCACTCATCGCCAGGACGGCGACCGCCGTGCGTATGACGGCGATAGCGGAGCCGTGGACGGGGTCGCGGAACTGTGAGGGTCGCGGGCGGACAATGATGGTCATGAACCAGAAAGCAGCGATCACAACGGGGGCTACGCCCCAGGTGGGGGAGGTGTTGACGCCGCTCGGCCAGGCGAAGAAGAGCACAACGGCTCCGATGACGCTGAGCAGTGCCCCGGTTCTCAGCGCCGGCAGGACGTGCAGAAGGCGTTGCGCGATATCCGCGGCTCCTCGCGCGGCGTCCCGCGCCTCGGTGTCAGGGGCTTGACCTGTGGGCGTGCTGGAGATGTCAGTCGGCGCCGTGTCGTCATGGCCGGCGTCGGCTGGAGAAGTCACGGGAGGCATGATCTCTATTGTGGCGGGCCGCCCCGGATCGTGCGGCAGAATTGCGGGCAGTTCTTACCCTGCCGCTCGAATGGCCCCGCCTCAAGGTGCCCGTGGACGTGCCGACGCTGTCCCCGTCGCCGCGGTCGCACCTTATGCCGCGCGGTCGAGGGTTAAGGGTGCTGTGCTGTCTCCTCACTTCTGAGACATTTGGGTGTCATGACATCTGAGACACTCACTCAGGCGGGAACCCGGGGCAGGCTGGTAGCCCTGGAGGCGAGGGTGGCTTAGGGGCGAGGCATGACGGGGTGTGGGTGTCCATGGTGCTGACATCAACCCCGCTTCGGCGCCGCACGCCGAAAAAGAACCGCAGGATTTCAACGATCCCCGCTGGGAACATTGATGCCGGGCCCGTTAATGTCAGCACTGTGGACACCAGGCCGCGCAGGAGTGAGTCAGGGGTTCTTGTGGCAGAGCCCAGCGCTTCCGTCACGGGTCCTCCTGCACCGCTCCCTTGCCCGCCGTCTACGCAGGGTCCCAGTGGTCATGGTTGGACGCAGGTTCCGCTTTGAGTCTCGCCCCGAGTCGGCGCAAGTCGGTCTACTCCACGAGGGTCGGGATCCACTGGCCAAGGGTTGTGCGTACTGCACGAAGGCCCCACCTACCCAAAGTGCACCC
>ERZ772957.1916-NODE-1916-length-12606-cov-13.021034_pt1 | contig 12606 bp, 6 predicted proteins | sample MGYA00580682_ERZ772957 | MGnify/ENA primary metagenome ERZ772957 (study PRJEB29015, sample SAMEA2737921) | human oral metagenome | biome: human oral; feature: human-associated habitat; material: dental | place: China | collected 2025 ...
ACGAGAGGACAGCGTAGATGCGTGAAGATGGGTGGCTGAATTTATCAGTGGTTCCCTAACATCCGCTCAATCAAGGAAATCCTTGAGCTTGCGGCTGCGGCTCGGATGGCGCAGCTTGCGCAGAGCCTTCGCCTCGATCTGGCGGATGCGCTCGCGCGTCACACCGAAGTTCTGCCCGACCTCTTCGAGCGTGCGCGCCCTGCCGTCGTCAAGCCCGAAGCGCAGGCGCAGGACGCGCTCCTCGCGCTCGGTAAGCGTGTCGAGCACCTCTTCGAGCTGCTCCTTCAACAGCATGAAGGAAGCCGCCTCCGCCGGCGCGGGCGCGTCCTGATCCTCGATGAAGTCGCCGAGATGGGAGTCCTCCTCCTCACCGATCGGGGTCTCCAACGACACGGGCTCCTGCGCGATCTTCATGATCTCGCGCACGCGCTCGACGCTGATCTCCATCGCCTTGGCGATCTCCTCGGGCGCCGGCTCTCTGCCGAGCTGCTGCAGGAGCTGGCGCGAGACGCGGATCAGCTTGTTGATCGTCTCGACCATGTGGACGGGGATGCGGATCGTACGCGCCTGATCGGCGATGGCGCGCGTGATCGCCTGCCGGATCCACCACGTCGCATAGGTGCTGAACTTATAGCCCTTGTTGTAGTCAAACTTCTCGACCGCCTTGATGAGACCAAGGTTGCCCTCCTGTATGAGGTCGAGGAACAGCATGCCCCTGCCGACATAGCGCTTGGCGATGCTCACGACGAGGCGCAGATTCGCCTCTGCCAGCTCCTTCTGCGCCTCCTCGTCGCCCGCTTCCATGCGCTTGGCGAGGGCGATCTCCTCGTCGGCGGAGAGGAGCGGCACGCGGCCGATCTCCTTGAGGTACATGCGCACGGGATCGTCTATGCTGATGCCCTCGGGGATGCTGAGGTCGATGTCCACCTCTTCCTCGCTCTCGCCCTTTTCCTCGTCCAATTCCACCTGACTGCGGCTCGAATCATCCACGATCTCGATGCCCTTGTTGCTGAACGTCTCGTAAAGGTCGTCGATTTCATCCGGCGTGAGCTCCTGCTCCTGCAATGCCGTCATCAGCTCGCCGTAGGTCAGCACGCCGCCGTTTCCCCGCCCCTTGGCGAGAAGGCTCGACACGATGGCGGAGCTCTGTGTCGGCTTCTTATCCACGTCGAGAGCCGCCTTGCTCGTTTTCTCAGCCATGGAATCGCGCCTCCTTTCTGCTGCTCATTTCGTCATGCGGGACAAGGCTGCCCGCTCCGGAAAATGCCCTGTTTCTGCTCATAGCCCTTCCATTTCGTTCTTTATTCGCTGAATCTGCGCTAATTCCTGCAAGAACCGCGCGTCATTTTCCTTTTCCCATCGATCGGCGCGCCGCGTGTGCTCTTCGTAAAGCTGCGCGAGATACGCCTTGCGCAGGCGGCGCATGGCGTCGTCGTACGCCTCAAGCGCATCCGCCGCCCCCGTATCTTCGGCAAGCGCGCGGCTGATCTCATCGACGACCGCCTCGCTGAGCTTGGCTTGCGCGCGCGCGTCCGTCGGCGCTTCGCCTTGCAGATGAAGCTCGTGAAGCCACGCGAGCGCCTTCGTCTGCTCCTCCGTCGGAAACGCCTCGAAGGGTACGAGTGCGGCGATATGCTCCGTCACAGGCGCCTCGCGCCACGCGGCGGCGAGCACGATGCGCCCCGCACGCTGCAGCGCATCGTCCGCTTTCTTGAAAGCGCGCCGCGTCGTCTCCCGCGCAGCTGTGGGCTGCACCGAAGAGCCTGCCGCTCTGCCGAGCTCGGCGCGGATCAGCCCCTCGTCGAGCGTTAGCTCGCGCGCCGTGCGCACGATGTAGCTGCCGAGCTCCGCCGGGCTCTTGACCTCGAAGAACACGGGCAGGAGCGCCGAGAGGGCGTCGAGCCTGCCCTGCAGACTCTCCTTATCCGCCGCTTCGAGGACGCGCACCATGCGGTACTCGACGAAGGGAAGCGCCGCCTCGATGAGTTTTTGAAACGCCTCTTTACCATGCTTTCTTATATACTCGTCGGGATCCTTGCCGTCGGGTACGCGCAGCACCCTGACCGCTGCTCCCGCCGCGCGTGCGACGGAAAGTGCGCGAAGCGTCGCCTCCTGCCCCGCCGCGTCGCTGTCGTAAGAGAAGCGCAGCTCGGGCGCGTAGCGCAGGAGAAGCTTCGCCTGCTCCGCCGTGAACGCCGTGCCGAGCGAGGCAACGACATTCTCAATGCCCGCCGCCGCGACAGAAATCGCGTCCATGTAGCCCTCGACAACGATGGCGAAGCCCGCGCGTGCAATCGCGCGGTGGGCGCGATCAAGACCGAAGAGCAGGCGGCGCTTGTTGAAGATCGCCGTTTCCGGTGAATTCAGATACTTCGGCTCGCCGTCAGCCAGGATGCGCCCGCCGAATGCCGCGACGCGCCCGCGCGCATCGCGGATCGGGATGATCACGCGGTCGCGAAAGCGATCGTAGTAGCCCTCACCCTGCCGGCGCTTCGCGATCAGGCCACTCTCTTCCAAAAGCGCAGGGCTCACGCCGCGCTTTTGAAAAGCGACGGCGAGCTTGTCCCAGGCGGGCGGCGCACAGCCGATGCCGAAGGCCTCGATCGTCTCTGCACCGATGCCGCGCCCCGCGAGGTACGCTTTCGCCGCCTCGCCGTAATGCGTCTTCGTCAGGCAGTTGTGAAAAAACGCCTGCGCCAGCTCGTGCACTCGGTAAAGCTCCTCGATCTTCCTGTCGCGGGCAATCTCCGCCGCGCTCCTCTCGCGCTGCGGCAGCGGAATGTGGAGCTTCTCCGCCTGCAGCTTGATCGCCTCAAAGTAAGAGACGTTCTCGATGAGCGAGAGAAATTTGAAAACATTGCCGCCGACGTGGCAGCCGAAGCAATAAAAAAATCCCTGCTCGGGAACCACCGAAAAGGACGGCGTGTTCTCGTGGTGAAACGGGCAGCAGCCCCAGTAACGGTTTCCTTTTCTCTTCAACGCGACATAGGAGGAAACGACGGCAACGATGTCGGAAGCCGCGCGCACGCGTTCGACAAAGGCGTCCATCGCCTCATTCCTCATGCTTCTTCATCCTCTGCTGCTCCCTCTCTTTTCTTTCGTGCGCTTTCACGCGCACCCCTTTGAGAGATGTTCGTAAAAGAAACGCCTCTCAAATTCCACTAGATTTTATATTCCCTATAAAATGAAAATATCCTCTTTTTTTCCGTTCCGTGAGAAAAATTTACAGAAACGATGACGCGAAGCGCGCAAAATCCCGCAAGGCTGTCTGTGCCGCCCGAGCCTCACGCATCGCCCGGTACAGAAAAGCCGACGGGCGGCATGAAGATGCGCGCAAACGTATGCACGGCGTAGTTGTCGCTGAGCCCCGCCACATAGTCGACGACGGTCTGCCGCCTGCCCCAGCGCGCCTCGTAGCGGCGAAACTCCTCGGGCAGCTCCTCGAAATGCGCCATGTAGTGCGCGTACAGCTCGCGCAGCACGAAGACCGCCTGCTGCCGCTCACGCGCCAGACGCTCCGAATGATAGATATGCTTGAACATAAAGGAGCGAAACACATCCATGACCTCCTGCATGGCGGGCGAAAGCACGATGTCCTCCTTCTCTGTCGAGTGGACGATGAGGTCGGACACCATGCCCGTGATCATCTCCGACGTCGTATGTCCGAGCCTGTCGTAGACGAGCGCCGGCAGATCGCCCGTGCGCAGCATGCCCGCGCGCAGGCTGTCGTCATAATCGTGGCAAAGGTAGGCGATGCGGTCGGCAATGCGCACGATGCGCCCTTCGAGCGTCTTCGGCAGGTGCTTGCCCGTGTGGTTGACGATGCCGTCCTTGACCTCGAAGGTCAGATTGAGCCCCGCGCCCTCGCGCTCCAGATACTCAACGACGCGCAGGCTCTGCTCGTTGTGTGCGAAGTGGCCGATGATCTCCGCCATCGCCGCCTCGCCCGCGTGACCGAACGGCGTATGCCCGACGTCGTGCCCGAGTGCGATCGCCTCTGTCAGATCCTCGTTGAGCCAGAGACCGCGCGCGATCGTGCGCGCGATCTGCGACACCTCAAGGCTGTGCGTCATGCGCGTGCGGTAGTGGTCGCCCGAGACGATGTAAACCTGCGTCTTGCGCTTCAGGCGGCGGAAAGCCTTCGAGTGCAGGATGCGGTCGCGGTCGCGCTGAAAATCCGTGCGGAAGGGGCACGGCGTGATCGGCGCTCGCCTTCGACTCTCCCTGCTCTTTGCCGCAAGCGGCGAGAGTATCTCATATTCCAGTTCCTCACGCTTTTCCCGTATCGTCATCTGCCGTCCTCCTTCGCCTTTTTCTTCTATGGAATAATACGGCAAAGGCATCGCTTTATCCTGCCGAAATCGCTCGTGCTCTGTTGATTTAAGCAAATTCCGCTGGAAAAAGCTTCTCGCTTGCGGTATGATAGAGGAGTCATCTTTCCTACAAAAGAAAGGAAGCATCTTTATGAAAAAACTCCATCTCTCTTTCCTCTTCACTTTCCTGCTCCTCGCCTTGAACGCGACGGCTCTTGCCGCGCCGAACTTCTCCTTCGACTCCTACAACCTCGACTTCGCCGCCGGGCGCTGCATCTTCGACGGCAACATACGCATCGTCGCCAACGGCTGCACCTTCCAGGCAGATCATGCCGAAGTCGACCTCGCGACGGCGCTCAAGTACCTGAAGAACGGCTCCTTCGATGCCCAGAGCGGCGTGAACTCTTCAGATTTCGAGGTCTGGTGCGAAGGCAACGTCAGCGTCTCGCAGGACGGCTTGAAGCTCACGGGCGACAAGGCGCACGTCATCGGCAAGACGCACGAAGCCGCCGTCGACGGCAATGTGCGCCTCGAACGTCCCAAGTTCACGATTCAGGCAGACCGCGGTCTCTTCAACTGGGACAGCCAGATCGCCCAGTTCGACGACAACGTGAGGATTCAGCAAGGCAAGCGCGAGATCAAGGCGGAACACGCCTTCTACGACGTCGCGAGGGACGAGCTCCTTTAAGGAAACGCTGATAAAATGAAGTCACCCAGATTTGCGCAGATGCGTTGTATCTATCGAGGAGACAAACCGGAGGCGTAGCGGTGCTACGTCGAGGATTTGTCGACGACGAGAGGACAGCGCAGATGCGTGAAGATGGGTGGCTGAATTTATCGGTGGTTCCCTAAGTAGAAAAAAGAACCGCTACGCGGTTGCGGCGGCTCCTCTTTCAAGAACTAAAAATTCAAGGGAGAGACCGACGAACCCAAACGCCAGTCACTCTTTCTTTTGTTATTATAGATTTTTGGCGAGATGCTGTCAAGTGCAGCGAGTCGATTGTATCACTTTGAAGATATTATTCAATAGTATACTTTTCTCATGTAGAGGCTTTTTAGATCGTCGGCATCTATTATATAGCGCTATAGAACGTCCGATAAATGAATAAATGGTCTGTGATATGGGAGGAAGCGACAATGCGGCAGGCTGAATACAGGACATCAGAGGCAGATCGGGAGATCGTTGTAGGCGATACCGTAGAGCTGGTGAGCAATCCCATGATTATTGGTGCTGTTACAGCTGTTCGCGGCAATCGTTATACTGTACTTGTCGATCGAAAAAGTGAAACGTATTACCGAGAACAGATTCGTCTATATAAAGAGCAGGAAGAGCCTGTACTGCCTATGGCGAAAGCCCTGTCTGCCATAGTGGGATATCAGATTCATCATCCGGGTGCAAGGAATCTTTATTCTTTGGATTCGGCGCGTATCGACTTCGTTCCTTACCAGTTTCGCCCTGCCTTGTGCATGATTCAGGCGGACAGTCCGCGTATTCTCGTTGCGGACGATGTCGGTGTCGGCAAAACGATCGAAGCCGGACTGATCCTGAAAGAGCTGGAGGCGCGCGCCCAGCTTGAATCCGTACTCATCATTTGCCCGCGCCCCCTGGTGACAGAGAACAAGTGGAAAAATGAAATGAAACGCTTTGATGAGGATTTCGTTCATCTGGATGGCGAAGGTTTGCGCGGCTGCATTTCAGATACGGAAAGAGATGGCAGATGGCCGCAGCGCTACAATAAGGTGATTCTGCCCTATTCGTTGTTTGGTGAAGATTCTATCAAAGGGCGGCAGTCAAAATCCGATCGAAGGCATAAAAGCTGCGGGCTTGAGGAGCTCGATCCGTTGCCGCATTTCGACCTTGTCATTGTCGATGAGGCGCATAATATCCGCAATGCGAATACCTGGGCGTATCAAGGTGTGGAACTTTTCTGCCGCAATGCCGCTGCCGTGGTGTTCCTGACGGCGACGCCGCTGCAGAACAGTACGGATGATCTCTATACGCTTTTGCATCTCCTGCGGCCTGATGTGATCCTCGACAAGGAAATCTTCAAGACGATGGCGGAGCCGAATGTCTTCGTGAACAATCTCCTGCGCATTGTACGAAAGCAAGAACCAGGCTGGCAGGAAGCCGGAAAAAAAGAAATTTGCAATATGCTGGGGACATCGTGGGGCGGACGAGTTCTGCCACAAAACCCGAATTTTACAGATGTCGCGGCCTTTCTCGAAAAGGAGCAGAGCAGCAAGGCGGAACGCGTCGAAGCGATTGCAAAAATCGAAAGATTTCATTCATTTGACGGGATGATCAATCGAACGAGAAGGAAAGATATTGGTGATTTCTGCATCCGCAGGACGCAGGTGGAGGAGGTGGCCTACAGCCCGGCACAAAAGGCGCTGTACGAAGCGTTGATGACCTTTGAGGCAGCCGCTTTGGCAAAGAGGCATGAAAGTCAGACCGTGCGATTCATGATGTGTACGCTTATGCGTCAGGCAGCAAGCTGCATCTATGGTCTCGTTCCCTTCTTGCAGGAAATTTTGTCGAGGCGGCGCGAACAGTTTATGGATGACGGTGAGATGTATGAGGAAGAGTCGTCGATGCTTGCTTTGCGCGGCGATGATAAGAAGACCTTAGCGCGGCTTGAGGCAGAGGTCGTGCGCCTTGCCGAGAAACTTCCTGCGGAGGATCCGAAGTTTGACAGACTATTGGAGATTCTGAAGAAAAAGCAGACCATGGAAAACAATCGAGTCATACTCTTCAGTTCTTTCCGACATACGCTGTCTTATCTGCAGGAACGGTTAAAAAAAGCCGGCATCCGAGCAGGAAAGGTGGACGGATCTGTTTCTGATAGAGAACGTTATGCCCTGCGGCAGAAGTTTCTGCTGGATCGTTCGGAGGATGAGGCTTTGGATATACTGCTTTTCAGTGAAGTGGGATGCGAGGGTCTTGACTATCAATTCTGTGATACCATGGTCAATTATGATTTGCCGTGGAATCCCATGCGCATTGAGCAGCGAATCGGGCGCATCGACCGCCACGGGCAGAAAAGTGACGCCGTCAATATATGCAACATGATTACGAGCGATACTATCGATGCAATCATATACGATCGCTGCCTCCGAAAGATCGGTGTGTTTGAGGCGAGCATCGGCGAGTGCTCGGAAATCCTCGGGGATATCAATGCGAGTATTCGTAAGATCATGTTGGACGAAAAACTCAATGATGAAGAGCGGAAAATGAAGTTGGAGCAGCTGTCGGACAATGAGGTTCGAAAAGTCCAGGAGATGCAGCACTTAGAGCAAGCTGAAAAATCTCTTTATGGCTTCGATCTCTCGGAATATATAGCGGAAGATGTAAAGGCTGCAAGAAATACATGGATCAATCCCGACAGTATTCAAAAACTCGTCGGCAGTTTTTTGGAAGCTCGCTGGGGCGAAGGGGAGTATCTGCAAGGGAGAGGTGCAGGCCATAAACTGCACCTTGGCGCAGAAAAACGACGGTGGCTTCTCGGTAAACTCAGGCAGATGAATGTACCACTGAATACGCGAGCGGCGAATTTATGGCAGGCTTATTTGGAGTCGGAGCAACCGCGTCTTTCTGTCACTTTCGACAGCGATTATGCAAAGGAGAACGATGAAGCGGCATTCCTCACGCAGATGCATCCGTTCGTTCAACAGGCGGCAGCGCATGAGAGTGAAAATCTGCCCTGCCGCATCGAGATTTGTCTGAAGTCTGAGGAAATTCCGCCCGGCACATATGGTTTTTGGCTTTATTCATGGAAATATGTGGGCTTGCGACCGGATATCCGCTTGCTTGTCATCAGTCAGGAGCCGCTGGTGGAACAGCATCTGCTCTCGCAAATGCATCAGGCATCGGATTATGACGGTGCAGATGCCGGCGCTTTTCAGACGGAGGTGCAGGAAGTCCTGGAAGAGCTTCATTACAAGCGTTGGCAGGCGGAAAAAGAAATTTACTGCAAAAAGGTGCGAGAAGAGTGCCGCTATCGGCAGAGCCATGTGGAGCATGTGCTGCAGCAACAACTCGGCGTCCTGCAAAATTCTCTGGAGGGTATAGCCGATGAAAAGATTCGGCGCATGAGAGAGGCGCAGATACAGAACACGCGACATAAGCATGAATCGCAAATCAAGCAGTTAAAGGATAGGGAGAAAAAAGCGGATATCTATACGAAACTCTTGGTGCAGGGCATTTTACATGTAGAGGAGGTGGCGCGGGATGGGGAAGATTGATTATCAAAAGATTTATGATAAGAATAAGGAAGACTGGAAGGAGTTGACGAATAAACCGCAAAAATACGAAGCTCTTCTGGCCGGTCATTATTCGGACAGCAATCATTTTATTTATGAGCTTCTGCAAAATGCGGAGGATGCGGGAGCAAGATGCGCAGCCTTTGCACTCCATGAGGATCGGTTCGTCTTTTATCACGATGGCAAGCCTTTTGATCGAGCGGATGTCGTCGGTGTTTCCTCCATGCTGGAGGGGACAAAGGACAGGGACAGCGCTAGCACTATAGGGCGCTTTGGCATGGGATTCAAATCGGTTTTCAAGTACACTTGCCGCCCCGAAATTTATTCCGATGGTGAGGCTTTTGCCATAGAGAACTATTTATTGCCCGTGGAACTGAAAGGCGGGTGGGATGCGCAGAAAGAAAAAAAGGAGCTCTCGTATTTTTATGGAGAAAAGATATACCGCCCTTTCCGAACGTGCACGCATCTGACGAAAATCGTGATTCCTTTCCAGAAAAGAGATGAGGAAGGAAAAATCGTCGATATTGGCGGGGAAGGCATATTGGAGAAGCTCGAAAGCCTGTCCGGAGAAATCCTGCTCTTCCTTCGCACCATCAAGGATCTCTATTGGATGGATAGTTCATCGGGAGAAACTGTATATATCAAGCTGCGCTATTTGGATAAAAAGCAGGAGCGCATCGCTTGCCGCTGCAGAAGCTTGTCCGATGAGAACGAGACGACGCATTTCTATCTGAAGTATAAAAGGATATGGGAGCATCCAAAGATGAAGGCAGCGGAGGTCGCTGTCGCCTATTCGCTGAACGCAGGCGGCACGAATATCGAGGCTTTGCAGGATAGCCATGTATGGGTCTATTTTCCGACGCGTGAACCGAGCAATCTGCCGTTCTTCATTCATGGCAGTTTTGAGACGGCTGTTTCGAGAGAACGATTGATGACAGGATCCGGCTTCAACAAAGAGCTTTTTTCTGTTCTTGGGGAATTGATTGCGGATACCATGGAGGATCTTGCTGCGAGGAAGCTTATTTCGCAAAACTTTTTGCGCTCGGTGCTCATGCGTGCCTTTGAGGCTGAAAAAGAAAATGAAATACATTTGGGCTTGAAGAAAAAGCTTACGCAAAGGTTTCGTGAGGCGAAACTGCTGCCGGATGCGAAACGAAATTATTACAAGGCGGAAGAACTCGTGCTTGCCGTTCCTTACGGCATGGCGAAATTTCGGGATTCATCTCTGTGGGGGGAATCGTTCAAAGATGTTCCGCCGTTCGTTGGGCTCAGCGACGATAGTGCTAAGCAGTTCAATCCATATTTTTTGTGGCTGAAGGACGATCTAGGACTCAGACTCTTTACCCTGTCCGATTGGGCAGAAAAACTCTGCGAACTGCCTGAGCGTACGCTGGAATTTGATGAGGTTGCAAATGAGGATGAAAAGGAAAAAACGGATAAAATCAAAGACGAATTGACAGACCTGTACGATTTCCTATTGGCGCAATGGCGGAAGAGATATCAATATCATTCTAGTCCAAGAACAGAGAGTTATGAGAAAATTTTTTACGAATGTTTGAGTAAGGTGTGGAATCCTTTGAAAAAGGCGCCACTCTCTCTGAATATGGAGAATCGTTTGTGCCCTGCATGGGCAGGCGGAAAACCAGTTCTATACATAGAGGCAGAGAATAAATATCATCATCTGGCAGCGAAATTGCTCATTCATGCGGAAATGGCAGAACACTATGGGGAATTATTCAAAGGTGTATTTGAAATTGTAGAATTTGATAATTGTCAGTTTATCATGGAAAAATATATCGAGAAATATTGTGGGGACGCGCGAGATTTACGCATTTTTAGCGATAGTCAGAACTGGCAGGAGGAACATTGCGAGGATATTCGACGAATTTTATCGCTGATGCAGGAAAACGGTGCTAAGGTGCGTGTTTCACTCATGGAAGCATATATTATGAAGGTTGAAGATGCAGAAGGGGGTGTGCATTTTGCCAAACCGCATGAGGTTTGCTTCTCTCGCTCGGAGGAAGGAGTGGATATGAAAACATACAGCATAGGAAAGTTTTTGCTTGATGAAGCTTTTTATGATGCTCATGGAATAAGTTCGAAACAACTGGAGAAAGTGTGCGACAGGACAAGACTTGTATTGGACGGATGGCGTGAAGGGCGTGGTCGCATTGAGGGTGATCGCCTTGTGTATCGAGGAAATACAGCATGGACAGCACTGGATGAATATTGCCCTTTTATCAAGATTGATGGGTTGCAGGACAATCTGCAGTATATTAAATTGCATCCGCAGGAGGTACTTGCAAAAAGAAAATCGGTAGAGATATTGCGCATCATGCTATCTGTTTATAGAAAATTGAAGGGCAGGATAGAGGTGGGAAAAGGAAGGCCTGTTATTCATACCGAGCAAATAGCACCGCTGCTCAAGGAACTGAGGGCTTGTGCCTGGCTCTATGATGAGAGCGGCGAGCTGCGCCGTATATCGGAAATATCACGCTATGAGCTGGATCGGACGATCTACGGCGATTTGGGAGAGAAAAAGGAAGCCTGCGAAACTTTGGGCTTTGCGAAAACGTATCGTGATTATCTGGAATCGATGAAGGAAGCTGCAGATTTTTTGGACATGGATAAGCAGATGGAGCTGCTTTCGCGATTTTCTACAGAGGTGTTGCAGGAATCGTTGCGGCAACGCAATATTCCTGTTCCGAATGAAGAAGTGCAGACAGATGCTTCTTCGGATGTATTCAACCCCGATGCACGATATCGTTCGATGGTTTTTCCTGCAAGGCGTGTGTGGAATAGGGAGAGATTGGCTGAGCATATCGAGAGGGAGTTCTTCTGCGCCGATCCCGTTCGATACAAAGAAAAATTGCGCCAGATACGCATCAGTCCTTCGCCCAAGAAGGCTCGCCAATACGTTTCCGATATGTATACGAACGACAGCGGTACGCGTATTTGCCAAATGTGTAAGAAGGAAGCGGATAGCTTCCAGGCGACGGAAATCGCCAACTTCGGCGTGGAGATGAGCCCGCTTCGTTTATGCTTGTGCCTAACGTGTGCACGACAATACAAACAGCTGCGCGATGGAAATAAGAAAGATTTCAAAGCGGAGCTGAAAGAGGCCTTATACGAAGCGAGCAATGAGAATCCCGATGATGTATGGACGGTGTCTTTGCCTGATGATGTGCAGGTGTATTTCACCGAAACGCATTTAGCAGAAATTCAGGAAATAGTATCTCTGCTCGAAAAATACGGTGTTCCGAAGATGGCTGAAGATGAGGATGAATAAAACGAAAGGGCGCCGTCGGCTGACGGCACCCTTTTCGTTGGGTTGCTTAAGGGATCCTGCTATAATCACGATAGTGACTGGCGACAGTCGGTTCTCCTCCGTACGGGGGAGGTGATGTGCGTGACGCTCTATGAAAAGCTCTCGCTCCTCATTGCAGCACTTACGCTTGCAGTCGAGATCACCATTCTTCTGCTTAGCGTCTAAGTAGAAAAAAGAACCGCTACGCGGTTGCGGCGGCTCCTCTTTCCGAAGAAATTAGAAATTTCGAAGGAGAGACCGACGCTACCACACGCCAGTCACTCTTTTCGTTTATATTATAGATTTTTGGCGAGAGGCTGTCAAGTGCGCGGCTTCATCAGGCCGCCGGGGATGTAGAGGGTGGCGAAGTAGTCGCCCAAGGTTTCGGCGCGGCGGATGAGTTCTACGCTGCCGTCTTCTCGAAGGAGAAGCTCGGCGCTTCTGAGCTTGCCGTTGTAGTTGAAGCCCATGGCGTGGCCGTGGGCGCCGGTGTCGTGGATGATGATGCGGTCGCCGATTTCGATCTTCGGCAGTTTGCGGTCGATGGCGAATTTGTCGTTGTTTTCGCAGAGGGAGCCCGTGACATCGTAGATATGATCTGAGAAGGCGTCTTCCTTGCCGACGACGGTGATGTGGTGGTAGGCGCCGTAGAGCGCGGGGCGCATGAGATCCGCCATGCAGGCGTCGAGGCCGATGTAGTCCTTGTACGTCTTTTTTTCGTGCAGC
>ERZ772957.1917-NODE-1917-length-12605-cov-3.564940_pt1 | contig 12605 bp, 10 predicted proteins | sample MGYA00580682_ERZ772957 | MGnify/ENA primary metagenome ERZ772957 (study PRJEB29015, sample SAMEA2737921) | human oral metagenome | biome: human oral; feature: human-associated habitat; material: dental | place: China | collected 2025 ...
TACAATGTCTTTGAACAGCAGCGTGAAATCCTCGTGGCGGAAACGGCGGCAAAAGAAGCGCAGTACGCAGCGTCGGAGCAATTCCAGATCGACCGCTTGACAAAATGGGGAGAGTTTTTAGCAAAGTATCCGCATATCATTGAACTGATTGCCGTTGCCCAGCAAGATTCAAAAGCTGCGCTGAATGCATTAAAATCCATCGGCAAACCGCAGGACTAAGCTTTCCGGCAGCTTTTCACTTGCCACTTGCAATGCATCACGGCGGCGGTACCTATTCCGGCCGCTCATATATGCGACTGCCGGAAAGTATCTGCCGTTCTACCCTTGCGCGAGTTGTTCCGCCGTGCGGTAAATCGTTTCGTAGACTGATTCGATAGCATCTTCATCGATACTTGAAAATGCAATGCGCAGCGTGTTTGCATCGATCGAAATCGTACCGATACCCTCGTCGTTCAAAAGCCGCCGTCTCAGCGTTTCGGTATCGATGCCGTGTGCCGTAAAGCTCATAAAATAGCCTGAATTGAACGGGAGTGGCTCAAGTACGTTGCTTTTGCGGTTGTCTACAAACGAGCGGACAGCCTTGTAACGCGCATGCAGCACCGCGAAAAGCGTCTCCTTTTCCGCTTCGTTGGAAGGTTCGGAAAAAGCTTTGAGGAGAATATGCTGAGACGGCGTTGAACTGCACGAAACTGATGAGCGGATAACGCCCATCAGCTTTTTGACGAGTGCATCATACTGCGCATCCGTGAAGTTCTTGCCTGCAAATGTCAAAAAGCCGCAGCGGAAGCCCCACACAAAATCTTCTTTCGTCGGTCCGTCAGCTTTCACGGCAAGCACATTTTCGTGTATATCCGCAATATGTGCAAACAGCGACTGCCGCTCAATATCGGCTTCGTAGGCAAGCCCGAAATACGCATCATCGCTGATAACCAGCAGCTTTGCGCCGTTATCGGCTGCATGCTTGATTATTTCGCACAGGGCTGCAACTTCCTGAGGCGAAGGGCTATATCCTGAAGGGTTATGCGGGAAATTTAACAGCAGCCGAACCGAACCGGAGGCAGCAGCTTCCGCTTTAACGGCGTTTTCCAGCGCGGTCAGGTTAAAACGGCCGTCTGAAAACATCGGGAACGTACGGCACTCCGCACCGCACCGCGCTTCCGCAATCAACCCGTAATTATCCCACGACGGACTCGGCATTAAAAGCGGTTTATCGTTTCCGACAAATAAATCCATAATATACGAAAGCCCTGCGGTAAGTCCCGGCACCACAACGGGCAGTGATGTTTTTTTCTGCTGCAAAAGCGGATTTTTTTTCTGCTGCACATCTTTCCATGCCTCGCGTAGCTCCGGTATCCCCGCTGTCGGCGCATACGCAACAAGTTCACGCGGCGTCAGCAGCGGCACATATTTATGCACGGACGGCAGCACAGCCGGAGTACCTTGTACTACCGTCATGCCTATCGTACCGTTTGCAACATGGGCACCCGTTTTTGCTTCCCCGCTCTGAGCAATGATCCCATTGGGAAAATACATCCGCTTCCCCAAATCTGAAAAAAGAGCCTGCGCCGCAGTACCCTTGAGCGTTTCATTCAATTCTTGCGCTAATATATGTAACATTATGCAAGAATTATTCAAAAATGGCGGATGATTGTCAATTATAAATCGGAACAAATGTAATGGTAAATATAACGAGGAAGCCGATGCGTTTGTGTTTGTACCCGCAGCGTCCTATCATACCTCAAAAAGAAAAAGCGCAAACCGAACGGTTCATTCGATTGCGCTTTTATATGGTGTTTACAAAATCGGGTTAGACTTTAGAAATTCCCCGCAGATATTTACAGACTGCCTTTTGCCGCTTTAACGGCTTCGGTCAGCATCGGGAGCACTTTAAATAGGTCTCCTGCAATACCGTAGTCGGCTACACCGAAGATCGGTGCATCAGCGTTCTTGTTGACTGCGATGATGTACTCGGAATCCTGCATACCGGCAAGGTGTTGAATTGCCCCGGAAATACCGACTGCCACATAGATGTGCGGATGTACGGTTTTACCGGTCTGTCCAACCTGATGGTTTGCATCCATCCAGCCGGAGTCAACAACGGCACGGGAAGCCCCGACAACACCGCCGAGCGCCTCGGCCAAATCTTCAGCAAGTTTGATACCCGCTTTGTGATCCTTACCGATACCGCGGCCGACGGAAACAACGACGTTTGCTCCGATCAAGTCTACGATATTCTTTGCGGTTTTCTTGATTTCGAGAATATCAACGCTGATATCGGCTTTAGAAAGCTCAACTGCCGGTTTTTCAACCACAGTTTTTGCCGCTTTTGCCGAATCAAAGTCCTGCTTCTTCATAACGCCGGGACGCACGGTTGCAATCTGCGGGCGGAAGCGGGGACACACAATTGTTGCCATCAGGTGACCGCCAAAAGCCGGACGGGTCATCTTTAAGTTGGTGTTTACCTTAAAGGGTGTCTTTTCGACATCCATCGTCGAGCTGGTGCGGAGGAATTCCTTGTATTTTTCAGTATCAACATCGAGGTGCGTGGTGTCAGCGGTCAATCCGGTATGGAGCCGTGCGGCACAGCGGGGACCTAAGTCGCGTCCGATGGTTGTTGCACCGATTAAGAAAACTTCCGGTTTTTTATCCTGCACCAATGCGGTAATCACTTTTGTATACGCATCGGTTGTATAATCGGCAAGAAGATCGTGCTCGCAGTAGTACACCTTGTCGGCACCGTAACCGCCGAGATTCTTTAATGCATCTTCTTTAATACCTTTTCCAAGTACAACGCCGCAGAGTTCGCCCTTTAATTCATCGGCGAGCTTCCGGCCTTCGCTCAATAATTCAAACGAGGTGTTGAGGATTTCTCCGTTGCGCTGTTCACAAAATACCCACACGCCTTTGAAGGCTTCAGTGTCTTTGCTATCGTAAGCCATTTGTACATTCTCCTCCTTCATTAAATGATATGTTTTTCTGCCAGCATACCGACGAGCTTTTCACAAGCGGCTTTGTCGGCGCCTTCCATCATCGTACCGGCGCCTTTCTGCGGCGGGGTAAAGGACTTGTATACGTTTGTCGGAGAACCTTCCAAACCGATTGTATCTTTATCGATGAGCGGGTCGTCCTTCAAGGTTTCGTAATTATATATCTCATACGGCTTTGAGTAGCATTCCATAATACCGCTGACGCTCATATAGCGCGGTTCGTTCAGCTCTTTAATACAGGTGATAAGACAGGGAGTCTTTACCTTGAGCATCATGTAGCCGTCTTCGAGCATACGCTTTACTATCAGCGCGTTGCCTTCTTTTTTAATATCAGCTGCGTAGGTGATCTGCGGCAGCTCGAGTTTTTCAGCGATCTGCGGGCCTACCTGTGCGGTGTCTCCATCGATTGCCTGACGACCGCAGAATACAACATCTTCCGGTCCGACACCGACGCGGCGTACTGCCGCTGCCAAAATCTGGCTGGTAGCATACGTGTCGCTTCCGCCGAACTCACGGCTGGAAACCAGTACCGCCTTGTCAACACCGCGCGCCAAGAGTTCGCGGAGCATACCTTCGGCAGGGGGCGGCCCCATCGAAATAGCGACAACTTCACAGCCGGTTTGATCTTTCAGCTGCAGCGCCGCTTCGATTGCGTTTAAGTCATCAGGGTTGGTGATGGTCATCATCGAAGCGCGGTCAAGCTGCCCGTTTTCTTTGACGGCAACTTTTCCGGATGTATCGGGAACTTGTTTTACACAAACAATAGCTTTCATCTGTTCTTGTCCTCCTTAATTGACGCCGAGGTTTGCGGCAATAACCATGCGCTGAACTTCGCTCGTACCTTCGTAAATTTCCGTAATCTTTGCATCGCGCATCATCCGCTCGATCGGGTAGTCACGGGTATAGCCGTATCCGCCGAAGAGCTGTAAACAGCGGCGGGTTACATCGCTTGCAACTTCCGCAGCGACCAGTTTTGCCATTGCCGCTTCTGCAGAATAGCGGATATTGGGATTCTCGTTTGCCGCTTGTTTTTTACAGGCCGCCGCATAAACAAGATACTGTGCACCTTGCGTGCGGGCTGCCATATCGGCAATCTGAAACTGAGTGTTCTGCTGCTGGCTGATGCGCTTTCCGAACTGTACGCGCTCTTTTGTATATTTGATTGTTTCTTCGATAGCGCCTTCCGCAATGCCGAGCGCCTGTGCCGCGATACCGATACGTCCGCCGTCGAGGGTTGCCATAGCGATGATAAAGCCGCGACCCTGTACGCCGAGGAGATTTTCTTTCGGTACGATACAGTCTTCAAAGACCAATTCGCAGGTTGAAGAACCGCGGATACCCATCTTCTTTTCATGCTTGCCGACGGAGAATCCGGGGAAACCGCGCTCTACGATGAATGCGCTGATTTCTTTCATAGAGCGGCCTTTCTTATCCTTTACAGTGCCGGTTACCGCAATAACGATAAACACATCGGCGTATCCCGCATTGGTGATAAAGATTTTGCTGCCGTTTAACACCCAGTGATCGCCGTCAAGCACTGCGGTTGTCTGCTGTCCTTGAGCATCGGTTCCGGCGCCCGGTTCGGTTAAACCGAATGCACCGATTTTTTCGCCTTTCGCAAGGGGAATCAAATATTTCTGCTTTTGCGCTTCCGTACCGAACTCTGCGATCGGATATGCGCCTAACGACGTATGAGCTGAACAGATTACGCCGATACCGCCGTCCACGCGGGAAAGTTCTTCAACAACAATCGCATAGCTGATAACATCGAGTCCTGCTCCGCCGTAGTCCTTTGAATAGGGAACTCCAAGCCATCCGTGAGCAGCCATTTGCTTTACCTGATCTTCCATCCACGCATCTTCAACCGAGCCGCGGTCTTTTTCGAGTACGATCGGTTTTACTTCTTTTTCCGCCCATTCACGAACTTGCTTTCGCAAGGCTTCGTGTGCTTCTGTCGTTTTGAATAACATAATACCTCCTGATTAGGGGCAAACGCATCAGATACTTTCTGAATAACCAAGCAGAATAATAGGTCGGTCAACCAGAGTTGAACCTCTCCGCGGTTTAAATGGTCTCCCAACCTATTATTCTGCGATTTGCTGTTACACTATCTGGTGCGTTTGCCCCTTTTTTACAATAAAGTGCATGAAATTTGTGAAAACTTTATGCAATGCATTATGAAGTTGCACTTCATTCTTATTTTAAAGCAGGTATAAAAGATTTGTCAAGTAAAAATTAAGAATTGTTCTTATTTTTTAAATCCTCGGTGTTATTCGTGCGCTTTAATTCTCCGATGATCTGCGCTGTGGTTGTTGATTTAAAAATATCGGATCCGGCGGTTTTTTGATGTATTTTGATATGGACTAAGAGTATAAGTTTTGACTTTTTCTATATTCGCGGGCATTTACGATGTACTCTCCTCCCGTTTGTTCCAGTTCCGCGGAGAAGGTCGCTCGAAAGCGATCGTAAACGGTACGAACTTGTTGACAGATATGGTATGTGCCTTCTAAGATTGGAAGAAATAGAAGAATTATAATCCGGCAGCACACAGAAATGCGGGAAAGGATTCGGGTAATATGATGGAAATGGAATTTTACAAAATTATTTTTGAGGAAGTGCTTCGTCTCTCAGACGACGGCTTTATCGTGGTGGATAAGCATGCAATCGTCACGGACATCAACGACCGCTACAGCGCCTTTTTAGGAAAACCAAAGGAGGAAATCATCGGCAGGCCGATCACAGACGTGATTCCCAACAGCAAGATGGCGGATATCATGCGGAACGAGTACAGGGAGGAGCTGGCCATGCACAAATATATACCGGGCTATGTGCGGGATGCAACCAACGACTTTGTACTGGTAAGCCGTACTTATGTGAAAGATTCGGCGGGCGACACGATCGGCGGTGTAGCGCAGGTTCATTTCCGTGAGCAGGCGATACAATCTGCAAGACGAATGCTCAAAGAGTATAACGAACTTGAATTCCTGCGCGAGCAGTATAAGCAGTTCAATGGATTCCAGTTGGGATTCAAAGACATCATCGGCAAAAGTGCTGCGATTCAAAGTAAGAAGCGGGAGGCAATGCGGGCGTCTAAAACAAACTTCTCCGTGCTGATCACTGGAGAAAGCGGCACCGGAAAAGAAGTGTTTGCAAAAGCGATCCACTACGCCAGCCGCCGCTGTCACCGGCCGTTTGTAAGCGTAAACTGTGCAGCCATACCGGGGGAGCTTTTGGAAGCCGAGCTATTCGGCTATGAGGAGGGGGCGTTCACAGGGGCTAAGAAAGGCGGCCGCAAGGGTAAGTTCATCCAAGCAGACGGCGGAACCATCTTTCTGGATGAAATAGGGGATATGCCGCTCGTGATGCAAGCGAAAATATTGCGTGTCCTACAGGAACGCGAAGTGGACATGGTGGGAGGAACAAAACCTATCCCAGTGGATATTCGCGTGATTTCGGCAACAAGGAAAAATTTGGAGAACATGATCCGCGAGGGGACATTCCGCGAGGATCTATACTACCGGTTGAATGTAATCAATATTCATTTGCCGCCGCTGCGAGAGAGAACCGAGGACATCCCCTGTCTGGTTCAATATTATATGGACAAACTGAACAGAGAATACAAGCGGAATGTGGGAATATCCAAGAAGGTGATCGAAGCCTTCTACCGCCACAGTTGGAACGGGAATGTGCGAGAGCTTGATAATGTCATCAAAGGGGCTTATGCCGTTTGCGATGATTTGGAAATCCTTCCTTCCGATCTTCCGACTAAATTTGAGTTCAAAGATGAAAATGAACCAGAGAAAAAGATACCCCAGACAGCGCCTCCACCGGAACGGACAGGAAAGCCAAGAGAGGGAACGCTGGAAGCTGTTCGTATTGCAGGATCTATGAAGGAATTTTTGAAAAGTCAGGAAAAGGAAATGATCTTAGCCGCCTATGAAAAATTTCATACCGTGCGCAAAGCCTCGGCCTATCTAGGCATGAGTATGCCAACCTATGTCAGAAAGAGGCGGGAATATTTGAGCGAAGAGGAAATGACTGTCTAGGCATCTTTAGCAAGAAAAGAATCAATACCCCCGCACGAATAGATCGCTCCATTTTTAAAGCGCTTCAAATTTGATTGCTTTAAAAATGGAGCGTTTTTTTTGTTTTGCACATCTTTTACACCTTTATCAAAAAAAATAACAGGGATTATTCATTGAAATGCACGATTTTCAAGCTCCGGCAAAGAAAAGAAGTTGGTATAACAATTGCTATCTATAATTTAATAGCGAGTCACGGGCGCAAAGTATCCGGAGCTTGCGGGAATCCGTGACGCAAGACATGTCTGGCAAAATCAATGCCGCCCGGCCAGGCGGCATCAAAACGGAGCGTAGAAAATGAAGTTTACAGAAACGGCAAAAACAACAGAGTTTGTGAAAGCGGAACTGGAGGGAAAGCTCGCGGTACTGACAATGAACAGGCCAAAGGCCTTGAATGCACTGAATGACCAGACGCTTGACGAGTTGGAGAGGCTGTTTACAGCGATCGAAAAAGACCGTGAGGTACTTGGCGTCATCCTAACTGGCGAAGGGCGCGCCTTTGTTGCAGGTGCGGATATCTCGCAGATGTCCGGCTATGGCGTGGAAGAAGGTCGTCTTTACTCAGATAGAGCGCAGAAGCTTTTCAACAAAATCGAGATTTTGGAAAAGCCGGTAATTGCAGCGGTGAACGGGTTTGCACTGGGCGGAGGCTGCGAGTTGGCTATGAGCTGCGATATTCGCATCGCTTCCGAGCAAGCGGTTTTCGGACAACCGGAAGCTAATCTGGGACTGATGCCTTGTTTTGGCGGGACTCAGCGTCTTCCCCGTCTGGTGGGTACGGGCGTTGCCAAAGAACTCATCTACACCTGCCGCCAAGTGAAAGCGCAGGAGGCGAAGGAGATCGGTCTTGCCAACAAGGTAGTGCCGGCCGAAACGCTGCTGGAGGAGGCGAAGGCTATGATGGCGATGATCCTGTCCAAATCTCCCATTGCGATTGGCTATTGTAAGGCGGCCATCAACCGCGGGGCGGATACAGACCTTCGCAATGGCCTTGAAATCGAAAAAGAATGTTGGGCGATCGTGTTTGGTACCAAGGATAAGGAGGAAGGTATCAGTGCCTTCTTGGAAAAACGCATGCCCCAGTTCCCAAATCAATACTGAGAGAACAAAATGATTTCGTCCTTTCGGGCGAATGAAAAAGGAGATCTTATATGAACGCAATAAATATATTGGGGATAGTAGGGATTATAGCGGCATTTATTTTGCTAACGATTCTCATCATGAAAGGCCTCAACATTTTTCTGACTGTATTTATCTGTACTCTTGTGGTTGCAGTTACAACACGTATGCCTATTTATGGAGCCTTCAAAACAAATTTTATGGTTGGTTTTAGTAGCTTTTTCCAGAATTATTTCCTGTTGTTCTTAACAGGCACGCTACTGGCGAAGGCTATGGATATTACCGGTGCCGCTAAGTCGATCGCAAAAGCGATCATTAAGCTCATGGGCGTCGATTTGGCTTTTGTATCTGTGCCCCTTGCATGCGGTGTGTTGGCATACGGCGGTGTTACCGCCCATGTGTGCGCTTTCTGTGTATTCTCGATTGCGCTGCAGGTATTCCGGGCGGCGGACATCCCCAGAAGAATCATCCCCGGCGCCCTATGCTTTGGCTGTTCTACCTTTGCCATGATCTCGCCCGGCGCCGTACAAATCCACAACGCAGTACCTGCCAATAACTTGGGCACACCGTACACGGCAGGGTTTGTGAACGGCTGGATTTCATGTTTATTCATGCTGGTTATGGGGCTTATCTGGTTGAGCATGTACATCAAAAAGGCAAAGGCAAACGGTGAGCACTTTGCCCCCATTGCAGGAGATGATATCTCCGATGATCCCAATGAGAGACTGCCCGCCCCTCTTCTCGCTTTGCTTCCCCTCATCGTTACCATCATACTTGTGAATATTAAAAACGGAAAGGGGGCTGCGTTGATTCCGGTGGAAGTTGCGGTATTGGCTGGAACCGTTTTTGCAGTTGTAGTGATGTACCCGTTTGTAAAAAAAGGAAGCCTCGGCAAAACTTTTACGGATGGTGTTCAGATGTGCTTAGTCTCAGTAACAGCCACTAGCGCGGTGGTGGGCTTTGGTTATGTCGTTTCCCATTCGGCTCAGTTCTCGCTTATTACAAATGCTATGATCAACGTCCCCGGTCCGAAATTGCTGTCACTCTTTATAGGAACGACAGTTATTGCGGGCGTCTGCGGAAGCGCTTCCGGTGGCTTGGGCATTGCGGTACCGATTCTTGGGCCGGTTTACACGAAGTTGGGGCTTTCTGCCGCGTCGGTTCACCGCGTGATGGCCTTGTCCTCCTCGGCGCTGGATTCTCTGCCGCACAACGGCTATATCGTCACTGTAACAAACGGTCTATGCCGCGAAACGCACAAGGCTTCTTACGGACTTACCTTCCGACTGACGGTGGTCGTTCCGTTTCTTGGCTCGCTGCTCGGCGTGCTGCTGTTTACGCTATTCCCCAATCTGCCGTAACCTAAAAGGGGAAAATATTCAAGTGCCGGCTGTAAGCCGGCCACATCGAAAGGAGAAAAATCATGTTTAAACCATTGACGGGTATAAAAGTTATCGATCTGACCTATTTCATTGCAGGACCCGGTGCTGCCAAGATTCTTGCGGACTGGGGCGCTGACGTTATCAAAGTAGAGCCGGTGTTCGGCGATCCGGGGCGCACAACGGGTAAGCCTATGTGCATGCCTACTGAGGACGATTGCAATATCCTTTATAACATCTACAACGCGAATAAGAGAGGACTTTCCTTGAACCTAAAGGCAGAGGATGGAAAAGCTGTTTTGGAGAAGATTCTGGAAACGGCGGACGTCTTTGTAACCAGCTACAGAACGGGTGCACTTAAACGTCTTGGACTGGATTACGAGGCTATGCACGCCAGGCATCCGCATATCGTATGGGGGCAAATCAACGGCTATGGAGATTTCGGTCCCATAAAGGATAACCCCGGTTTTGATACGGTTGCTTTCTGGGCCAGAAGCGGAGCCATGATGGATCTTGTCGAGAAAGGAACTTCTCCGGTCAATCCGCTGATCGGTTTTGGAGATGCCACAACGTCTTGCTCTCTTGCTGCCGGTATTTGCGGCGCGCTGTATAATAAAGCAAAGACCGGCGAGGGGTGTAAGGTCATGGTATCGTTATTTGGGCAAGCGATTTGGAGCGGGAGCGCCGGTGTAGCATCGACGCAGTATGGTGACAGTTATCCTAAGACCCGACTTATCCCCGGGACACCCGTTATGAACACCTACAAGAGCTCAGACGACATTTGGTTCTACATGAGCATTCTGGAGCCGGATCGGTACAATCCTTTGCTTCTCAAAGGGCTGGGCAGGGAGGAATTGATCGCGGATCCCGCCTATGGAACGGCCGCCTGCAAGGAAAATGCAGAGAATATGACAAAGATGCTCTCGGAGGCGTTTGCCGAATACACTTATGCCGAGATCGATAAAATGCTGACGGATGAGGACATCGCGCATGAAAAAGTACAGGGCTTCCATGATATTGCTACCGATCCGCAGGCAGTCGCAAACCTGTTTGTTGCGCCGGTGAAAGAGTGGAACGGCACGGAAACTCAAATGGCTATGACCCCTGTTCGCTTTACACAAGTTGAACCAAAGACCGTACAGGATATTGCACCAACTGTGGAACGCACTGCGCCTAAGGTGGGAATGCATTCTGTGGAGATTCTAAAAGAATATGGCTATACGCAGGATCAGATCGATGCTCTTTTGGCATCGGGCGCAGTAGCTGTGAATATCCAGAAAAAGTAAGGAGGATAAATATGTATAATTTTGAACTGACAGACTACCAGAAAGAGATTCGGCGGCGTGCCGAAACATTTGCGCAGAAGGAACTGCTTCCCGGTGTGATCGAGCGAGATAAAACGGAAACGTACGATATGAGTATTGTAAAAAAACTGGGGGAGGCAGGGCTGATCGGCCTGCAATTTGATCCCAAGTACGGCGGTCACGGTAACGATTACCTTGCGTTTCTAATCGTGGTAGAAGAATTGTGTAAGGTAGATTCGGCCTTCGGCATTTCCTATGCAATCTCATCTACTTTTACAACGGGCATCGACTCCTTCGGCAACGAAGAACAAAAGATGCATTGTATGCCGCGTCTCTTTGCCGGAGATGCAATCGGCTGCTTTGCTCTGACGGAGCCGGACGCAGGTTCCGACGCAGGTTCTGCTAAAACGCAAGCGATCCGTGATGGAGATAACTTTATTTTGAATGGCAAAAAGCACTATATTACCAATAGTGCCGTTGCCGACTACTGTATGCTGATCGCAAACACAGATCTTTCTAAGGGCTCAAAGGGTTTGACTGCCTTCCTAGTAGACATGAAGAATACGCCAGGTATTAGCATCGGACATATTGAAAGTAAGTGTGGTATCCGTTCGGCCAAGGTTGCGGAGATCAACATTGAAAACGCAGTGATTCCTGCAAGCCGCATGATCGGCACGGAGGGGAAGGGATTCCGCTATGCACTAAGCGCGCTCAATGCCGGCAGGCTCGGTGTAGCAGCGCAGGGGCTAGGCATTGCGCAGAGCTCCTTTGATATCTGCAAAGATTACATGAAGGAGCGCATGCAGTTTGGTAAACCAATCTATAAGAACCAGTATCTGGCTTTTAAGATGGCCGAACTGCAAACGGAGATCGATATGTGTCGTCTTTTGCTTTATAAGGGAGCATGGGAACAGCAGCAGGGAATGGATTTCTCCATATCGGCCTGTAAAGCAAAGCTTGCCTGCTCAAATCTGGCCATGAAGGTCACCACGGAGTGTATCCAAAATATGGGCGGGGCCGGATATATGCGCGAAAATCATGTAGAACGAATGTTCCGCGACGCAAAGATCACTCAGGTCTACGAAGGAACGAATGAGATACAAAGGCTGATCATCAGCGGTGCTATCTTTGGCTGATCGTAGTAGTAGTACGGTAATACCAACCGTACAAAGCGCAGGGCTGACGGTTTTTCACCCCAGCCTTGCGGGAAATCCGCATACAGCCGCCGTTGTGCTGGCTGCCGGCAGGGGGCTGAAAACCACCGCCTGTTTTGAAAAAATGCTTACTCTGGCAGACGCTTTGCAGGGACAGGCGGTGGGCACCAGAGGAGCCGTGGATATGGGCTGGCTTCCCGCCTCCAGAGAGGTTGGACTCAGCGGCCTCCGCCTTGCGCCGCGGCTCTATTTTGCGCTTGGTGTTTCGGGAGCCAATTTCCACACAATCGGAATGTATCGCTCTAAGCTGATCGTTGCCGTGAACATTGAGGAGAATGCCCGGATTTTTTATATGGCGGATTACTGTATTTGTGCAGAGGCGGAAACGGTTTTAGATGGACTATTGGCAGCTTTGCCCGGTAGGACGTTTCAAGGGACGGACAAGATCGAAACCTTTCTCTTGACGCAGCTGCAAGCCTACCCGTTCCGGTATAATCCAGTGCGTAAAAACGAATGACGTGTCGTATCCATGCAAGGAAAATCAACAACCCCGACGCTTGCGTCGGGGTTGTTGATTTAA
>ERZ772957.1920-NODE-1920-length-12589-cov-13.290889_pt1 | contig 12589 bp, 13 predicted proteins | sample MGYA00580682_ERZ772957 | MGnify/ENA primary metagenome ERZ772957 (study PRJEB29015, sample SAMEA2737921) | human oral metagenome | biome: human oral; feature: human-associated habitat; material: dental | place: China | collected 2025 ...
AGACGGGCGATGCGGACTGCGGCGTTGTCTACGCGACCGATGCCGCCATCTCGGACAAGGTGAAGGTCGCCGCCGTCGCTGCCGCCGATACGCACAAGCCCATCGTCTACCCGGCAGCAGTCCTCAAGGACGCAAAGAATATGAACGAAGCAAAGGATTTTCTCGCGTTCCTCCAGACCGACACTGCGAAGAAAGTCTTTGAGAAATACGGCTTCAAAGTGAAATAATGACGGACGAAACGCTATCCCCGCTCATCATCTCGCTTGAGGTCGCGGGTCTTGCGACGGTCATCACCTTCTTCGTCGGCATTGCTCTTGCCTATGGTGTCCTGCAGATCCGCAGCCGCCTCGCGGGCACGATCGCCGACGCGGTGATTACCCTGCCGCTCGTCCTGCCGCCGACCGTCGTCGGATTCTTCCTCCTGCTCTTCCTCGGAAAGCGCAGTACCATCGGGAGCTTCCTCCTGTCAATCGACCTGCCGCTCGTCTTTACTTGGCGTGCGGCGGTCATTGCGGCGGTCATTGTGAGCCTGCCTCTCATGTACCGCACAGCACGCGGCGCGTTCGAGGCGATGGATCGAAACATAATCCATGCGGCGCAGACCCTCGGTGTCAGCAACGGACGCATCTTCTGGCGGATCATTCTGCCGAATGCACGGCACGGCATCCTCGCGGGGCTCGTCCTCTCGTTTGCCCGTGCGCTCGGCGAGTTTGGTGCAACCATCATGTTCGCGGGCAACATCCCGGGGCACACGCAGACCATGTCCACCGCCATCTACGCCGCGGTACAGGCGAACGACTACGACCTCGCCTTTCGCTGGGCAATCGTCATCTCCCTGTTCTCGCTTGTCTTTATCGGGGCGATGAACCTGTACCTCACGCGGGAGGTGCGCTGATGGAGCTGATCGTCAACATCGAAAAGCGGCTGCGGGACTTCACACTTGCGGCAAACTTTACGCTCACGGACACAACACTTGCGCTCCTCGGCGCGTCGGGCAGCGGCAAGAGCATGACGCTCAAATGCATCGCAGGGCTCGAGCGTCCCGACCGAGGGCAGATCGTCCTCAACGGACGCACACTCTATGACAGTGAAAAGCGCATCAACCTCCCGCCGCAGGTGCGCAGCGTCGGCTATCTCTTTCAGAACTACGCCCTCTTTCCGAACATGACCGTACGCGAGAACATCATCTTTGCCTTGGACGGTTCAAAGGAGGAAAAGGAGCGCATCTTTGCGGAAAACGTCACGCGCTTCTCGCTGGAGGGGCTTGAAAACGCCTATCCTGGTGGGCTCTCGGGCGGTCAGCAGCAGCGCGTCGCCTTTGCACGCATCCTCGCACGCGGCGCGGATGTGCTGCTCCTCGACGAGCCGCTCTCCGCTCTCGACACACATCTCAAGTGGCAGATTGAGACGGCACTGCGCGAGCTTCTCGCCATGCAGGACATCTCGGCAATTCTGGTCACACACGACCGCGACGAGGCGTTCCGCATCGCACGCGAGATCGCGACCGTCAATCGCGGACAGCTCACGCCGCCGATGGATAAGCACGAACTCTTTCGCAGTCCCGGCACGTGTGCTGCGACCACACTCACAGGCTGCAAGAACATCTCTGCCGCTCACCGTGTGGACGAAACGCACGTCACGGCGACCGACTGGGGCATCACGCTCCGCGTCGCGGACGCGGCGACGGACGTGCGGCACATCGCCGTCCGCGCACACTATCTTGTGCTTGCGACAGAGAACGATGTGGATGCGCTCCCTGCACGCATCGCCGAGGTCATCGAGAGCACCTTTACCTACATCGTCATGCTGCGCTTTGCAGAGGGAGCGATGCCCATCCGCTGGGAGATCAACAAGGCGACATGGCACGCACACGAAGCCGGCATCGGCGATACATTGCATTTCAACTTCCCCATCGAGGAGCTTATGCTTCTGAGGGACTAAACAGACAAAAATCCCGAACAGTGATGCGTCACCGTTCGGGATTTTCTATGCGATTTTGTCCAACTTCCCTGCCGTCATGGTATAGGCAGCATCGGCGTACGCTGCCGCCTCGCGCTCATGCGTGACGAGGAGGACGGCAGTGCCCGCATCTGCCGTCTCACGCAGGAGACGGAGGACGTTCTGCGTATTCTCCTCGTCGAGATCGCCCGTCGGCTCGTCCGCGAGGAGGATGCCCGGCTGCATCACGAGTGCCCGCGCAATCGTCACGCGCCTGAGCTCCCCGCCCGAGAGTTCCGACGGAGTGACCGACGCGAGCTTACGGATGCCGAGACGTTCCATCAGCGCATCGGCACGCGCAGCAGCAGCCCCCTCCTGCCCCGTCAGCAATGTGGGCAGCAGGATGTTCTCGCGCACCGTGAGCGCGGCAAGCGACATCAGACGCTGCGGAGCGATGCCGATGTGACGCCGGCGCAGAGCGTCGCGCTCCGCCTCACTCAGCGCGTAGATATCCGTTTCATCGAGCAGGACGCGTCCCGTCACGGGCTTCATCAACCCACCGAGGATATGGAGCAGCGTGCTCTTGCCGCTGCCCGAGCGTCCCGTCACCGCCGTGAGCGTCCCCGCCGCAAGCGTGAAGTCCGTCTCCGCGACCGCCGTAAAATAGCCGTCCTTTGCACTATAGCGCAGGAAATCGCGGCTGATCTTCTCTGCACGAAGTTCCATCATCCATCCTCCCGCAGTACCGCGCTGAGCTCGGCAGAGCCCACGCACCGCACCGTCCACGCCGCCGACAGCATTCCCGAGAGCACCGTCGCTGCAAACGTTCCGAGGGCAAGTGCGAGAATCACCCCGCCATCCGGCAGGAGATAGGGACGTGTCAGGCTCTCCTTCATCAGCCCTGCAAACGGCAGGACGACGGCAGCACCGACGAGGATGCCAAGGGCAGCCCCCGCCGCTGCAATCAGCCCCGCCTCCGTCAGCATCGTCCGCACGAGCAGAGCACGCGGTGCGCCCGCGACGCGCAGCATCGCAAATTCACGCCGCCGCTCATGCACGACCATGCGGAATGCAATGCCGAGGATGAGCACGGAGAGCAGCCAGATGATTCCGAGCAGCACCGAAATCGTTCCCGTGATGCCGCCGAGCCCCTGCTCTACATCGCGCACCATCCCATGCGCTGCGTGCGCCGAGAGCTGCGGGTACATCTGGTTGACCGCCGCCGCAATCCCTTCGGGTGCGAAGCCGTCCGCCGCCCGAATGAGCACGGCAGAGATCGCATTTTCGGTCGGAATCCCATGGAAATAATCGAATCCCGCCGCAGCGGCGTTCGCCATCATTGTACGCATCGTCTCCATATTCGTATAGACCGCCGTGTCCATTCCCGTCCCCGTCGGACTGAGCCGTCCGACGACACGACAGGGCGTGTTGTAGAACATCAGCATATGGTCTGCCGGCACGGAGATGCCGCTGCCGACGAGGATATCTCCGAAGCCGATCACACCGTCATAGCTCTCGCGCATCCACGGCTGGATGGTAAAATCCGTCGCGGGGTCAAACCCGATCAGCTGCACCGCCACCGAGCAGCAGCCCGCATGCGCGGAGGCGAGGAAGAACTGCGGAGCAGCCTGTGCCACCCCCGCCATCCCACGCAGTTCATCCAGATAACGCGCCTCCATATAGAAATGTGCCGGTATCCCCTGCACGAGTACACCATCGAGACCGTCCGCCGCATCCGCTTCACGCGGCAGGACAATGACATCCGCGCCAAGACGCTCCTGAAAACGCCCGAGACCGTTTTGGAGACTGAGCAGGATGAGCGAGCCGCCAAAGAGGACGAGCGCGAGAATTGCCGCCACTGCACCGAGCGCGGACGTGCGCACAGAGTTGTGCCGGCAGTTGCGGACAGCAAGAAAACGCGAAAACGTCACGCCTCCGCCCCCTTTCGATACACATAGATATCCGCCCCTGCGGTCATGATGTTCAGCAGAGAGAGCACCGTCACCGCCGGCTCCATCACCGTATGGCAGTGCATCGTCTCCATCATGCAGAGGTCAATGAGATGATCGGGCAGGACGAGCGCAAGCACAGAGATGGGAATCATGGCGAGCGCAAGCCCCAGTTTCACCTGTGCGCGCGGAATGACAAGGTGCATGACAGCGATTGCGAGCAGTGCCGCCGCAATCCCCATGAGTGCCTGCCCCGCCCAGTGGCACGTCATCCACGAGCCGTCAGGGCGCGCCTCACAGGGCGCAAATACCGTCTGTATGCCGACAAAAAAGATAAGATTCAGCACGACCATCAGGATATCCGTAATGCCGCACCTGCGTTTCTTTTCATTCATGGTAACAACTCCTTCGATGAGATCAATCGTCTTCACATCGTAACAAAATTAAGAATAGTTTTCAATGATTTTTTCAACAAATACAAAAAGAGCCGCAGATTTGCGGCTCCGAATTTACAAATGGCAGGGGTAGCTGGACTCGAACCAACGCATGCGGGATTCAGAATCCCGTGCCTTACCAACTTGGCGATACCCCTGTGTCGCGCTTGCGGCAACATAGGGAATTATAGCGGATGTACGCACCCTTGTCAAGAAAAATTTTCTATTCCTATGCCTGCTCCTCCTCCGGATACTTCATCCCCCACGAGCGGCGAATCTCCGTCATCAGCTCCATCACGTCAATCGTATAGCCGAGCTGCATATCGTCGCGCTCCCCCGCGACCGCCGCCTCCATATCGCGCACCTCGTAGAGGAGTGCATCCGCCGTGCTGCCCTCGCTGATCTCCTCCGTGCGCCCGTTCGCCGTCCACGTGATGCGTGCACTCTCCCCACGCGGGTACTCGAAGATCTCCACATAGCCGTTTTCGAATGCGATTGTCCCGCGCTTGGGCTGCTTGGCGTGCAGGGAGAGCGTGATTGCCGCCATCTCCGCCTCGCTATTTTTCAGCAGGATGGACGCCTGCTCATCGACGCCCGTCGGCGCAAACTTCACCTGCGAAAGCACCTCCGTCGGCTGTGACGAGAGGAAGTATCGGACGAAGGAGAGCGCGTACACACCGATGTCGAGCAGCGCCCCGCCCGCAAGGCTACGGCTGAAGAAGCGATTCTTCATATCGTATTCTTTGAAGCTGCCGAAGTTCATCTGTATCATGCGCAGCGGTCCGAGCGAACCGCCCGCGATGATCTCGCGCAGACGCCGATAGATCGGCATATGATAGATCGTCATCGCCTCCGCGAGCACGACGCCATGCTCGCGCGCACAGGCGACTGCACGCCCCAGTTCCTCCGCATTCAGCGTGATGGACTTCTCGCAGAGGACGTGCTTGCCCGCAGAGAGCGCGGGAATCAGATAGTCGATATGCGTATTGTGCGGCGTCGAGATGTAGATGATGTCCACATCCTCATCCGCGAACACGTCCTCCATCCGCTCATACACCTTCGGAATGCCGTACTGCGCGGCAAACGCTGCCGCCTTCGCGTGCGTCCGATTGCCCACGGCGTACAGCCCGCCTCCAAGCTTTTGCAGCGCCTCTGCGAGTTGATGCCCAATCACGCCGCAGCCGAGCGATGCCCAACGATATCTGACGTTTGACATAAAATCCCCTCCTTGCCGATTCATTCGACACGAAGGGGATTTTTCCTGTTATGAAGTTTTGCAATCTCATATGTTACAGACTCCCGTGCAATGCACCTAAGCGTTTGCGTGGAGCAAGCACGGACTCACGCGGTATGGTGGATCAGAGATCGTCGTCCTCTTCCTCCTGCATGGTCGAGGCGTGGAAGGGCTGCGTGCCGTTCTTGCCCGCCTCCGCCGCCTGCTCCATGAGTGCGAGGATATTGTACTCCCCGCCGATGAGCTGTGCGCTGACCATCTCGATGAGCATCGGGAGGTTCACGCCCGTGACGATGCCGTACTTCTCGTTATTCGCCGCGAGACGGCATGCTGCGTTGTACGGGCTGCCGCCGAAGAGGTCGTTGAGGAAGATCACGCCGTCCGCGCAGTCCAGAGTCTCAATCGCCGCCTCGTACTTTTTCACCACGTCGTCGGGACCCTCGCCCGGCACAAGTGTCACCGCACGCACATTCGTCTGTGCGCCGCAGATCATCTCACAGGACTTGACAATCTCCTCGGCAAAGATCCCATGCGTTCCTACAATGATTCCAAACATCTTGCATACCCCTCTCAAACAACCATATGAACCTTTTTCAGGAAGTGATAGATACCGTCGGCATCGTTCCCCTCCGTGACAGATGTGGCAAGCGCCTTGATCTCGTCAGGCGCGTTGCCCATCGCGACGCTGTGCCCGACATAGCGCAGCATGGCGATGTCGTTGTAATTGTCGCCGAAGGCAAGCGCCTCCGAGCGGTCAATCCCATAGTGATTCAACAGAACGGCAATCCCCGTTGCCTTCGACACGGTGCGTGCGATAATCTCCAAGAGATGCGGCGCCGAGCGTATGACGGTAAGTTCCGGAAATGCCGGCGAAAGCTCCTTCTCCATACGCACAATGAGGTCAGCCTCCCCCATCGCAAGCAGCTTGCTCGGCAGCGTCCCCGCTGCAATGAGTGCCGCAAAGTCCGCCTCCACAGAGGTGACGGTCGTAATCCGCTCCTCCTGCTGCACCTCGGGGTCGGCGCGGTCGCGCACATACCATGTATGCCCGGCGTAGTAGTTCATCGACGCCCCGGGATAGTCCCGCGCAATCTGTGCGAGCACCGCCTCCGTATGCGCGCGCGTCATGCGCTCATCGTTCAGCTCCTGCCCGTCGGGCGTGATGACGAGTCCGCCGTTGTAGCTGATGACGGCGGCAGGCGCGCCAATCTCGTCCACGATGGGCGCAATCGCTTCGGGCATACGTGCCGAGACGAGCGCAAACGGGATGCCGCGCGCCGTAATCTGGCGGATGGCGTCCGCCGTGCGCGGCAGGACGTGATGCTCCGTATTGAGGAGCGTGCCGTCGATGTCGGAAAACACAATCTTGTAGTCCATATTCCCTCCCTTTTCCCATATGTTGATACTGTGACCGTGGTCTAACGAGATGGAACAGTGTCCCTAAGCGAACCCTAGTGGAGCAAACGGAGAAAAGAGTGCGACCCGCCCCCTGCGGATTTCTACCGTTCAAGCGAAGCGCGTTTAGAAATCCGCAGGTATTTAGGCGGACGAGCACGCGACCGTTTGCGTAACTAAGCGTTCGCGTGGGACTTGCTCCATCATATTCCCCCGCTCACTGCTGCAAAATCGCATTGACTTCCTTTTGCAAACGGTTGAGCGCGTTGTGGAACGGCGGCGGCTCCTCGATCAGCGCCGCAATCGTACGGTCGGCATACAGCATGACCTCCGCGTGGCGGTCGAAGTGGTCGGGGGTCACCGAGCGTTCCATGGCGCGCCCCACATCCTCAACAGTCATCGCACTCTCCCCCGAGTCCCAGAGAAAGATCTCCTCCGCCCCGCGCGCCTGCAGGACATCGCGGCGCGCGGGGAGCGCGTGCGACTTCTCGAGCACCATCGCCTGTATCTCGGGGTCACAGCTGAGGAGCTTCATGAACGACCACGCGAGTTCGCGCCGCTCCGTGCGCGCGCTCATGCCGACGAGCAGACTGTTCATTACGGAGGTATTGCCGCCCGAGGGTCCCGCGGGCAGCGGGATGCAGTCCCACTCGAACGAGCTGTACTTCTTGATGCGCCACGGATATGGCTTGTACGTGCGGTACTCGGCAAAGGTGAATGGACGGAACGCCACGCGTCCCATGTCGAAGTCCCGCGCCGTCACCTTGCGACCAGCGTGCGCTGCCTCGAGATCCTTCAGAAAGCGCAACGCCTCCTCCATGCGCGGGTCGGCGAAATAGGACGCCTTGCCGTCCGCGCGAAAGAGCCGCACTCCGTTGGACACCGCCGCCTGCTCCCATGTGTAGTCATAGCACCCGAATTGGTCGGGCACGCCGTCCCCGTCCGTATCCTGCGTGAGGGCTTTCGTCAGTGCGAGAAAATCCGTCCACGTCCAGTCGAGCGGGGGCATTGCAATTTCCTCGCGCGCGAGCAGGGTCTTGTTGACAAACATGAGGGTAATCATGTTCTCGCAGGGCAGCGCATAGCTGCGCTCCTCATATTGCCCGTTCCGAAACGCCGTGCCGTCGTAGACCTCTGCAGAAAAGTCCGCGTCGCTCTCCATCAGCGGCGTGAGGTCGTACAGAGCGCCACGCTCGGCATAGAGGGCGAAATCCTCCGTCGGCAGAAGAAACACATCGGGCTCCCCGCCCTGCAAAAACTGTCCTGCCAGCCACTCGGCATAGTCCTCACGCTGAATGCCGCTCACATAGCGCACGCGCACGCCCGGATGCGCCTCCTCGAATTTCTCTATCGTGCGGTCAATGATGGCGTACGGCTCGCCCTGCGGCACGCCCCAGTTGCTGCCCGCAAAGATGCCGACCGTCAGGACGGGCGTGCTGCGCCATACGAGCCACGAGCCGAGGAGCACGGCGATGAGGAGGACGAGGAGCAAAATGCCGATTTTCCGCTGCACGCTCATCTCATTTCGCCCCTCTCATCTGCGAGAGACCGATCTGCACCGCCCAAATCGCAAGCTGTGTGCGGTCACGCAGGTTCAGCTTTGAGAGCGCCGTGCTGAGGCTGTTGCGAACCGTCCCCTCCGAGAGTGCGAGCGCCGCCGAGATCTCCTTGTTCGAGAGCCCTCTGCCGACGAGCTGGGCAATGCTGCGCTCCGTATGCGTCAGCTCGCTCACGCCCTGCAGATCCGCCTCCGTCACATAGGGGCTCTGCGCCATCTGACTGAACAGCTTCACGACCTTGTTCGTGACATCGGGGTTGAGGATGTTGCCGCCCGAGACGACGACGCGGATCGCATTCGCGAGATCCTGCACGCTCCCGCCCTTCAGCAGGTAGCCGCTCGCCCCGTATTTCAGCGCGGAGTATACATAGTCGTCGTCATCAAAGGTCGTGAGAATGATGATTCGCACCTCGGGATAGCGCTCCTTGACCGCCTTCGTACAGAGCACCCCGTCGAGCTCCGGCATACGGATGTCCATGAGGATGATGTCAACAGGCGTCTCCGCGAGCATCTCCAAGGCCTCGCGCCCGCTCGCCGCCATCGCCGTCACCCGCATATCCTCGTTCATTTCGAGGACGATCTTCAGACTCTCGCGGATGAGCTCCTGATCGTCTGCAATCAAGACGTTAATCATGCACGCTCCCTCCCCCGCTCAGCGGAATTGCGACCTCGACCGTGAAGCCGTCCGCGCTTTCGTAGTTCACCGTCCCATGCAGGAGGTAAAGCCGCTCCTGCATATGGCGCAGCCCAAAGCCCGGTGTGACCTCGGTGCAGCCCGTGCCGTCGTCCGCAATGCGGATGCAGAGGATGCCGACGTTCTCGCCGATGGTGATACGCACATGCTTCGCCTGCCCGTGCCGATGCGCGTTTGTCAGACTCTCCTGCAGCACGCGGTAGATGACATCCTCCTGATCCTCGCGCAGATTCTCAGGCCACTGCTGCACGTCGAGCGCGACCTCCATCCCCGAGGATGCCGCAAACTCCGCCGTCATCGCGGCGATTGCCTCCTGGAACGGCAGCTTTTCCATCGCATCGGGACGCAGCTTCTTCATCGAGCGGCGCACGTCCGTGATGCCCTTCTGCGCCGCGTCGCGAATGCGTGCCAGCTGTGCACGCGTGAACTCGGGTGCGCTCTCGAGCGTCACCATGCAGGCATCCAGCCCCGCCGTGATGCCCGTGAGCGCGTGTCCGAGCGTATCGTGAATCTCGCGCGCGAGACGGTTGCGCTCGCGCGTCTCCGCCATGCGCCCCGCGTGGATGGCGTACGCCCGCAGACGCTGGTTCGCCTCCTCCAATTTCTCATTGAGCAGACGGATGCGCTCGCGCTCCTCATTTTTATTCTTGATGAGAAGGACGAGATAGGAGACGAAGAGGATCGTATTCAGCGAGGAACACGCACTCCGCAGTGCGAGCAGAACGCTCTGCGCCGTGCTGTCGTAGTAGGAAATATACGCCTCAAACGGGATTACCTTCGTCTGGTACAGCCCGAGGTTGACGTTTGCGATGAGATAGAGCACGACCATAGAGCCGATCAGAAGATAGGCGCGGTGATGCCCCTCGTAACGCTGCATCATGTCGGCGACAACGAGCAGCACGACGCCGTCGTAGGCGAAGTTCACGCTGCGCATGAGCACCATGCAGGCGGCGATCTCAAGCATCAGCAGGAGGTAGAGACGCGCGCGGTTATCACCGGAGCCGAGGCGGTACATCCAGCCGAACAGCGTGAGCAGGAGAAAGGCGAGCGCCGTCAGGAAAATGCTTTCAAGAGGCGAAAACGGTAGCGCATGCACCTGTTTCATGAAGGCGTATGCCCCCATCGACATGTGGATCTTGTACTGGGTCAGGCAGAGAAATGCCGTGAGGAGGGCGATGACGATGGCGTTGTAGGCATAGAGCAGCCAGTGCACATCCTCGAACGCGCGCCCCCGCACCGCCCGTAGAAGACCGGTCATTCAGTCCCACCCCCCGCCGTCGTTCTCCTCCACATTCTCTATCGTCAGCAGATGGGTCGGCAGGGCGATGTCCTCCGCCCCCTCGCCCGCAAGAATGCGATACGCCTCCTCCGCAGCGAGCCTTCCGATGCGGCGCGGGGACTGGACAGCGGTCGCCGTCATCCAACCCGCGCGGATGAGCTGCCGGCTCTCGGGAACGCCGTCCACGCCATAGACCAGCGTCTCTCCGGGCGCGCGTCCCGCATTCTGCAGCGCCGCAATCGCCCCAAGCGCCGCGGGGTCGTTCAGCGCCATCACGACGTCAATCTCGGGATGCCGCGCAAGCATATCCGCCATGACAGGCATTGCAATCTCCAGCTGCCCGCTGCACTCCTCCTCCGCCACAATCTGAAAGGAGGGATGCCCCGCGAGCGCCGCGCGAAAGCCCTCGATGCGCAGCTCTGCCGAGCGCGCCAGCGTATGCTTCAGCAGACCGATGCGCGCCCCGTCCGCGTGTGCGAGGAGGTGCGCGGCGCACTGCGCGCCCGCATTGTAGTTGTCCGAGACGATGGTCGCGGCGGCATAGCCGTCCTGCGCGAGGTTCGTATCAATCGCAATGACGATGACGCGCGCCGCGCGCGCCTCACGCAGCACCTCGCCCATGCGTGCGGCATCCACGGGGTTGACGAAGAGGACGCGCACACCTTCCGCGATGAGGCCCTCGATCTCCTCGATCTGTCGGTCGGCATCGAGGGCGGGATCGCGCGAGATGAGGACATCGCCGTGGTTCTCGACCACAGTGCGGATTTCCTCGTCGATGATTTCGTAGAAGGGGTTGTTCGTCGTCATGTAGACCGCGCCGAACTTCGCGCGCCCTTCATTTTGACGCGCGGAGTGATCCGTGCGGGCGAACTGGGCGCACAGGAGTCCCGCGAGCAGCACAACGAGTGCAATCCCCCATCGCCATGACAGCCGTTTCTGCATGATCCGCCCTCACCGCCCTCTCTGTCACAATCATCTCCACTGCCCCAATTATATACCAAAGGGACTGCCGCACGAAACATTTTTTGCTTCGTACGGCAGCCCCCCTAATATTCACTCTTATGCGAGCAGACCGATGGCATATCCAACAATGCCGATCGCAAAGAGTCCGAGGATGATGATGAGCGGGTTGACGCCCTTACGCAGGAAATACATACATGCGAACGTCATGAGGAGCGGAACGATGCTCGGCATGAGGCTGTCGAGAATGCTCTGCAGCGTCGTGACGACGACCTCGCCCCGTGCGTTCACATATTCGGACAGGACAAGCGGCATATTGACCGTCGTCCACTTCGCAACGAGTGCGCCCATGACGAGAAGTCCGAGGACGGACGAGCCCTCCGTGAGGTAGCGCATCTTGTTCCCGCCGATGTTGTCGACGAGCTCCGTGCCCTTCTCATAGCCGTACTGAACGCCGTACCAGTGCGTGAGGAGGCGCAGTGCGTTGAACGCGACGAAGAAGATGATCGGGCCGATGATGCTGCCCGTGAGTGCAATGCCCGCGCCGAGTGCGGCGAGAACGGGGCGCAGCGTCCCCCAGAAGATCGGGTCGCCGACGCCGGCAAGCGGTCCGATCAGACCGACCTTGACGCCCGAGAGGGTCTGCGGGCTGATGTCCGCACCGTTTGCACGCTTTTCCTCCATCGCGGCGATGATGCCCATGATCGACGCCGCGACGAACGGCTGTGTGTTGAAGAACTCGAGGTGTCGCTTGAGTGCCGCCTTCAGCTCGTCACCCTGATAGAGCTTTTTGAGTGCGGGCATCAGCGCAACGCAGAACCCCATCGCCTGCATACGTTCAAAGTTGAACGATCCGAGCAGGAAGTTGGAGCGAACGAAGATCCAGAACAGATCTCTCTTGTTTAATGTCTTTTCCATTACCCTGCCTCCTTACATCAGATCCGAATCGTCGATGTCGTCCACGGGGTTGCCCGTACCGCCACCCGCACCAGCTGCCGCGATCTGCGACTCACGCTCAATTCCCTTGATGTGGAAGTACGCGCAGAGAAGTCCGACCGCGCCGAAGCCGATGAGGTTGAAGTCCGTGAATACTGCGAGGAGGAAGCCGAGGAAGAAGTACGGCATGAGCGACTTTGCATTCATCATGT